>Ga0116132_1001744_pt1 | contig 14919 bp, 15 predicted proteins | sample June2015DPH_17_1_2_FD_89735 | JGI IMG/M metagenome (GOLD analysis project Ga0116132, IMG submission 89735) | Peatland microbial communities from SPRUCE experiment site at the Marcell Experimental Forest, Minnesota, USA - June2015DPH_17_150 | ecosystem: Environmental > Terrestrial > Soil >... | reverse complement strand
CTGGCAAGCCTCTTCGGTAGCGAACATCGACTGAAACTCGCGCAAGGTTTTCGGAAACGCTGGGCGCGGCATGCCCATATACTACTAATTGGGGCTTGCTGAAACAACCGGATAAGCATGAGACTCGTAGCCCAATACAGGACATGGAACAATTATCAGATCGCATCCTCGCTCTAATCCAGGCCTCGCCAGGCCTCACGGACCGTGAAATCACGGATTCATTGCTCGGCAGGGGCGCACCGCAACAGCAAGCTAATCAGACGTGCCGACGACTAGAATCCCGTGGCCGGCTGTCCCGGAAGGCGCGCGACGACGGGAGGATTGGTAACTACCCGGTCGGTCTTTCTGGCGCCAGTCGTCAATCACTACATAGCCCACCGGATGTCGGCAAGCGCGTGGACGCTGAACGCGGCGGTAGCGCCTCGCTTTACTGGTCGGCCGAGATTCAACTCGACCCGTCAGCGATCACAAGGGCCGTCCCGCACAGGGCCGGAGTGTACCGGATCCTCCAATCCGCCGAGTACCCGCGATATCGTGGGACCACTCGCGTCCTGAAGATAGGGAAATCGCTCAAGGACCTGTGCGAGGAGGTGTTAAATCACGCTCAGCGGCACACAGCCGCAAACCGGCTCAATCGGGTTCGCCGTCGAGCGAACATCTCGGTAACGGTGGTCTTTGCGGAAACGTCGCCGGAGGCTGCGTCAGAATGCGAGCGGCGTCTGCTCCGCTCATTCGAAGACGACCACTGGGACCTGCCTGTGCTGAATTCACAGCGGGGCTACGAGCGTGGCTCTGATGCACACTACTGCGAACCTCAGGGTGGCGAGGCCTAACCAGGCGCTTGCCTTAGGCCTTCGAAGGCGGTTTAATTCTTGCATCCCGAAGATGCTCGGAGGGGACTGATGACAGCTTCAGACAGGCTCAAAGAAATCCGCAAGAAGGCTCAAGAAGCGATCGATGACATGCCCGAGGGCGAACTAAGAACAAAGGCATTCGAAGTTATCCTGCAGCACCTTTTGGCCTCAGAATCCTCCCATAAATCGATTGAAATTGCTCCCGCACCTGCGCCTGCTCATTTCGAAGGAAAGCAGGCAAGAAAACAACCGGGCTCGACTAAGAGCCGAATACTGTTGCTAAAGGATGAGGGATTCTTTGCAGTCCCGAGGTCGATCTCGGAGATAAAGTCTGAGTTGCAGGCCCATGGATGGATCTTGGCAATGACCTCTTTAAGTGGTCCTCTTCAGCAGTTGGTTCAGTCCCGCGAGCTACGTCGAATCAGAGGGCAAGGTGCTAGACAAAAGGTGTGGAAGTACGTTAACCCGTAGCCAGGGAGGGTAAGCTGTGGGTCCTCGCGACTTGGCCGGGATGGATGAGCTACTCGAAGAACTCGGTCAAATACTAAACTCGTCTAATCCCGGCTCGGATGCCCTCCAGTACGAAGATCCGAAAACGAAAGAATTCCGCGAACGACTTGCCGAACTGCGTAAAGAGTCAGGCCAACTTATTGATAATTTTCCTCGCGATACGTTCCCGCTTGTTGCTCGAGCGATCAAGGAATTCTCGAATCGCGTCAACGTACTGGTCGTAGACTTTCCCGGAAGCATCACGCGGCATAAGCAATCGATAGAGGAATTGAAGACGACTTGGTTTCTCAAGGTCAAACCCGAGATTTACCGAGTCGAAATTGCACTGGCTGTGACAGCTGGTTTGGTGCTCCCCGAGGATCCCTCATTGTTCCGCGGGAAGGACAGATACATTCGAGAAATCGTGTTTGAAGTAAACAGGTCTTTTCGGAATGGAGCGTACTGCGGTTGTAGCGTCTTGATGCGTCGCCTCCTCGAAACCCTGATCATTCAGGCTCATGAAAAGGCCGGGACAGTCGCAATGGCCCAAGATACTCATGGGCATTTTTACAAGTTAGAAAAGCTGATTGATGACACTATCGCAAACAATCCTTTTAGACTTACTCGCAATGCTTTGGAAGCATTGCCAAAACTTAAGCGCATCGGAGATTGGGGCGCTCATAATAGGAATGTTCTGGTCAGGGAAACGGACATCGAGGACATAAAGATGGACGCGCGACTGTGCTTCGAAGAACTCCTTAGGCATGCATGAACAAAGATTCCAGCCAGCGACTGCGACGGGTGGCGCGTACATTGTCATGTATGCATGCCCCCATCAGCAAGGGCGACTAAACTGCTCGCGTGTCCCACACCGTCCCGCTGGAGTGGGAGATACACAGGAATGCTGACCCCGCGGTGCGGGGTCAGCGCTAGCAGAGCTATTCCTAAAGAAGAACCGCGGACCCCAGGAACGGGGGTCCGCGCTACCCGCTGATTTGATCCCTCGGCTTCGCTCGGGATTTCGGTAGCGGGCTCAGACGCCCGCTCGACGCCTCAACTCCCGAGAAGGTGCAAGAACAGAGTCAGGTACCGCTTGGCGTTGCTGGTAATGAGGAAATGCTCGCGGACGTGCTCGTGGCCCTGCTCGCCCAGTCGCAAGGCAATCGCCGGATTCGAAAGCAGAAAACGAATCTGATAAGCCGTGCCTTCCACCGAGTGGGCGAGCAGACCTGTGCGCTTGTGAATGACCTGGGTGGGGATTCCGCCCACGGCTGAGGCGACGACCGGCTTCCTCTTCCACAATGCCTCGGTAACCGTCAGCCCGAAGCCCTCGCGCAAGCTTTTCTGGATGACGATCGTGGAGCCTCGTTGCAGCGCGTTGATTTCCGTCGCACTCCAAGGAGGCAAGTCGAGGATGTGGATGTCGGTGTCGCCCGCGGCGGCTTCGGAGACTTCCGCCAGGACGGCGTTGCCCTCCGGGTCGTCACTCGCTCCGCCCCCGGCCAAAACCAACTGACAGTCGAAATAGCGCTTCACAAGCCGGTACGCCCGCACGACCCCCACGGGGTCCTTCAGGCGGTCAAAGCGCGAAACCTGGGTGAGGATGGGACGCGCCGGGTCGATGTTGAAACGCTCCAGAATTCCCCGCACGAACTCCGGCTCCAGTTCGCGGTTCTTCTCCGCCAGCGGATCGATGCAGGGATAGAAAAGGTACTGAGGGATGGAGAGCTGTCTCGAGAACTCCGGGGAGGAGAAGATGGCCCCGTCGTAGCGATCAACCCAGGGTTCCAGGAATTTCCACACCGTGGGATTGGGCCGTGACAGGTCGATATGACAGCGCCAGATCCAATGTCCGGAGCGGTCGCGACGAGCCTTGACGAGAGCGACGGGTTGGGGATCGTGGATGACGGTCAGCTCACCTTCCATCTGTAAGCGAGCGAGGTTCCGTTCGTTGTAAGCGAGAAATACTTCAAAGCTCTCAGGCGGCATGTTGTAGGGTCCGCCATGCAGAGCGTTATGAAACGCCTTGGTCACTTCATAGAAGTCATTTCCTCCGGTGACGACGTCCCAACGGATCGCCAGGCCCAACTCCTGCAGAATCGGAACCAGGCGATTCAGGATCTCCGCGACGCCCCCACCGACGGCCGTGGAGTTGACCATTTGGATGGTATGACCTCGAAGAGCAGCAGCCAGAGCGCGGAGTTCCGCCACTTCCGGTTCGCCGAGGACGGCGGTGTAGTCGTCAAGATGAATGAGACGTGGGATTGGCATGCCGCTGCTCATCGAGTCAGCTCCTCATCCACCAGGGCAACAAGTTTCGCCTGGGCACTGTCGAGGGTGTTCGTGTAAATGTCCACGCGATTGACCCGCCGTGCCAGGGCCTTGAGGCCCAGGCTAGTCTCCAACCAGTTCGAAAAGTCGTTGGTCCGCAGGTGTAATCGCAAGCGGGAGGCTATGAAATGGTAGTGAAGAGATGCGTGGCTTAGCCCTCCCAAACCCGCTCGGAATTCCTCCAGAGTGCGCGCTTCCACGCCCAACGGTACCGCCACTTCGATGGCCTCGCAGAAAAAGAAAGGCTCGAAAGCTTCTTGGCGAGCGTACTGAGGATTGTTGGCGCAGTATTCCACCACGATGCGCAGAAGATCCCTGCGAAGTTCGGCGAGGGAAAGATAGTCCCGGATGTCGAGGCCCGCTAATTGTTCCGCCAGCTCCGCGCGGTTGCACGCAGCCAGGACCCACTGGGCAAAATCGTTTGAGAAGCCTTCGGTGAGGAAATGGTGGCGGCTCAGGCTTTGAAAGGTGTGGTAGAAAATGGAGGCATCGCTGGAACTTTCCAGACCTTCCGTCAGCTCCGTCAGTGTGTCGGCCTTATGGTTGCCAATACGCGTGAGGTAAGACGCGGTAACAAATTGAAATGGATGCTCAGCGACTCTCATGCGATTTCTGCCTGCAGTTTCCGCAAGAATATTTTCACCTCTTCAGGGTTCCTCAACCGGAAACGGGCCTTGGTTCGCGGATTCCTGCCCACACGAATGGTCAGCCCATGGGAGAGAACCGCGAAGGCCGACTCGTCTGTTGCGTCGTCACCGACAAATATGGGGAGCGTGCGCGGAGGCAGCTTGGCGAGAAGGGCACAGACCGCCGGACCCTTCCCGTCGATTTGATGGGGAAGCAGCTCCCACACTTTGTGACCTTGGACCATGTGTAGGCGAGGTCCGAGAACCTTGAGAACTTCCAGGACAATGGGACGTGCCAACCGAACCGCGCGCTGCGGGGCGCCTCGGTAATGGACGGCCAGGCCAAGGCCTTTGTCCTCCAGCCAAATTGGAGATGTGTCGGGAAGACGCTGATCCAGTAACCGTCGGGCTCTCCGGAGCAACCGTCGCTCTTCGTCCAGGGGGGGGATGTCACGTCCTTCCCAGCCGTGCAGCCCGAGTAAGCGAACGCCCGGTACCGGAGCGAGCTTTCGAAGCTCAGGAAGCCGGCGGCCACTAATCACATATAAGGTCAGGCGCTGGTGTCCTGCCAGCCCGCGAAGAATCCTGCGCAAAGCGAGGTCTAAAGGCTTCACGCCACTGGGCCGCCTGCGAAGTGGCGCCAGGGTGCCATCGAAATCAATGAACAGCACCAAGCGCTTGGCGGAACGGATAGAAAGGACAACTTGCGGCCAGCAATCGAACAGATGACATGTTCCGATGTGGCCGTCGACGCGCGACAACGACATCCGGCCTTTCCTACGGTCCCGCGTCGCGTGTTTCCTGCAATCCTGGCCATCGTTCACGAATAAACGCCACTCCTTCCGCTTGCACGCCCGGTAAGCCTCCACAGGCAGAGGTACCTCACTGTCTCGGTTAGCGATCCCTAACCGGTGCAGGGGGGTCAAGACGAATTTCGGAAAGTTCCTTGATCAAATCCGCCGCCCACCGGTAAATGTTAAACTCCCTCACTCCGTGCCGCATGCGCCGCATCCGCGCCTTCCTTTCTTCGGGATCCATTTCCAACGCGAGATGAATGGCATCGGCCAACTGCTCCACGTCATAGGGGTTGACCAGGAGGGCGTCGCGCAACTCACGACTCGCCCCGGCAAAGCGGCTGAGGACGAGGGCGCCTTCTTCGTCCTCGCGCGCGGCAACGAATTCCTTAGCGACCAGGTTCATGCCGTCGTGGAGAGAAGTCACCAGGCACAGATCGGCGGCCCGGTAATACTGATCGATCTCCCGGTGCGTGTGGTGGCGCTTGACGAAAACAATCGGGCGCCAGGTGCCTCTCTGGAACCGCCAGTTGATTCGATCTGCCTCGGATTCAACCTCCCCCAGCAGGTCTTGGTATCGCTTGATGTGCGTCCTGCTGGGCGCGCCAATCTGCACAAACGTAAACTGCCCCCGATATCCAGGGTACTTCTCAAGGAAGCGTTCGATGCCTCGAAAACGCTCGAGGACTCCCTTCGTGTAGTCCACACGATCCACGCCCACGCCCATGAAAGTCGCTTCCACGCCCAACTGTTTGAACAATGCGGCACGTTCCAGATAGACCGCGCCGGACCTGGCCAGGGAGTCATCCGCAGGTTCTGAGATGGTAACGCTGATCGGGAAGGGCCGCACCCTCGTGAGGTGGCCGCTCTGGTTGATGGTGAAGTGATCCCAGTCCACGCGAGATTCCAGCGCGCTCTCTACGGTCTCCAGAAAGTAGTTGCAGTGGGATTGAATATGAAAGCCCACGAGATCCGCCCCCAGCAAGCCGTCCAGGAGCTCACGCTGCCACGGGCAAATTCCGAAGGCCTGTGGGTTGGGCCACGGAATGTGCCAGAAGATGGCCACGCGAGCATCCGGACGCTGGACTTTAAGGATGCGAGGCAACAGGGCGAAGTGATAATCTGGACGAAGACGGCAGGCTCCTTCGTACCTGCCATTTCCTCCAGAATAGCATCTGCGAACTTACGGTTCGCCTGTTGATAGTATTCCCAGTCCGAAGCCCGGAACGTCGGGCGCGTATGGGCGATGTGGCAAAGGGGCCACAGACCTTCGTTGGCGAAACCGTAGTAGTAGCCCTCTTCTTCCTCCTTGGTCAGCCAAACCCGCCGCAGGGTGTATTGGGGCTCATCGGGAGGCACGCGCAAACGGTCATGCTCATCCACTGCTTCCCGGTCCGCATCACCCGACCCGTGGGCCACCCAGGTTCCTTCACAGGCGCGTAAAATGGGTTCGAGCGCGGTGACCAGACCGCTGGCCGGGACGATCACTTCCACTCCCTTCCCTCGCCGCAGGTGCATATACGGCTCGCGGTTGGAGACCACAAACAGACGTCTCTCCCGCAGGGTCGTGTGGACATGAACGCGCAGCCGTTCAGGCGTCCAGAACGATTCCCCCGCGGCCCGCAGACGCGCCTCCTCCTCGGCCGCCGCTCGCGCCATCTCCAGACTCTTCGCGAGCCGCATCACCTCCTGCGCCAAGGGCCTGAACAAACCCGCCGCAGGGAGGCTGCGACTCTCGACGGGCCTCCCCGCGCGGAGTTCGCGTATCCAATGCGCTGTTTTGGCAATGGGTCCGATGAAACTCCAGCGAATGATAAGAAACGTGACTAACACAATAAAGAGCGTCTCGACCAGGACCCGGAGGAAGGTGGTGCGCCAGAGCCGGGCGCTCTGGGCATTGATATAACTTGCGTCCTGAAAAATGGCCAGCGCCCCCATCACTAGGCCATCCTGGCTCAGGGGCACAGCAAAGACATGCATGGGCGTTTGGCCCAGGAGAAAGAATTGGCCCACGCTCTGGTTCCGGCTGATTGCCCACCCCACCGCGTCAGGCCGCTTGGCAAGGCGGTCGACCAACCCGGCAGTCAAGGCTATGGCCTGCTCACTCTCGTTGTAAACCACCACGCCAGCCAGGTGCTCCCGGCTCGCAAACCGATCCACGAGATTCTGAAGCTCTTTTCGCGCAGGCTTTTGAAGCAGCGGTTCGACGCTCTGGGCCAGGCTATCGGCCAGCACTTTCGCGCGCTGCTGCAGATCGTCTCTTCGAGCACGCTTCTCTGCCTTCACCTGGAAATAGGCGAAAAGCAGGGCGACTAGGGCAACGCCCAGGATCAGCGAAATGATCAGGCGAAGGCTTATTCTCATCGATCCAATTTCACACTCCCTCTCCCGAAACCCGTCGCCCGCCAGCACGGTGCCGAAACCTTCTGGCTCAGACCGTTCCTCCCTGGCGCAGTTTCCGGTCGACCTCGCGGAATGCAAGCACCTTCAGGGCGGCATCCTGCTTCACGGGCTAAAGGTGCCGCATCGGGTCTTCAACTTCCGAGCGCACCTTCGGGCGGAATTGCGACTGCAACAGGTCATGGGCGAGATCACGTGCGCCCAAACCAAGCGCAATCGCGGCAGCGGCTACTACTCCCCCGAACAAGATTGCGAACGTGACGATAATCGTCGTGCGGCTGATTCCCAGTTCGTCGAGTGCCGCGACGACGGTGAGTGCCATGACGAAGAACCTGGTTAACCCGGCAAGCAACCGCGCGGACGGCATCTGTGCGTTGACCGCCGCAATGAGCACGCTGCGGCCCAGAAATCGGCTGACCAGCGCTCCAACTACCAGCACCAGAAGCGCCGCCAGCAAGTGGGGCAGGTAGAGGAAGAACCGGTCCACGAGGTTTCGGGCTAGGGGTGTCCCGAGCGCGTTCAGGCCCGCCAGGAGCGCGGTCAGGATGATCAGGCCCTGCACAATCTGGCCCGCCAAGTAGGAACTCGACCGTGCCAGGCCTGTCCGTTCCACCACCAGCCCCACGCCGAGCCGATCGCACAACCGGTCGAAACGCAGAGCCCGCAAGACGCGATAGATGATTTCCTTGGCAATCCAGCCCAGGATCAAGCCCAGCAGGATAAGGGCCAGCATTCCTATCAGGCTCGAAAGGCTTGCCAAGGCCTGTTGGCCAAGGTCGCGTAGCGGCTCCAGGATGGCCCGTTCCCAAAATGCTCTCATGACGCTGACCTCTTTTCTCCGCTCTGGAGCGGCCACTGGTTGATCAAGTAAGGCTTTAATTGCTCAAAGACCAGGCAGAGTTTTTCGATCCGCTCTTCCACCTGAGCGGCGGTTTCATTCTCAGCTTGACGTGCAAAGGAAGCCACCCAGCCCAAATAAAGCGGCGTAAGTGATCTCACCAGATGTTCGCGATCGATGACCCGCCTGTGGTACCCCAAAGCAAAGTCACAGATGACGGCTACCCATAGTTCATCAGAGAGAGCGAATTCACCTTCCGGGAGCGCCGCAGCCGCCTCCAGACCCTCGAGTTGAGGAGAAGAAATAATGCTCCGGTAGACAGGCAAGAGATCGCGGACAGCCTGCTGGTAAGAAGCGAGCATGCGCCCGAGGTTGATCCGCACGGGTTCCAGGCCCACCTCAAAGGGAAACCCAAACAAGGGCGCTGGCAGTGAACCCAGAACATTCCGCCACACAAAGTCGTATGTCTCCATGAGCCCAAACACGGAGCCGACCACCTGCACGAGCATGCCGCTCAAGTCGGAGCCCGGGTCCGTCGGGTCGTGGATCTTGGCGCCCAAATAGGATTGGCAGACCTTGTAGTTCTCCGCGATGGCAGTCGTGGTTATCCAAATATCAATCCCATACCGGGCAACGTCTGTATTCCACCCCTCCTCAGTGAGGAGGCGAGACGCCAAGCGACGCGAAATCCCGAATTCGCCGCCGATAGGTTGGCGAACCCGGCGGCCATAGAGCGCGCGTGTGAGCGGATACACAATGCTATTGGTGATCGCCCCATCGAATTTGTGGCGTTTGTAATAGGGAGCCACATAGTCAAACTCTCGATCCAAGACGGGTCCCAGCAGCAGCTCAAACCATTCTGGAGCGATGCTCCGTAAATCCGCACCCACCACAGCCAACGCACGAGCCTGAGTCAATTCCGCGATGCGGAACAGCGTCCGGAGGGCGCTTCCCTTGCCGGGCAATCCGTAGTAGGGCGTCGTAAGGCGGTGCACCGGGTAAAGCGGATGGCTCACCGACAGGATCGACTGTGTATCCAGCTTGGCTTGTTCGACAGCCTCCAAGGTTCCGTCTGTTGAACCCCCGTCCGAGTTGACGATCAGCGCTTTGCGCGCCGGGAAGTGTTTCAGCAGGCCCGCCTGCGCCGCTCGCACCACGTGGCCGATGGTGGGCGCGTTGTTGTAACTGGGGATTCCCACAATGATTTCAACTTCCCCCAGCGCGCTCAACTTCTCCTTGACGCGGCCTTTTAGAATCTCCTCGTCCACGTGCCCATCCTCAGGTGTTATCGATCTCGATGGCCTCACCGTTGTGGCCCCAGCATGTCGGAGAATGCAGCCACGACCCGGCGCCAGTTCGGCGCCGGACGGGCACTCAACTCACACGGTGCTGAATCTAAGGCCTCCGCCATTCTCGCTAATGAAAAGATGTCGGAGCCGCGGCTCTACTTGGACTAGTTCCATCTCGGCACGCGCCTGGCTCGAAGACAACAGGGCTCTCGTGAACTTGCCGGAAGCCCAGCGCCTCACTGGCAGCAAAGAACCCGTAGGTCTCCTGGTCCAACAACGTTCCATCCAGGTCCGTCATAACCACCCAACGTGCCTCCTGCCTCTCTCGGGAAGAGCATATCATTCTTCCTTCTCCTCGTGGTTATCAAGGCGCTCAGGGCGCGAAGGACACCTCTACAAAAACGTCTGACGCGGCGGCTCTTTCCAGTACTGAGCAAAGATACTCTCCATTTCCTTCAGGCGCTCACGCTCGCTTTTCCGCAGGCGCCGCGAGAAGGATTCCGGCACACACCGCCGCACGTGGTAATGGAGGATTTCATCGCCCACACTCTTCAGCGCCGATTGGCGGGACGGAGGAGGCAGGAAGGAAAAGTGTCCCAGGAATGGGTTGGAAATGCGTCAAGTTTGGGCTTTGGGATTTTCTCGCCGCCGCCGACAAGGCCTAGCACTCGAAACCGGGCTGGAGCGGGGATGCCGAGTCTTGGGGTTCGCGGGAAGGGCAGGGCGGGCTGTTTTGGGGTTCGCCAGGAACGGTCTGCACCGAAAGCTAGGCTGGACCCGCCCTTGGGATGGTGCTTCGGTGTATACTGTCAGCTACCCGGAAACCCAAAATGGAAATCCCGGGTGAGCCGTACTTTCCGGGCTAACGAGACTGGTCTCGCGCCCGCTTGACCTGCGGGAGCTGGTTTAACCCTCGGCAACCATCGCGTTTGACGAACTTCGCGGGTTCTGGCTATCGAGCGTAGCACCAATTCAATCACAGGAAGGAGGTACGCGTATGCGGAGGACACAATTTCTCTTCACTCTCGCATTTGTGTTGCTCCTGGCGTTGCCGCTCCTAGCGCAGGAGAAGCCGGGAACGGTGGCGGGGGTATGGCATGTGAAACTGAAACCAGGCATGCGTCAGCAGTTCGAGCAAGCCAACAAACGCCACATGGAGTGGCATCGGCAGCAGAAGGATACGTGGGCAGTCGATGTATGGGAGACTGCCAGCGGCCAGCGGGTCGGTCAGTACGGGTACGGCTCGTTCGGCCACCACTGGAAGGACTTCGACAGCCACGCCAAATTCGACGAGGCCGACATGGCCGATTACTACGCCAACGTCGCGCCGTATGTGGAGTCGATGGTCGGCGGCTATTACCTTTACCACCCCGAGATGAGTCGCCCCATGGAAGGCGCTGCTCCACTCTTTGAGGTCGTGGAGTATCACCTGAACATCGGTGGAGAGTCTGATTTTCTCATGGCGCTCCGCAAAGTCCAGGAGGCTATTCAGAAAAGCAACTATCCCGTGAATTACTACACCTATGAATTGTTCAACGGCGGAGAACATCCGACCTACGTGTTCACATTCCCGCACAAGAACTGGGCTGACTTTGAGCCGCCCGAGCAGACCCTTCGAGCGGTACTGGAGAAAGCCTATGGGCGCGAGGAGGCGGAGTCCGTTCTGAAACTCTTCGATAAGAGTGTCCACAGCGTGCGGAGCGAGATTGCGGTGTCTCGGCCCGACCTGAGCTACACGCCGCCAGCGAAGTAAGCACGGGGCTGCAAGTGGTAGCCACGGTTAATCCGCCGTCGGAGTTAACCGTGGGTTCGTGAACGAGAAAAAGCCCACGGTCAATCACAGGACGATTGACCGTGGCTACCGGCTCTCAGGAAAAAACAGAAAAGTGGGTAGCCATGACTCGTTCTGTGCACCGGGCGCTACGGGCACGTCAGGAGCGCGTCGGATTGGCAGAGTGTTAGGGGGCACAGGTCCGGGGCGATCACAGGAATTCCTGTCTCCGGACACGCTGCAGGAAGATTCTGCATCCGGCGTGTTTCGCCAAAACCGTGTGTTCCTGTCTCTGTCAGGAAATCACATCCGTGCCCCCTCCCGTTAGAGACCCTGGCAAGGAGTTTTGGATGAGGAATCCGTAAGCCAGAATGCCCCCGGCGAGGATGGCTCCGGTGATGATCAGGGCGAGGGCAAATGATCCGGTGGTGTGGGCGATGTATCCCGTCAGGAGAGGCGCAATGATCCCTCCCACGTTGCCGCCGAAGTTCTGAATGCCACTGACAGTCCCCACGATCTTTTTCGCGCAGACAGCCTGTGTAAGGGTCCAGGTATTCGGCGTGGCGACGCCCAGCCCGCACAGTGAGATGGTGAGAAGCCAGACGGCGGTCAGCTTGTCTTCAACCAAACCGGCAGGAATGATCAGGCAGCCTATCGCCAAGCCCGAGATGATGAAGGCTTTGCGCACTCGAGTCTCGGACAGGCCGCGGCCAACCAGTCGGTCGCTCAGGAATCCTGAAAGCAGGATCACCACCAGCATGGCGACATACGGAGCTGAGCTATAGATCCCCATCTCCTCGACGCTGAAGTGACGCTCCATCACGAGGTAACCCGGAAGCCAGGCGACATAAACGAACCATGCGTAATCGTAAGCAAAGAAGCCAAGAAAAATGCCGAGCACGCTTTTCTGCTTAAGCAGAGCAATAGATCCCTTGAATGAAAGACTTTTCTGCGCGGTGCCTGTGGGAGCCCGTGCGGCAGCAACCTCCCTTCTTTCCGATTTCCTCCAAAAACCCAGCCAGGGGAAAAGCCAAAGGAGAGAGACAGCACCGCCCACAACGAAAAAACTGCGCCAACCGTAAGCCTTCAGGAAATGGGCCGCTAGATATCCGACCAACGCCTGGCCTACACGAACTCCCATCAAATAGGCGGCAGTGACCGTGCCGCGCTCCTTGTCCTCGAAGCAATCCTCCACGGCACGTGCACTGGCAGGAAAGATCACCGCCTGTCCGGCGCCTAAGAATACGCGCAGCGCAACCAGAGGAATCAGCGTGTTGAAAAGGCCGGTGAGGCCGAAAGCCGTCGATCCCAGGAGGTACCCGAACACGTAAGACCACTTGGGACCAATTCGGTCGACAAGCCAACCAGCCGGAAGTTGCATGAAAGCGTAGACCCAGAAGAAGGAGGACAGAAGAATGCCGGCCGTGGCCGGGGACAAGCCTAGCTCTCTCATCGCGAGGGGCGCTGCCACGGACATGGCTCCGCGTTGGGCGTAACAGAAGGTCATGCTCGCCATCAAAAGCACCATCAGCCACCAACGATCAGGGGATCGCTTCAGGTCAACGGGACATTCCATCGCAGCTCCTTTACTCTCCTCCAACGTCAAGAAAGTGCAAGGCCACTCGCTCTGTCAAAGTGTGCGCGGGAGTCCCGCTCGTAGTCCCTGGAAGTAACGGAAGAGCTTGGTGCGGAGGGCCGGAATCGAACCGGCACGTCCCGTGAGGGACAAGGGATTTTAAGTCCCTTGCGTCTACCAGTTCCGCCACCCCCGCAAAGAGTAGCTACCATCTTATATCACAAAGGCCATCGAACCCGACAACGGCGCTCGTAACGATGGCTGGCTAAGTGCTCCCTCAATCTCGAGGCCGGCGGAATCACGGCTCCGTAGAGCAGTCTATGCGTTCCCGCAGCATCTTCGGGGCTTGGGACCAGCGCGCCGCCGGAAGCTCCTGGGCGGCGCGATCCTGCGGTCAATTTCCCAAAGCGGACGCGAGCGGTGGGCACGGCTCGACTACGCCGAAATCCAATGATTCTCGATTGTGGACAGCCAGTCCGGCCGGACTCCGCCGCGTGTGAAGGTATTCGGCTATGTCTCCGCGATTTCCACGTCGCGCAGCTCTTTCGCCGCAGCCTCGGGTGGAGGCAACGAGTTAAAGTAGACTTCTTTGAAGCTGTAGGATTTGGATTTTCCAGAAATGATCGGCAGAATCTCAAAGTGCCAGTGATAGTCCTCGGCCAAGGTTCGCCACGCGCCGGGTCGTTGTGGCCGGGCGTTGACATTGGGCGAAGTGTGGAGGACAAGGTGGTACGCTTTGGCCACGGTTGACAAGCGGCGCAAAGTAGATTTCAGCAAACGCGCGAGCTGAACCTGCTTATCCGGCGAGGTAACATCTTCCTCGAATGAGCAATGGTGATAGATCGGCATGATCCAGGTTTCATAAGGCACCCGCGACGCAAAAGGGCAGAAGGCCAGGAAGAGATCATTCCACTCTACTGCTCTTTCGTGCTGATCTAATTCTTGCCTTACGATATCGCAGAATAAGCAGCGTTCTTTGGTCTCGTAATGCCTTTCCGTCGCGCGCAACTCGTAGGCCACCCGTCGCGGAATGAAGGGGGTCGCCGTAATCTCGGAGTGGGGATGCTCCAGCTCCTGTCCTGCCTCTTTCCCCACATTCCGGAAGAAAGTCACATAGCGGAATCGCAGGTCCTTCTTCAAATCGGTGATCCTCGCGACATAGGCGCGGAGAGTCTGGGCAGCGTGATCATCACTGAGCTGCGCGTACCGTAAGGCATGCTCGGGATGTTCGATAACCACCTCGTGAGCCCCCAAGTTGCGCATCTTGTCGTAGATACCCTGAGCCTGTCGCGCGGGGTCCCCTTCAATTTGGTAGACGGCATTACGGTGGGGGATTACTCGGACCTGCCAACTGCGCTCGCCGTACGGGTACACATAAAGGTTTGGCGGGCACAGAAATTCGTTCCCAGGGCAAAGAGGACAAACCCCGCTTTTTGCCCAGCTGACCTCGGTCGTCTGTTGTATTACCCAGCTCTGCGTAATCGGGTCTCTTCTCAGCTCCATTGAACCCTCGTCACCGAAGGAATTTGCATATCTAGCTCGACCAGACACCAAGCGGCGCACTGACTGCCCCTGGGAGATCCACATAGCCCCTGGTGGGACGGGTGCTGCGGTCGTAAGCGGACCTCCCCCGCCTGATCAGCCTGCCTTCAATGTCTGCGCAGCCAAAGTCTTCAAGGCTTTCAGGCGAAACTCCCATTTCCACAATCTTGTTGGCGTCAGTATACGCCGGACCGTCTCGCTTTGAATAGTTGCTCTAGTAGGTCGCTGAAAAATAGCAGTTAACAGCAATCCGCATCTCCAGTCGGCGATGGAGCCAAAGGGGCGCCGGTACGGAACCCCTCCCGCCCACCTTATTCGGTGGGTTCTGGCGGCTTTCGGGATCAGACCGTAACGCTTCGGGAGGGCGTTCACGCTTTCGCCCCCACCAGTTTCGTCGTCCGCATCAAGT
>Ga0116132_1001719_pt1 | contig 15121 bp, 8 predicted proteins | sample June2015DPH_17_1_2_FD_89735 | JGI IMG/M metagenome (GOLD analysis project Ga0116132, IMG submission 89735) | Peatland microbial communities from SPRUCE experiment site at the Marcell Experimental Forest, Minnesota, USA - June2015DPH_17_150 | ecosystem: Environmental > Terrestrial > Soil >... | reverse complement strand
TCCAAGCGGGTATCTCAGCGCCGCCATGGTCGCGTCGATAATCCAGTTCGATTGTATCGCGAACTGCCCTTTATGGCTTGGTATTCATTTGTCCCAAGATCGTTCCCGCTTGCCAGCGGAGATGGAGCTAAGTCGCTCAACTAATGGATCGTCGTATTCGGAAGTTACTCTCCGGTAGTTCGCGGAGGTATTTGTTCGCTCGCCTCGATGCAAGTTATTGCCGCTCAACTAGTTCTCCTGCGCGTTGGGGATTCCGCCTGAAAAGTCGCCTGCCCATCAACTGGCCCGCCGCCTGGCCGTCGCCGGATTCCGGCGTGGAAGGGCGTTTCCCAATCCGGCCGAGTACCCACTCAGCATAGTTTCCGAGTGCGCCGTCGCTCGCCCAGAACTTCGGATTGCCCCTGCGGATTCGTCGCTAAACTAAGGCGACAAGGCAGGATCTATTCCCTCGAACGCAGTTTCGGGGGATCTGAGATGGAGGGCCATTTGTCTTACTTGCCACCGTGTCGGAACCAATCACTGCTTGGCCGTTTAGCGGTTGGAACCTCCGACCTCTGCCTCAGCGGCTCCAAAGCTCGGGCGCCAAATCGTCCGTCCGATCATTTCCTGTGGGCTTGGACCAGCAGGCGATCGCGGCGGAAGTGCCGGAGACAATCGACGCCCGGAAGCGTGCCTGCCCCCTACTGAAACGCCACGGCCCTGAGATCTGCAAACGCACGAAGCCGAAATGCGAAAAGTGCCCTGTCACCCCGAACTGCGCTTTCTTCGCCAGCCGTCGCCACCGCTGCTTGGAGAGTGCTCCTTAGGAGAGCCTGCCTCCGCTTCACCAGCCGTGGCACATTTTGCAGGACAGCGCCTTCATGGTACAATCAAGTTCCAGCGAATCGCGAAGAGTGTCTTAACTGTTTGTCTCACCCCAGGGGACAACCGCAGGGTGTCTCGATGAAATTGAGGCACGTGATTCTGCCCTTTTCAATCCATCTGCTCATCCTTTGCCTATCCAACAAGTTAAGTGGTCAAACATCGACTTCTGGAGGGTTGACTGGCGTCATAATCGATCCGAGCAGTGCGGTGATACCGGAGGTGCAGGTCCAGATAAAGGACAACAGCAAGGGAACGGTTCAAGCATCGAAAACCGATGGGGAGGGCGTCGTAACGTCAAATAACCAGGAGAACTTTCCCGTGAAGCCTAAGTTCTCTACTACTTGTTTATTGGTCGCGATTCTGCTCTTCGCCGCTCAAAGCGTGGCGCAGGTTTACCATGGCCGAATCGAGGGTTTGATTACGGACCAAAGTGGCGCCATAATTCCCGGCGCCACCGTCACGCTGGTCAACGTCGCCACTGGTATCCGAGCAGCCCGGCAGAGCAGCAGTACTGGTGTATACCTGTTCGATCTCCTCGATTCTGGTACTTACACGATCAGCGTCGAGGCGAGCGGGTTCGCCAAGTTTACCCAGGAAAACATTAGCGTTGAGGCGTCTTCCGACATCACGGTAAACGGTGTTATGCGGCCCGGCACCCTCCGGCAGGGGATTACGGTGTCGGCAGCACCGTCGGGCTTGCAGTTGAACACTAGCAGCAACACCCTCGATATCAATACGACCTTGGCGGAAGATACGCCCCGTTACGACCGCAGCCCATTTAAGCTGACTTTGCTGGAACCCGAGGCGGTTAATACACGCAATGAGATGCTCCCCTTCCTGTCCTGGTCCGCCAACAGTGTCGATCTCGGCGGCAGCACCAACCTGAAAAACGATCTCGAGGTCGACGGCAGCCCCGTGGGCCTCGGTCACAAGTACAGCTATCCCCCGAATATGGACGCTGTTGAGGAAACTAACATCGCTCAAAATGGTATGGACGCCCAGTACGGCCATAGTGCCGGGGGTGTGATCAACGTCACCACCAAGTCCGGTACCAACCAATGGCACGGCGACGTCATGTATTTGGGGCGGTACCCGTGGGCCAACGCCCTTGCTGACAGGACTACTATGAGTTTAAATGCGACACGTCAAAACATGACTGGGGCCACGCTGGGCGGTCCAATTATCAAGAACAAGCTCTTCAACTTCGCCTCTATAGAAGTTTGGCAAGTCTCAACTCCCACTAGTATCGTGACCACCGTGCCAACCGCGTTGCAGGCTGCGGGCGACTTCTCCCAGACTTACAACATTGATGGAACTCTCGCTACTATTTATAATCCTTGGTCCACAGTATATAACCCCAGCACGGGCACGTACACGGCCACCCCTTTTCCCGGCAATAAAATCCCTGCGGGCATGTGGGACCCGGTCACGTCAAAGATCATGGGTAACTTCTGGCCCCCCAATGGTCCAGGCATCAATATCACCGGAGTGGATAACTATGAGAAAGGGTATCTCGACTCATGGATGTATTACAATTGGTCCGATCGCGGCGACTTCAACATTAATTCGAAGTGGAAGGCCTTCGGCCGGGCCAGTGCCTACCATAGCACCGACATCAGCTCGAACATTACCCCAAATAATTCCGTGTTGTACGTGCCCACGGGCACTTCCAGGACCGCGCAACAAGTCATGGGTCAGGTGGTCGGGACCCTTAGCCCAAACACCGTTCTGGCTCTTCACGCTAGTTGGGATAAAGTCACAGACGCCTATACCTCGACAACAATGCCATCGCCCGGGTGGGCCTCGATCTGGCCCAACAACCCGTGGTACCAGCCTGATTTCGCAGCCTCACCAGGCTTCCCGGTCTACTACCCCGACCTGATTATCGGAGGCAATGGATTCGGAGGAGCAGGTTTCTACTGGAACCAAGTCCTCGCCGGAGAGGCTTTAAGCGCCGACTATACGCATCAGAGGGGCTCGCACTACGTCAAGGCCGGCTTGGAGTGGCGGCACTCCGGTGGCCCGGTTTACGTATCGAATACCTCGCAGTTTTATTTCAACAGCAGTATTACCGCCAACAGCTTCATAAATCCGGACACTAAGCACACCGGGAACGCGTTCGCAACCTTCCTCCTGGGTGCCCTCGACAACTCATCGGAAATGATCTCGGGGCCCGTTCCGAATCCGACCGACCAATACTACGGCATGTATGTCCAGGACGATTGGCGAGTGAACCGCAGGCTCACTATTAACCTGGGTTTGCGGGAGGAATATGAGACAGCGTGGTCCGATGCGCATCATGAGCTTTCGCAGGGTCTCGACTTATCCGCGCCCGTACCGGAAATGCAGGGAAATCCGCCGCCGATGCCAGCGGCGGCTCTGAACCTGGTTGGCAATAGCTTCTATAAGTGGAACGGGCTCTGGCAATTTACCTCGGCCAGCCACCCGGGCATGTGGAATGCGCCAAAGTTAGCGCTCGCGCCGCGCGCCGGCTTCGCCTTCGGGATTAACAACAAAAGTGTCCTGCGCTTCGGTTACGCCCGTTATGTCGTCCCGACGGAGTACAATTTCACCGCAGCCCCATTTTCTGGATTCGAGGACGTCAATTTCCTGGAGCCGCCCTTTTTCGGCATGACGGGTTACCAATACACGGCTCCGCTGCTCGAGGGCGTGCCTCAAGAGAGTTTCTCGAATCCATATCCGGCCAGCAGCAACCCGCTCGTTCCGATCTTAGGCAAGGCATTCGGGACGAACCTCGGGCGCGGAGGTGAAAATCTCCTCTGGTATCCCTCCAGCTTCAAGAAGGCCTATAATGATCGGATCAACCTCAATTATCAGCGCCAGTTGCCGGCGCAGATGATAGCATCCATTACCTATTTCCTCAATTTAGGCAAGCAGCATTATACTAAGGAGTTGAATGGCATTAACCCCGCCTTGGAAGAAAAATATCAGACTGCTCTGAGTGTCAACGTCCCCAACCCGTTCTACCACTACCTGAACACCACATTGATGCCCGGTCCGTTGTATTACCAGCCAACAGTGGCGTTATCCTCGCTACTGGTACCCTATCCGCAGTATGGCGCCTTGTTCACCATCGGTAATTGCTGCGCCGCGGAGCATTACAACGAACTGCAGTTGCGAGTGATGAGACCCTTCACCCACGGCCTCACCTTCCTGTTCGGATACGTGTACATTCGCGAGGCGACGCAGATCAACAACTTCAACGATCTCACATACCTCAACAACCAGTTCCAATGGCAGGACAGCAACCAACCGCGCCACCGCTTCAACATCGCGGGCACCTATCTGCTTCCCTTCGGGCGAGGGCAACGGCTTTTGCCTTCTGCCTCCAAGGCGGTAAATGCCATCGTGGGAGGTTGGAGGTTCACTCCCGTGTTGCAGCACATCTCGGGCGACTTCCCGCAATTTGGGAATTTGATCGTGACCGGCAACCCCTGCATTTCGAACCCCACTCCCGGGCACTGGTTCAACACGGCCGTATTCCAACCTCAACCCGTTAACACGTACGTGCTGCGGACTAATCCCCTGCAATACGGGTGTCTCACCGGCCCGAGCTTCTGGGATCTGGATGCCAGCCTGCAGAAGGAGTTCCCTATTTTCGAGAGATTTAAGGGCCAACTGAAGATGACGGCTTACAACGCTACCAATCACCTGAACCGAGGCGACCCGGACACGGGCGTCTATGATTCCACGTTCGGACAGGCCCTATTTCAGGGTTCACCCGGCGGCACTTTCGGCGCCCAGGGGGGTTTTGAGTACACCAGCGGCCGTGAGCTTGAGCTTGGCTTCAAGATCATCTGGTAGAAAGGGCCTTACTCCGTGTTCTCAGAAGTTCTCCATCATCCAAATGTTGCTGTCCAGTGTCCAGCCGATCATCGCCAGATGGCGGCCGACGGGGGAAGGCACACCGTAGGTGCCGACGCCGCCCGAGTTCTCCCACAGGATTCGACCGTTGCCTTGTAGATCGACGCCCATGAGGACTGAGCCTTCCTCCTTGAGGCTGGAGACAAACAGACCCTTCCCATCTGCCGTCCAAACCGCATTTGTCAAGCTATTCCATCCCTTCACCGTGATCTCCTGCGGCGCCCGACCGTTCAGCGAAAGAATTTGGATTCGTCCTCCCCGGTTCTTGAGGAAGGTGATGCGGGCGCCATCGGGAGAAAGGTCCCATTGATAGTCAGCCGTCGCATCAGTTTTTAATTCGGCGAGCTCGCGCCCTCGGCCTTTCACAGGGTCGAAGGCTGCAAAGACGAGTTGTTTGCGATCAGCACTCCGCTCAGCGATGGCACACAAAGTTGCTGGGGACCGGGCGCATCGTGGCCCCCCCTCGATGTTAGCCGTCAACACCAACTGCGGAGATCCTCCCGTTATCGGAACCCGCATGAGTTTGGCAAGTGCCAGCGGAGATCCTCCCGTTATCGGAACCCGCATGAGTTTGGATGGCGCCAGGAGATCTCCCTCTTTCGGACGCACCATGTAGAAAACCCAGGAGCCCTCCGGGCTTAGGCAGGCACTGCCGACTAAGTCCTCGTCCTCATTTACAGTGATGAGGGGTTGCGCTGTGTCCTGGCCGAGAGACTGTTGGAAAACCGCCGGCGCACCATTACGAGAGGAGAAAAAAAGAACTGCCTTGCCATCGGCCGTCCATCCTAATGGATTATTCCACGCATCGTCCAAAGTGAGGCGGGTTGGGGTGGTGATGCGCGGCCCGCCGGCTTGAAGGTCAGCCACATAGACGCTGGTATGGCGTCTCCATTCCAGGAATGCAAGCCGTTTGCCGTCAGATGTCACGCTCGTGGCGGCCACGCAAAGTCCTGCCCAGTTCGTAATGCGCCGGGGCTTCTCGACGGGTTCACCACTTCGTGGGTCAATGCGTATCTGCCAGTAGTTGCAGGTATCCGCATTGGGGTCCGGTTCTCGCAGTGCGTAAATCACCCGGCCATCGGGCAACCACAGATACTCATTCAGTCTTTTCGCCTCAGGAGGTGAAAGGATCGCGACGGGAGACGCGCCCTTCAGATCGCGGCTGACGAGGTTGGGGCCCGGCTCATCAATCCTCTCGTAGAGGGCCCGCTGTCCATCTGGAGACCAATTGAGGCCCCCAATCGAACTGTTTTCGCCGGTGTCATAAAGTTTGCGTGGCTGCTCTCCACTGGACCCCATCAACCAGATTTCACGGTCACCCAATCTACCCTTGTTTGTGTCAAAAGAAATGGTGGAACCATCCCGAGAAATGGAATCTGCGGTGGCCTCATCGCGAAGCTTATGGGGAGGCCCACCCAACTCCGAGACAATCCAAATGCTGCTGCCCTGGGAAGTCCATTCGGTGGCGTCAAGCCCTGGCGGATGGGCATTGGCGAGAAACCTCTTGCCGTCAGGGAACCAGGGGCCAATCTCCCAGTCGACCCAATTGCTCTTGAGCTCCTCCGGTTGAGGGATAGTGTGCGTCTCGCCGCTTTCGATGAGCTTGATGTGCATCCCCTTCCTGTCTGTGTACGCCAGGTATCTTCCATCGGGCGAAATTGTACCCGTCCCCACGGCGTTCTCGCTGGAGTTAGTGGTGAGTTGCCGCAGCTTCAATTCCGGTGGAGGATTCTTGGAAGGGGACTGGCGTTTGGCGAACCAGAAAGCCGCACTCGCGATCAAGAGTACAACAACAACTCCCGCCGCCAGCTCGCGCCTGCGGGCGACGCTTCGCCCAGGCTGCATTTTCTGTTTCACTGCCTCTAAATCGGCGCGGAGTTCCGCAGCCGTTTGGTAACGTGTGGCGCGATCCTTCTCGAGTGCTTTATCAATGATTCGCTCGAGCTTTCTGGGAAGTTTCGGGTTCAGTTCGCGCACCGGCTTGGGGATTTGTTTAAGGATGGCATTTTGGAGCACAGGCCCGGTGTCACCCGTGAATGGACGTTGACCGGTGGCCATCTCATACAATACCGAGCCAAAGGAAAACAGATCCGTTCGCGCGTCCAGTTTCTCGCCCCGTACCTGCTCTGGCGACATGTACCCAGGCGTCCCCATGGCCACGCCGGTTAGGCTGATGGAAAGATCGGAGGCTGCCAACGGTACGGTCTTCTCGGTGGCTGCTTGCGCACCTTCGTCATCATGGCGGTGGAGCCGAACCGATGAATCTCCGGGAGCCCTTACCAGGGAAGCCAGCTTTGCCAAACCAAAATCCAGGATCTTGGCCTGGCCTTGACGGGTGACAAGGATATTCGCGGGCTTGATGTCGCGATGAATGATGCCGCGCGAATGCGCCGCGTCCAGCGCGTCGGCGATTTGTATGGCCAGGTCGAGCAGCGTATCGAGCGGTAGGGGCGAACGGCGTTCGCCCTCGCCCAGTTGGCGCGCGACGGGTTCGCCCCCAGCGGCCGGGCGCGCGCCGCGCGCCCCCACAATCCGTTCGTTCAGCGTCTGCCCTTCGAGCAACTCCATCACGATGAAGGGCTGGCCTTCGTACTCGCCGACGTCGTAAACCACGCAGATGTTGGGATGACTCAGCGCCGAGGCCGCACGCGCCTCGCGCTTGAAGCGTTCGAGCGCCTGGGGATCGTGCTGGGGTGCCCTTTCGAGCTGCCCTTGGGAGGATCTCGGGGCCGGCGGGGTGAGAAACTTCATTGCCACCAGACGGCCCAGGCGGGTGTCCTCGGCCTTGTACACCACCCCCATGCCGCCACCCGCTAGTCCATCCAGAATCCGGTAATGAGAAATGGTTTCACCGGCTAAGGGGAACCCAACGGTTTCGAGCTGCTCCCGCACGGCAGCGTGCAAATGCTCACCCGCGTTTCCCGCGCTCGCCAGCAGCGCCTCCACCTCTCGACGTAGTTCGGGGTCATTCCGACACGCTTCGTTGAGCAAACCGGCGCGTTCATTCGGTTCGCACTCGAAGGCACGGTGAAACAACTCCTCGATCTGCGCCCAACGCTCAGGAGTCATGGGATACCGACCCGCTCTGCATTTGGTTGTGCAGCCATGCTTCCGCCATGCGCAAGTCGCGTCGAACCGTTACTGCCGAAACACCCAGCGCTTGCGCAATCTCTTCCATGGAGAGCCCGCCAAAATAGCGGAGTTCAACCGCCTGGCATTTTCGCGGATCAATCTGCTCGAGGGCACTGAGACCATTGTCGAGGGCCACGAGGTCTCGGCTTCGCTCGGGCTGAAAGCTCACTGCCTCATCCAGTGACACTTTGAGACCTCTGCGTTTGCCAGCTTGTTTCCGACGCGCGTGGTCCACCAAGATCTGGCGCATCAGTCGCGCCGCCACTCCGTAGAAATGCGAGCGGCTCTGCCAGGTCGGATTCGTCTGATCGACGAGCCGCAAGTAGGCCTCATGGACGAGCGCCGTTGGCTGTAGGGTGTGCCCTTGGCGTTCCTTCCGCAGGTAGCTGGCAGCAAGTTGGCGGAGTTCCCGGTACACGAGGGGCATGAGCTCGTTGAGGGCGTCCTGGTTGCCCTTTGCCCATTCGGCCAGCAAGAGCGTTACTTCGTGGGTCTCAGACATGGCTCCCACGTTGCTAGTGCTGAAGTTGTGTTGTACCCGCTTATTATACACCAAACTCCTCTCCACGGCTCAGCTTCGCTGGGCGTGGGTAATGGTGCAGTTTGGCCTTCTTGTAGCGCCGATCTTTAGATCGGCATCTTGAATTTCTTTGACTTGCCGACCTGAAGGTCGGCGCTACGGCAAACTGGCCCACCACCTGGGCGTGAGCCCGCAAAACAAAGCCGCTGGGCATGATCGGTTTTCGCTCTGATTTGCGCATGAGTAACTGGGAAGGATAGCGGGGAACACCCTGAACGCGCGAAACGCCTGCGACCCTCCGGGATTGAGGCCTGCGGAGACCTCGCCCACTGACGTGCAATGACAAAGGAAATCGAAGGAGAAAATTGTGAGAAAGGACCTGACTACGCAAAGCGTCTGGATCGTGCCTGTGCACAACGAATGCAATCTTGGGGAGGCGTCATGAAAAAATCTCTGTTACTGCTAATCTCAATCTGTAGTTTGTGTCTCCTCAATGGTTGTGGTGGCGGCTCGTCAAGCCCGCCTCCCCTGACTCCAGATGTAGCCACTCACTTTTCCGTCACCGCTCCGGCGACAGTCACCACAGGGGCGGCCTTCAATCTCACAGTGACCGCGCTGGATGCCTCTAACAGTGTGGCCACCAATTACTCCGGGACAGTTCACTTTACAAGCACCGACAGCCAGGCTGTCCTACCGGCCAATTCGACATTAACGAACGGGACGGGGACCTTCTCGGCGACGCTGAAGACCGCCGTCGGTCAAACCATTACCTCGACCGACACCGTCGCAGTCTCGATTACAGGCACTTCAAACTCAATTAATGTAACTGGACCCCCCGCCACTCACTTCTCTGTCGTCGCTCCAGCTAACGATACTGCCGGCACTTCCTTCAGTTTCACACTGAGCGCTCTGGACGCCTCGAACAATCTGGTCACCAACTACGCCGGGACGGTGTACTTCACGAGCACCGATGGACAAGCAGTGCTTCCGGCCACCTCGACGCTGACGAATGGGACAGGAACCTTCTCGGCCACGCTGAAGACTGTCGGCGGCCAAACCATCACCGCGACCGACGCGGCCGCGGCTTCGATTACCGGCACTTCAAATTCTATTAACGTAACTGGACCCCCAGCCACTCACTTCTCTCTCACCGCTCCAGCCAACGCCACCGTCGGGACCGCCTTCGACATCACGGTGGCAGCGCTCGACGCGTCGAACAACGTGGCGGCAAGCTACTCCGGGACGGTGCACTTCACGAGCACCGATGGACAAGCTGACCTGCCGGCCAACTCGATGTTGATGAACGGGACTGCGAACTTCCCAGCCGCACTGAAGACTGTCGGTGGCCAAACGATCACGGCAACCGATACGGTCACGGCATCGATCATCGGCAGTTCGAGTTCTATCAACGTTAGCGCTAGCACGGCAGAGAACCCCGTGCCCCTCATTTACCAGCCCTTGAGTCCCGATGCCGTAGTTCCTGGCGGGCTGGCCTTCAAACTAACGGTGAATGGCACCGGCTTCGTGTCTGGCTCGACAGTGAAGTGGAACGGCAGCGCGCGCGCCACCAACTTTGTCAGCGATTCGAAACTGACGGCAACGGTCTTGGCTACCGACATCGTCAGCTTCAATACGGCTTCGGTGACCGTAGTCAATCCCTCCCCAGGCGGTGGCGCCTCGAATGTAGTCTTCTTCGAAACTACCAGGCCCACTTCCTCGGTCGCACTGAGCATTACCTCCGAGCTCGCTGCCGGTTCCGGCCCTGATTCAGTGGCAGTAGGCGACTTCAATGGAGATGGCAAGCTGGACTTGGCGGTGGCGAACAGCGGCAGCAACGACGTCAGCGTGCTCTTGGGCAACGGCGACGGCACTTTCCAGACTGCCCTGCATTCCTCCGTCGGGGTGAGCCCCGTCTCGGTGGCCGTAGGAGATTTCAACGGTGACGGCAAGCTGGACTTGGTGGTGGTGAACAACGGTAGCAACGACGTCAGCGTGCTCTTGGGCAACGGCGACGGCACTTTCCAGACTGCCCTGTATTCCCCCTTGGTCGGGGTGAACCCCGTCTCGGTGGCCGTGGGAGATTTCAATGGTGACGGCAAGCTGGATTTGGTGGTGGTGAACAGCTTTAGCAACAACGTGAGCGTACTCTTGGGCAACGGCGACGGCACTTTCCAGACTGCCTTGGATTTCGACACCGGGGCGGGACCGGTCTCGGTGGCCGTGGGAGATTTCAACGCCGACGGCAGATTGGACTTGGTTGTGGCAAACTTTGCCGCCGGCAACGTGGGCGTGCTCCTCGGCAACGGTGACGGGACGTTCCAACCGGCCGTGAACTATGGCGCCGGGCCTTTGCCGGTCTCAGTGGCTGTGGGGGATTTCAATGGCGACGGCAAGCTGGACCTGGCCGTGGCGAACCAATCCGCTGGGAACGCCGGCCCCAGCATGGTCGGCGTGCTGTTGGGCAACGGCGACGGGACGTTCCAACCGGCCGTGGAGTACGGCGCCGGGTCAGACACTGATTCCTCCTCAGTGGCGCTGGGAGACTTCAACGGTGACGGCAACCTGGACTTGGCCGTGGCGAACAGTGGCAGCACCAACCGTGTCAGCATCCTCTTGGGCAACGGCGACGGGACGTTCCAGTCCGCCGTGGACTACGCGGGCGGATCCTCCCTGCTGGCGGTGGGAGATTTCAACGGCGATGGCAGGCTCGACACGGCCGTCGTCGACCGGGCTAGCTCGACGGTTTCCGTGCTGTTGCAACCGGGGCTGGTTTCAGGAGTGAACGCTATTTTGTCACCCACCAGCCTGACTTTTGCTACCCAGCTTGTGGGCACGACGAGCCCAGTGCAGTCCGTTCTGCTGAGCAACTATGGCACGACGACACTCAGCATCGCGGGCATCGCCGCGACCAACAATTTTAGCGAAACCGACACCTGCGGTTCGAGCCTCGCAGCCGGAGCGAGTTGCACCATCAGTGTCACTTTCACGCCCAGTGTTCAGGGCAACCTGAGTGGCACGCTTTCGATCACAGACGACGCGGCCGGCAGCCCGCAGACCGTCTCCTTCAGCGGCACGGGCACGGTAGTTGAACTTGCTCCGACCCACCTGAGCTTTGGCTGCTATTCGTTTCGTAACATTATCACAGGCACTTACGCCTGCATTTGCAGTAGAGCGCAGACGGTGACCCTGACGAACGCGGGGGCCACGACGCTGATCATCAACGGAATAACGATCACGGGCCCCTTTTCACAGGCAAACAACTGCGGTACGAGCGTGGGAGCAGGGCAGTCCTGCACCATCACGGTCGATTGGTCGCATTCCGAGGGTGTCGGTGTACTCTCCGTCAGCGACAATGGCGGCGGCAGCCCGCAGTCGGTGTCCTTGTCCGGGGTAGTGCAGCGGGATTCTGCATGTGGTTCGCCGGCCTTTCTCGTTGAACCCGCCGCTCGGTCTGCGGCTTCTGGCGTACAGTGACAGTCGAAAGCTGCGCGTGCCACTACACGGCGACCTTACTGAAAGACGGAACAGTGCTCGTAACGGGAGGACTCGCCCAGTACGGAATCGTTCTTGCGGAGGCGGAGCTGTACCAGTAGCGTGAGCCCGCGAGTGTTGGAGCGCGGGCGCTCTTTTCTCTGAACTCTGCGCTCAAGACACGCCGTGGTTCAAATTTCACGTGGCTCCGTGCCCCGGCAGAAGTGCAGCGAGTCCAGCCAAGTTGTCCCCGGCGGAAATGATGACTCGATTTCGATCCTTAAGGGCGGGCCGTAATCGTCGCTTCGGAACGCCGCAAACTTCACCGCAGTAGTCTGACCGAAACCGTCTGGATCGTGCCTGTGCACAACGAATGCAATCTTGGGGAGGCGTCATGAAAAAATCTCTGTTACTGGTAATCTCAATCTGTAGTTTGTGGCTTCTCAATGGTTGTAGTGGCGGCTCGTCAAGCCCGCCTCCCCCGACTCCAGATATAGCCACTCACTTTTCCGTCACCCCGGCCACCGCCACCCCAATTGCCGGGACCGCCTTCAACTTCACCGTCACCGCGCTTGATGGTTCGAACGGCGTGGTCAGCAGTTACGCTGGAACGGTTCATTTCACCAGCTCGGATGGCCAAGCTGTGCTACCGGCCAACTCGACGCTGACGAGCGGGACGGGGACCTTCTCGGTCACCATGAAGACTGTCGGCGGCCAGACTATCACGGCGACCGACGCGGCCACGCTCTCGATCACCGGCACTTCAAACTCCATTAACGTAACTGGACCGCCAGCCACTCACTTCTCCGTGACCGCTCCTGCCACCGCCACCACCGGGACGCCTTTCAACTTTACGGTCACTCCGCTCGACGCCTCGAATAACGTGGTCACCAGCTACTCTGGGACGGTGCACTTCACGAGCACCGACGGCCAAGCGTTGCTTCCGGGCGGTTCCGCGCCAGTGAACGGGACCACCCAGACCTTCTCGGCCACATTGAAGACTGTCGGCAGCCAAACCATCACCGCGACCGACACGATCACGGCTTCGATCACCGGCACTTCGAGCTCGATCAACGTCAGCCAGTCAGTACCCGCCATCGAAACCACGCCTGCGCCTTCCGCTGGCGCGCTGGACCTGCCCTATAGTTTCACCTTCACGGCAACCGGCGGGCTGCCACCACTCACCTGGAGTGAAACAGGCGCACCGCCTCCGGGCTTGGGGCCGCTCAGCAATGGCGGAGTACTTTCCGGCACACCCACGGAAGTAGGATCGTTCCCCATCACGATTATGGCGCAAGACTCGCTCGGCCAAAATTCCGCGCCACAAGATTTCACGATATCGGTTTTCCTACATGGTTTCAAAGCTACCGGCAGCATGTACGGCGCCCGCTATGGTCATACCGCGACTCTTCTCAACAATGGAGAAGTCCTCGTGACGGGAGGATCTGCAGGTGGGCCCCCGCGAGGCGGCCCCCCCGGCCCCCCCACCCTGTTAGCGACGGCGGAGCTGTTCGATCCAACCAGCGGAACTTTCACGGGGACGGGCAGCATGAGCATCGTCCGCATTGGTCATACCGCGACTTTGCTCAAGAATGGAAAAGTCCTCGTGACGGGAGGAGGCCCGTTCCCGGTCCAAAACGGCATCCCCCCTTACGCGTTAGCGTCGGCGGAGCTGTTCGATCCAACCAGCGGAACTTTCACGCCGACGACGGGCAGCATGAGCGTCGGCCGCTATGGTCATACCGCGACTTTGCTCAACAATGGAACAGTACTCGTGACGGGTGGGGATAACGGGCTCGGAGCTCTTCCGACCGCGGACCTGTTCGATCCGACCAGCGAGACCTTCACGCCGACGACGGGTAATATGAGCGTCGCCCGCGTTGGTCATACTGCGACTTTGCTCAGCGATGGAAGAGTCCTCATAACGGGAGGAGGTGGCAACACTGCGGAGCTGTTCGATCCGGCCAGCGAGACTTTCACGCCGACGACGGGCAGCATGGAAACTGCGCGCTCCTACCACACCGCGACACTCCTTGATGACGGCAAAGTGCTCGTGACAGGAGGGGTGGACAGCAATAACCAAGCCCTCGCATCTGCGGAGCTGTTCGATCCGACCACCGACACCTTCACGCCGACGACGGGCACTATGGAAACCGTACGCTCAGAGCACACAGCGACGCTGCTCAGCGATGGAACAGTCCTGGTGGCGGGAGGGTCTGGTGGCACGACAGCGGAACTGTTCGATCCGACCAGCGGGACTTTCACGGGGACAGGCAGCATGCAAATCGCGCGCGCAGGGCACACGGCGACCTTGCTGAAGGACGGAACAGTGCTCGTGACGGGAGGAAGGGGCGTCACAGGATTCGTTCTTGCGGCGGCGGAGCTGTACCAGTAGCGCGAGCCCGCGAGTGTTGGAGCGCGGGCGCTCTTTTCTCTGAACTCCGCGCTCAAGACACGCCGCTGGTTAATTCTCGGTCGCCCGCGTGCCTCGGTTGAAGTCACTTGTGTGTTCGTCAGGGACCTGCGAGGATGTGCCATTGCCGCCCAAGGACGAACCGAGGCAATATCCGAAAGAATTGAGGCAATGGACACTTACAAGACGCACGTTATCATCAATCAGAATCGCCGGTTCGTCTTTGCCACATTCCCAGCTATCCTGCATTATCGGTTTGCCCTCGTATTCCTTTGCTTTTGGGCGACTCTGCTCACATCGTGTGGCGGCGGCTCCACAAGCACAACGTTTCCTCCGCCCAATCGCGCTCCCACTTTAATAGCTGTATCTCCAAGCACCGGAACACAGGGAGGACCGGCCTTCACTTTGGCCGTGAGAGGTTCGAGATTTGTGTCGGGCACGACTATGCTGTGGAACACCAGCATTCGATCCACAAAGTTTGTCAGCAGCAGCCAGGTCATGACTCACATTCCCGCGAGTGACCGTCATCGCCTATTTAGCACGTGGATCCGCGATTGATCCGAATAGATCCCTAGCAACGCCGTAGGGTAGAGCGAAGTTGCTCAACTCCTGTATCGTACGCACTCGGAAAGTACTCTCCGGTTGCTCCCCGAGGAACTTATTCGCTCATCTCACCGCAAGTTATTGCCAGTCAGGAGGTTCCGCCGCTACTGGGGATTCGGCCTGGGAAGTCATAGGGCTGTATCGGAAGCGCGCCGGCTGGACCAGGCCCCCGAGTAGCAGACACACCGCCCGGCGCGCTTTCGATACAGCGACTTGAACGGAGCCGCCCGTGT
>Ga0116132_1001529_pt1 | contig 16650 bp, 8 predicted proteins | sample June2015DPH_17_1_2_FD_89735 | JGI IMG/M metagenome (GOLD analysis project Ga0116132, IMG submission 89735) | Peatland microbial communities from SPRUCE experiment site at the Marcell Experimental Forest, Minnesota, USA - June2015DPH_17_150 | ecosystem: Environmental > Terrestrial > Soil >... | reverse complement strand
CTGAGGCGGACTTGGCCAAGTGCACGCTCGAAGGTACCGGCATTCAGGCAATGATCCAGGGTGACACCGCGGGAGGAATGCGTGAACACCTTGCATGGTCTGGCGCGGGATACAAAATCCTGGTGCGCGAGGAAGACGTCACCGACGCGCGCGATGTCCTCACTCCAGCAAAGGACGCCGGCGAGCTCCTTGACGCCGACTTCCCGCCTGACCACGACACTCACCCACCGTGGCGTCGGTTTACCTAGAAAGCCCTCGCTCCTGCGCTAGTCACGAGTCACTACTCACCAACTACACGATCTGCACCAACTCCGGCGGGCAATCCCGCAATCTCTCCATCGACACGCCCTGCTCCGCCTTCTCGATCTGCGCCGCCGGCACCATTCCAAAGCTCCGGTTGCGCCCCTCGCGTTTCGCCAGGTACAGCGCCTTGTCCGCCAATTCGATCACGTTGTCAATGGACAGCAGCCCCACATCATCCCGCAGCCACGGGAACGGCGCCCATCCGATCGAGCACGTCTTGTGGATTTGCACCCCGTTCCCCACATCGAACGGCAACTCCCGAATCGCTTCCAGCACGCGGTTGCACAGCAACCCCGCGTTCTCCCGGTCCGTCGTCCGGCACACCAGCAAAAACTCTTCCCCGCCCCACCGCACCAAGTCGTCCGAGCGCCGCATCACGGAGGCGATGCGCTTCGCCACCTCTTGCAGCAGGCGATCCCCGGCCGCATGCCCCATCTCATCATTCACGCGCTTGAACCGGTCAATGTCCGCCAACACAAAGATCAATTCCTGCTTCGGCCCTGGTGGCGCATCCGAGTCCGGCGAGCGCAGATGCGAACGCAAAGCCTGTGCCTCGTCCGTCGAAATCGTCTCGTAAAAATACCGCCGGTTTCGCGTCCCCGTCAGCGGATCGGTCAGCGAAATCTCTTCCAGTTCCTTGTTCTTCTGCAGCAACTCGGCGTTCCGCTGCGCCACGGCCCGTTCCAATTCCATTCGGCGCCGGTTCAGCGCTCGCACGCGCAGCGACACGAACACCCATAAGCCCGCCAGCAGCAGCACTCCGCCCGCCGCCCTCGCCCACCACGTCTGCCAGAAACTCGGCAGCACCCGGAACCGGAATCTCGCCTGCGCCGTCCCCACCGCTGCATTCGGTTTCTGGCACTTCACCCAGAACTCGTATTTCCCCGGCGGTAGCCCCCCATACCGCACTTCGCGCAGTTGCGTCTGCGTCGCTTGCTGCTCCAGCCCGTTCAATTCGTACTGGCAGGAAACCCTCTCCGGCGTATCCAGCACCAGCGGAGAAAACTCCACCGCCAGCGTTCCTTCCGACGACGCCACTTCCGGCACTTCCGTCATCCGCCGCTCTTCTCCCCCCAACGTGATCGACGTCAGCACCACGCTCGCCCGGCTCTCTACTGGCGCGCGCTCCGACGGCTGGTAGCGCGCCAGTCCTCGCGATGTCGCGATCACAAAACTCCCGTCCGCTTCTTCGCGCACCCCTGTCCACGGGCTGATGTCGTCCCAGATCAATCCATCCGCGTGGCTCATTCGCTGCACATGTCCATCGGGCGAAAGCACGGCGATTCCGTCCGTCCCGTTGAACCAGATGCGGTTCTTTGAATCGCGCGCCAAGATCGACCAATCCCAATAGTGGCTCTCAAAGCGCGGCGTGCCCTTCGCGTCCAGAAGAATATGTGTCACGCTCACCACGTCGTTGTAGGCGATCCACACTTCATTGTCGTTCACCGCCACCACGCTCGTGATCGTCTGCCCCCGCAGGCCATCCTCCGTGCGGATTGTCTTCCAGTTCTTCCCGTCATATCGGTACACCGCCCCGGGACCTGAGGCCCACAACACTCCGCTCGGCGCGAAGGAAAGAAACTCGACGTCGCCCGTAACCTGCCCCGGCAAAGGAATCTCCACGGGAGTAAGCGTGGCTTTGTGCGGATCGAACCGCAGCAGATGCGCCCGCGCGGTCGCCCAGACGCTGCCATCCGGCGCGGCTAGAATCGAAACAAACGACCGCCCATGGTAGGAGAGTGTCGTCGTCGTGCCGAAATTCCTGGCGTCAATGCGTTGCAGCGCTCCCGTGCCCGTCAGCGCCCACACCGATCCGTCTCCCCCCAGTTGCATCTGCCGGATTTCGCCCTTGGCCTGCCCCTGCGATGTGGGCACCCTCTCCCACCGCCGCGTCTGCCCATTCCATATTCCGATGCCACGTCCCGTGCTGACCCACAGCCGACCCTGATGATCTCGCAGCGTCGACCACGTCGCGTTGTCCGGCAAGCCCTCTGCCGTTGTCCATGCCGACCATTCATGCACGCCCGGCAGCCGGTCCAGCCCCGTGCCCGATCCCGCCACCCACAGCGTCCCTTCCCGGTCTTCCAAAGCGCTTTGCACGTTATTGCTGGCAATTCCCTGTTGGGCCGTCAATACCCTCCAGCGCTTGCCCTCCTGCCAGAACAATCCCGCCGAGGACGGCACCAGCAGCCGCCCCTGCCGGTCCAGGCTTGGCTTGCCTTCTTCTTCGTGTGCCGTTGCAATCCCCGCCGATTCGAAGCTGATCTTGTGCAGCCGCGGATCGACTCGTCCCAACCGCGCCACCGTCCGCAGCCACATCGTCCAGTCGCCGTCGAACACCAGCGCCACCACCCGCTCCTTCGGCACCTGGATTCGCGGATCCACCTCGATCGTCGTCGATCCTCTGGCAACATGAGCCAGATGCGTGCCATAGGTGAACCAGATGGAATCGTCAGCGTCCCGCGCGATCCCCGCCGCGTTTTCCACCTTGGGTTCCCCGGCTCCGAGGACCATCGTTTCCGACGGATTCCTCGGATCGATGCGCAAAATCCCCTGCTTGAACAGCACCACATACACCGTCCCCTTGCTGTCCACCGTGAAGATCTGGCTCCCGATCCCCAGCGCCATGGCCGATTCCGGAATCGCCAGCTTTTCGAACTGCCCATCCTTGTAGTGTGCAATTCCCCGGCTTCCCGCAAACCATGCTGTGCCATCGGGCGCGATCAGCAGGTCGAGAATGTAATGCCCGGTTAAGCCCTCGACTTCCGTCATCTTTTTCGCGCGTGCACCGTCATACCGGTAGAGTCCGGTCTGCGTTCCAATCCACAAAAATCCCTGGGCGTCCTGGCCCATCGCCGTCACGGTCACGGCACCCAGCCCAAACTGCTCTTCCAGTCGTTGTACGGTGTAACGCGGATTGGCAGGAAACGATATGCCGCGCTCTTGCGCCCAGGCCCCAGGCAATAGGGCAGCGGCTGCGCAGACCAGCGCAATCAGCCGAGAATGGATTCCCTCAGGCAAAATGGCACTCACTTGCACGAAGGCTCTTAGCCGGGGCAGACTACTCGAAGGGCCCTTTGCTTCGTGTTCCGTGTAGGTTAGGGGATACAAACGCGACAGGTAAATCCCACAAAAGTACCGCCGTGTAGTACTTGCGAATAGTAACGATTTGGATAGCAGCTTGCGATTTCCCGCGCCGCGCACGCCAATTCTCGCTGTGCGCAACTCTCTTTTCGGCCCGCGCGAGGACTTGCCCTTCGCTACTCCGCGCTTACTTGCTCATGTTCTCCATGAGCAACTTCCGAAACTTGCCCCGCTCGTCCAGGTTCATGTCCACTATCTCAAACGACATGTCCTGCGCCCGGTAATCCCGCATCAGCGCCGTGGCCTGGACGTTTCGCATCCCCACCTGCATCTTCATTTGCACCTGCGTCCCTGGTGCCAGATGCATGTTCGTGGTCGCCAAGCCCCCGGTCAGGCTGGCCATTTTGATTTCCAGCCTGCAATTCTGCTTCAGATTCGTACTCACCGCCGGCAGCACCTTCTGCAGCCGCACCCGCGTGTGACGCCGCTGCCGTACAAATTTCGAATTTGCCGGCGAATCCAGGGGCGCCAGCGTCAGTTCCGCCCGTTCAATGCCGCTGCCGGGCATGAATTCGCGCGCCCATTCCGGTTCCAGTTTCTCCAGCACCTGCAGCGCCGTGATGCGCAGTTCCTGCGGGTGCTGCCATCCGAACACCTTGCGCGATTCCGCAATCCGCTTCAGCGTGCTGACCGCCTCCTGCGCGTGCAACCGCCCCAGCGCCTCGATCGCCTTTACCCGCAGATATGCCGCGGCATGCAGCGGCAAGTCGCCATCCGCGATCGTCAACAGCCGCCCCAGCGCCTCGCGGTCCCCGGTCATCCCGATTTCGTCCACCACCAGCGGCATCACCAGCGGGTCCACATGATCCAGCACCGCCAGCAATATCCGGCAGCGTCCCGCCGCCCCGCTTGCCGAAATCTGCCGCACCGCGCGGTCTTGCGCCGCCCGCGGAAAATTGTCAATGCGCCCCGGCAGAAACACTTCCGCGGCTTGTGGATCGAGCTTCGCCAGCAAGCCCACCATTTCCACCGCTTCCGCGATCGCCCCGCCTCGCACCGTGCTGCGCACGTACTGCAGCGCCTCCTCGCCCAGGTCGTTCGCCAGGTTGGCCACGTTTTCCAGATCATCCCGCAACTGGCACCGGTTGAATCGCGACGAAATCTGTTCCATCGCCGTCTGCGGCAGTTGCCTCAATACCCCCGTCAGCCCCGCCGAAATCTCCCTCGCCCGCAGCGCTTCTTCCACGAACTCCGGCACGCGCTCTTCAATTCCCATCTTCGCGCGCAGCGTTTTCGCCATTCCCGGCCGCTGCCCTTCCACTCCATTCAGCAAATCCAAGGCCTGCTGCATCGCCGGAAAGCACCGTTGCGCCGCCGCCTCCTGGCTCAGCCGCACGAACGCCGCGCTCACCAGCGCCTGCAAATCCTGGTCCTGCTCCACGCTCAGCCGCAGCCCCACGTGCCGCAGCGCATCCGCCAGCAGCTTCGGATCCGCCTGCGCGTACAATCCCGCCATCTCCGAAAGCCCCGTCGCCGCGCGTTTCCGCGCATCCGGCTCCTCGCTGTCCGCGCACTTCGCGTAATTCTGCAGAATGCTGATCGCTTCCGCCACCTCCCCATGCTCGATCAGCGCTGCGACGTACGATTGCACGTTCTTCGGCGGGATGCACCACGCCTCATCCGACAGCAGCACTTCCCTCTTCGCCGTTTCCGGCACGCTTGACCAGAACACCCGGTCCAGTATCTCCCGGTGCGACTCCGCCAGGATTCCCGCTTCCGCCATCTTGTCTTCGTGTTGCCCCAGGATCTTCCGCAGCCCTTCGATTTCCTGGTTCATGCGGTCCAGCATCTGCCGCACGGCGTTCACTTTCACTTCACCGCGCTCGAAGCGCTCCATGGCAAAGCGGATTGACAGGTGCTCCGCCAACTGCAGCAGCACACTCTGGTCAAACTTTTTGCCTTTTCCCTGCTCCGCAATGCCCGCCAGTGCCTGCCGCAGCGTGTCCTGCGCCCGCACCGGCAATTGCGCCACTTGCGTTTGAAATTCGACCGCCGCTCCCGCCGGATTCTCGCCGGTCCCCAGCTTTCCAAACGTCGTCAGTGCTTGCAGGATCCGGTACATCTCCTCATCATCCGGAATCCCCGTTCCGTAGCCTGCGCCCCAGCCCTTGCCCGGCCCCTTGCCCGTTCCAAAGCCCCCACCGGCTCCTATTCCCCCGCCAACGCCGCCGCCCGCCGCCACGCCGGTTCCTCCGCCAACTCCTCTCCCCGTGCCCGTTCCTGTCCCTGTTCCATTCCCTATTCCCGCGCCGCCACCTGTTCCCATTCCGCCGTTGCCCGAGCCGCTCCCCGAGCCGCTTCCCGGCCCTGCACCAGGGCCCGCGCCGGGTCCCGCCCCTGGCCCCGCGCCCGTCTCCGACCCCTCCGCCGCTGCGATCAATTCCAGCAACTTCTGCGGGTCGTTCAGCATCCTCGTAAACTGCGCCTGCTCGTCGCCAAGCGATGCGGCCGCTATCTGTGCCGCTATGCTCGCGTCCTTCAGCCGCGAATCCGTCGCCACGAAGCAAATCTCGTTCACCCGGATGCCGCGCGCACCCGCAATCGCCTTTTTCAACTGTTGCGCTAATTCCGAGGGTTTTGCCTTGCCGGCAGGAAATGCGTGCATCAACTTGGCCAGTTCGTCTTCCGTCACTTCCGGCGTGAACTGCACGCTCGCCAAACCTGCCGCGGAAAGCAATTGCGCGAACTGCTTCTCCGTCTGTGAGCCTTCCAGCGGCACTCCATCCAGCAGCAGTTGCGCGCCCGTCGCCCCCAGCAATAGCCCGGTATCGCTCCCCTCCGGAATCGCCATGCGCAGCTCTTTCCACGCCACTTCCAACTGCTCCGCCGTGCGCACGTGGTCGAACCCGTATAACCGCGCAAACTTCAGCAGTATGTTGAGGCTGCGAATAAATGCCCGGCCCGCTGTCGTCTTTGGGTCCGTCTTCATCCCCATCACGTCCCCATCGTGTCGATAGTCCTGAAGGTCAGTCGCCTAGGACATCCTCTCTAGTACCGTAGGGCTCTTGCCTGAGCCTCACAATGGTACGGTCGTCCCATGTGAGCAGTCCGTCATCGCGCCATCAGGACAGTTCGCGTACCAGCCCTCTCGGACGGCTTCCTTCGCTCACAGGACAGGTGTGATCGTATGGTGGACGCAGCCGAACATTTTGGAGTGCGGCGGCTTGCCGCCGCTTTTACGCCGTAAGCAGCTCCGCGAGAGTGTCTTTCTCTGGAGGATGTGGCCACTCTTCAGATCGGTTTCTTGGGTTTGTTCCTTCTTTTCTTCGTAGGTTCCAGCACCCTTGGACCCCATCTCGGCAACACGTCAACAACATTGTCATCCCGATTCTGCAAAGCGGGAGAGGGCTCGCCGCACAATCTCCATTATCCACACAAGCCGCGAACTCCCCGCATCTCGGGGCGCTTACAACTGAAAACTGATCGCTGATAACTTGTTTCCTGATTGGTCTTACTTCATCATCGCCACGCGGCTCTGCCGGCGGCTGCGATTTCCCACATTGGAGGGCAGCGGCAGTCCTCCGAGTTCCAACAGAAGTTTTCTCAGCCGCGATCGTTCATCCAGATCCATATCCACAAACTCGAACGCCATCGCCTGCGGACGCGCGCCCCGCACGATGGCTTGCGCGCGGATGTTGCGTACGCCATGGGAAATCTTCAGCGTCAGCAACGAGCCCGGCGCCAGATGCCGGCCCGCCGCCCCAATTCCGCCGCTCATGTTCAATTCCGGGATCGTCAGGCGGATGTTGTCGCGCAAGTTGGTCGTTACGGCAACAACGGGCCGCGACAGTTTCAACCGTGCATACCGCCGCTGCCGCGTTACCGGAGCATTGGGCTCCGGATCCATCGGCTCCATCACCAGTTCCTTCCGGTCCAGCCCGCTCGCCGATATCTTTTCCATCGCCAGCGCTGGCTCGATTTTCTGTAACGCCTGCGCCGCCGCAATCCGCAGCTCCGACGGATACGACCACCGCCACACCTGCTTGGCGTCCAGGATGTGCTGCAACGCCGCGCTGGCCGCGCTCGCGCGCAGTCTTCCCACGGCCTCGATCGCCTTGATCCGCGTGAATCCTGGCGTCGTTTCGTCTTGCGTCAATTCCACAACCTTATCGATGCACTCCGTTCGCAGGCTCATCCCCATTTCGTCCAGCGCCAGCGGCCGAATCAGCGGGTCCAGCGAGTCGTACAGCATCGCCAACAACCCCCCCCGCTGCTCCGCCGGCGTCGCAGAGAGCTGCCGCACCGCTCGGTCATGCGAAGTACGCGGCCACTGCGCCAGCCGCGCCGGCAGTATTCTTTCCACCGCCTCCGGCGACAATTGGCTCAACAGCCCGATCACTTCTGTGGCTTCGTTGGCCGGCGCGCTTTGCAGCGTTTCAATCAACCGCTGCACCGCCTCTTCACCCAGTCCATGCACCACCTGCCCCAGCAATTCGCAATCTTCCCGGAACCCGCAATTCGAAAACCGGTTGGTCACATACTGCAGCGTCGCCTTCGGCACCAATGCCAGGATGTCCAGCAAGCCATCGGGGATCTGCCCCGTGCGCAGCGTATCCTCGATGAATTCCGGCAGCCGTTCTTCCGTCGCGATCCTCTGCCGGATCGCGGTCGTCGTTCCCGGCCGCACCGCTTCCACGCTGTCCAGTGACGCCAGCGCCTGCTGCATCGCCGGATAAAATTTCTTCGCCCCGGCTTCCTGGCTCATGCGCACAAATGCCGCTCCTATCAGGGTCTGCAAGTCTCCTACGCTTTCCACCGCCAACTGTTTGCCCAGCCGTTGGATCACGTCAATCAGCGCGCTTCCGTCGCCGCTGCCATAGAATTCCGCCAGGTCCGATAACCCGATCGCTGTCGTTCGCCGCGCTTCTGGTGCTTCCAGCGCGATGCACGCGGCATACTTCGTCAAAATCTCGTTGACCGTCTTCAATTCCCCGCGCCGAAGCATCTCTTCCAAAAAGCCGCGCACATTTCGCGGCGGCACGCACCACGCCTCATCCGATGTCAGCACTTCTTTCTTGTTCTCTTCCGGCACCTGCTGCCAGAATTCCTGGTCCAGCAATTCCGTGTACGACTGCACAGACACCCCCGCGCTGGCCATCGCTTCTTCCTGCGCTCCCAGGATTTTCCGCAGCGCTTCGATCTCCGAGTTCATCCGGTCCAGCAACTGCTTCACCGCGTTCACGCGCAATTCCCCGCGCTCGTAACTGTCCAGCGCGAACCGGATCGCTACGTGTTCCGCCAGCTTCAGCAGCATCGGTTTGTCCGGCGCCTCCGACGGCGCCTGCGCCGCCAGCCCCGCCAGCGCTTGTTGCAGCGTGTATTGCGCGCGCACCGGCATCGCCGTCAAGCGCGACTGAAACGTCGCCGTGTCCATGCGGCTCTCGGGATCTTTCCGCGATTTTCCCATTTGCGCGAACAACCCGATCATCGACCGCACTTCTTCTTCGGCTACCGCGTAGGCTCCGCCTCCTCCAGCGCCACCCATCCCTGCGGGTCCCACTCCTGGCGCTCCCGGGACTCCTCCCAGCACGCCGTCGCGCAACAGTGCTGACGCCGTCTTCCACTTGCCTGGTTCTCCACTTTGCCCCGCTCCCCCACCGCCTCCGCCACCCCCACCTGCACCTCCGCCAAATCCTCCGCCCGGTCCTCCGCTCCCTCCACCACCGGGGCCGCCTCCACCCGGTCCACCGCCACCTGGCCCTCCACCGCCTGGTCCACCGCCGCCCGGTCCACCCGGTCCGGATCCACCGCCAAATCCTCCACCGCCACCTGGCCCTCCACCGCCTGGTCCACCGCCGCCTGGCCCTCCACCGCCTGGTCCACCGCCGCCTGGTCCACCGCCGCCCGGTCCACCGCCGCCCGGTCCACCGCCGCCCGGTCCACCGCCGCCCGGTCCACCCGGTCCGGATCCACCGCCAAATCCTCCACCGCCACTGCCTGGCCCGCCCGCTCCAGATCCACTGCCAAATCCTCCACCGCCACCGGTGCCTGTTCCCCCTCCACCGCCGCCCGGGCCTCCCACTCCTCCTCCGCCCGAGCCTGTTCCTCCGCCTCCGCCTCCACCCGCGGCCTTCCCCGCTTCCCATAAACTTCCGCCCGCACCCGTGCCGCCGCTCCAACTCGAGCCCGCTCCACCTCCCGATCCTCCCGTGCCTCCGCCTGGCCCGCCACCGCCGAATCCCGGTCCGGAGCCTCCACCACCTCCGCCGCCGCCGCGCGAACTTTCCGCCGCCAGGATCAGTTGCAACAATTTATTCGGATCTTCAAAAATATCGCGCAGTTTGTCGCCGCCAGCGCCCAGCACCTTGGCCGTCAATTGCGCCGCCACCTTGATTCCGGCCATCGAGCTGTCTTCCGCAACAAACCGAATCTCGTTGATCCTGATGCTCGTGTCTCCCGCCATCGCCGACTTCAGTTGTTCCGCCAGTTGGCTGGGTTTTGCGTTGCCGCTTGGAAACGCGCGCACAAAACGCGAAAATTGTGGTTGCGTCAGATTTTTTGCGAAGTGAATGCTGGCGATTCCGGATGATGTCAGCAGTTGCGCAAAACTCCGCTCGCCCGCGGCGGATCCCAGCGGCACGCCGTCCAGCAGGATCTGCGTTCCTGAAGCTCCCAGCAACACGCCGGTATCGCCGCTCTCCAGCAGCGCCGCGTGCAGTTCTTTCCACGTCGTTTCAAATTGTGCGGCAGTGCGCACGTGTCCGAACTCGTACAAACGCGCGAATTTCAGCAGAATGTTCAAACTGCGAACAAACGCCCGCGCCGAAGATCGTGTGTCGCTCGCCATTCTCTGCGGATTTCCCTCTGCCTTACCTTCTTACTACACTAGGACGCAATACGCACGGAAACAAGCGCCGCGCAAGTCCTTGTCACCTTCTCACTAACACAACTGCCCTTTTCGCACACTCTTCCTTCCCCCCTTGAAAACACGGAACTTGAGTTGCTCGCGCTGCCATCTTGCCAGTACAATCATCCTGTTGCGATGGCCGACAATACTCCACCCACCCGCTTTCGGCCGGACATGCCGATTATCCCCGGCGTCAACGGGCCGTCCTCCAAGCTTCCGCGCCGCAATCCCCTTTTGCCTCTTGTGATTGGCTTTCTCGTCCTAGGCGTACTCCTTCTCCTTGGCAGCCGTTGGCTCAGCCATAATAAGCCTTCCGAACTCGCCCGTGTCGAGCCTCCGCCCCAGATCGAAGTTCCCGCGCCCGCTCCCGATCCCTCCGCATCTCTCCCTCATGCCACGGAGGCCAATCCCGCCATCGCCGAAATTTCCGATCTCGCCAAGCCCTGGTCTTCCGCGGATTTCTTCATTCGCAACCGCCTCTCCGGCGAAAACATCCCTGCCACCATCGTTCGTCTTCCGGGAGGTTCTGCCACTTCGCCTTACGGCTACTGGGCTTTTTCTCGCAAAGCCCCTTACGGCCCCTGCCAACTCGAATACATCACCGACCTTGAAAAGTTGAAAACAGAATACGGCTTTCGCGCTCCCAATCATCCCCTCGTCGGCAATCCTTGCAGCCACACGCTCTACGATCCCCTGAAAACTGCCAGCCTTCTGGGCAACATCTGGATTCGCGGCGCCATCGTCCAGGGCAGCGACATTCGCCCGCCCTTTGGCGTCGAACTCCAAATCCAGGGCAAACAAATCCTCGCCATCCGCTCCGAATAACTCCCCCTCGCTCCCTCTCTCCTCTGCTTTCCGCCAAATCGACTTGCCATTCCGACCGGAGCGGCCCGACTTTTGGAGTGTGGCGGCTCGCCGCCGCTTTTACAGTTGCATCCGCCCCACCAAACTGTACTTCCTCCACCGCCTGTCGTCCCAGCCACAGCCGCGTTCTAGCGCAGAGCCCCCCGTTTTCCCGCGTCATTTCGAACGAAGTCTGCGCAGTGAGAAATCCCTCTTTCCCTCTTTCCCTCTTTCCCTCTTTCCCTCTTTCCCTCTGTCACTCTCTCCCGCTCTACGCCCCTTCAATTTCCCAACAACAGATCGGTCCGCTCCAGGGATTTGGTGGCACAGTCACTCCTGACTGTGCTCTTGGGTTTGTTCTTGCCCCTCTCCGTCTTCCCCACCGCAATCCGATTTATCACGCCACCCATCTCCCCCGCAAAAGAAAAAGGCTGGCACCGAATCGCCGCCTCACCGTCTCTTCCGCAATTTGTTTTCTCTCCACCCCGCGTTAAATTCTTCCGGAGACTGGCTCGCTGCCCCCGGATGCCACCCGCCCGGCCATTCCCCGCGGCCTACTCAGCGCAACCATTTCACCCCGCGTCCGCGTCTTACGACTACGGAGGCCCCATGCATCGCTCACGATTGCTGTTTTCCCTTCTTTCCCTCGCCTTGCTTTTCACCGTCGCCTGCAACAAATCCAGCGACGATTCCATCACCACCGACATCAAGGCCAAAATGTTTTCGGAGCCGCTTCTGAAGACCTCCACCGTAAACGTCTCCGTCAAGGGCGGCACGGTCACGCTTTCCGGTCAGCTCTCCGACGACGCCGCTCGCCTCGCCGCCGAACGCCTCGCCGCCAGCACCAATGGCGTCTCCAAAGTCATCGATCAAACCACCGTACCCATCCCTGCCCCCGTCTTTGCCGATAGTGTGCAGCCTCCCGCTCCCACGCCGGCTCCTCCAGCCTCGCGTCTTCCTCGCACCTCTCGGCCGCAAGCCGCGCCTGCTCCATCTACTTCGCTGTCAGTTTCCCCAGAACCCTCACTGCCAGTAAATCACCCCGTAGAAACCCAGGCTGCTCCGGCTCCCATTCTCGCAGACGCTTCTGCTCCAACTCCTGCCGCCGCTCCTGCTCCGCCTCCTCCACCACCGCCTCCGCTGCAACCCATCACCTCCACGATTCCGGGAGGCACCGTCGTCACCGTTCGCACCATCGATAACATCGATTCCACCACCAGCCAGACCGGCCAGACTTTTCGCGGCTCACTGGACGCCCCTATCCTCATCGATGGGCGCGTCGTCGTACCCAAAGGTCTCAACGTTAACTTGAAACTCGTCGCCGCCAGCTCCGGGGGCAAATTCAATGGCGCCAGCGAACTCACCGTTTCTCTCGATAGCTTCACTTACCAGGGCAAGACGTATCACCTCTCCTCCAGCAGTGTTCAGGAAAAAGGCGAATCGCGCGGCAAACGCTCAGGCGCTGTGATCGGTGGTGGCGCAGCTCTTGGCGCCATCATCGGCGGCCTCGCCGGAGGCGGCCGGGGTGCGGCCATCGGCGCTGGTCTTGGCGCGGGCGGCGGCGCTGCCGTGCAGGCCACCACCAAAGGCCAGCAAGTCCGCATTCGCCCCGAAACGCACCTGGACTTCACCTTGCGCGATCCCCTCGACGTCACCTTCATCCCCAGCCAAAAATCTTCACACGCCACATCCACAGCGGCGCCTCCCGCCGTCACCGATCAGCCTCCAGCCAACACCAATCCGCCTCCAACCACCGATCAGCCTCCAGCCAGCGATACTCCGCCGCAACCGCAGTAATCTCCCCCATCGCACGCGCGCGCACACTAACTCCTGTGGCACAGTCACTCCTGACTGTGCTCTTGGGTTTCTCTTCTCCGCTCTTCTCCGCTCTTCTCTGTGAACTCTGTGTTCTTCCCTCTGCGATCTCTGAGTTACCGTCCCTCTTGTCTTCCTCTTGTCTTCCTCTTTTCTTCCTCTTTTCTTCCTCTTTTCTTCCTCTCTGCGAACCTCAGCGCCCTCTGCGCCTCTTCGTTATCTTTCTCTTGCCTCTTCCTCCCCGCAAAACTCCACCACTCTTTCCTCCGCCCAAAACCTCTCCGCACCTTCCCTTGTTTGTCATTCCGAGCGGAGCGGCCCGATTTTCTCTTCCGCGCCGCAGTTTGGCGCGTCGGGCCGCGCAGTCGAGGAATCTCTCTTCCCTCTGTGATCTCTGTGTTACCGTCCTTCTTCATCTTCTCCGCGAATCTCCCCGCAAAACTCCACCACTCTTTCCTCCGCCCAAAACCTCTCCGCACCCGCCCACCTCGAAATAAACCCGCAATGTCCTCCATGCTCCGGCGCCACAAACCGCACCTTCGGATTCTCCCCCACCCTCGCCCGAAAAAACGACTCATACGGCACGAACGGATCATCCTGCGCCGCGATCAGCAGCAGCGGTACGCGCACCTCCCCAATCACCTTCTTCGCGCCCGCCGCTTCGTAATATTCCTGCGCATCCTTATACCCAAACGCCGGCGCCGTGATCGCATCGTCAAATTCCCGCACCGTCCGCACCCGCCCAATGCCATTCCGCGAATACCGCTCCGGATACAACTCCGCCTTCCGCCGGTAGCGCGCCATCAGTTCCTCCACAAAATGCCGCTCGTACAAATAATTCTCCATCTTCTCCAGCGCATCAGCGCAAGCCGCCAGGTCCATCGCCGGACAAACCGCCGCCACTCCACGCAACTCCTTCGGCGCCGCTTCGCCGAATTCCCCCGCCATCTTCGTCACCAGGTTTCCACCCATCGAGTAGCCCGCGAAAAAAACCTGCTGGAATCCCTCGGCAATCAACTCCAGCAGCACCGCGCGGTAATCCCCGCTCAACCCGCTGTTGTACAGCGTCGGCGTCAACCGCTCCGTCCCGCCGCAATTCCGCTGGTTCATGCGCACCGCATGAAATCCCCGCGCGTACGCCTTGTCCGCAATGCCAATCGCGTAGTTCGATTCGCTCGAACCCTCCAGCCCGTGCACCGTCACGATCACCGGCGCATCCTTCCGTTTGCCCGGCTGCCAACTGCACATCCCCTTCACTTGCGTCTCCGTGTCTACGCGAAACAGCCGTTCTTCCGGCCGCGGCAGCAAAAACTCCCTCTTCAAAAACGCCCCCGCAATCGTCTGCAGATGCCCGCTCCACAGCAGCCGGTGCGCCTCAAATTCCCTCGGTTTCTCGGTCATATCTTCACTTTATCAGGTCCCATTCCTTCCCTCACCCGGACTTACCGGGCGGGCTCCGCCTCGGTTTTCCCACGCCTCCAACTTGACCCCTCCCCCCTCTCACCCCTAAAATCACTGATTACACCGTGATGCTTTGTTTCATTCTATTGAACTCTTCTCGCGGCCCAGCGGCCACCCGCTGGGCTGCGCTGTTTTTGGGCGCATCCGCTCCCGCGCCACTCACTCTCTCGCGAGGTTCTCATGATTGACAGTCCCATCACCGAAGGTCTCACATTCGACGACGTCCTGCTCCTCCCGGGCAAATCCTCCATCCTGCCCACCGACGTGGACACCACCACGCAATTCACCCGCAACCTCTCCCTCAATATTCCGCTCTCTTCCGCTGCCATGGACACCGTCACGGAATCGCGCCTGGCCATCGGCATTGCGCGCCAGGGCGGCATCGGCATCGTCCATCGCAACATGTCCATCGATCGCCAAGCCGAGGAAATTGACCGCGTCAAGCGTTCCGAATCCGGCATGATCGTGGATCCTGTCACCATCTCCCCGGACATCACCATCCGCCAGGCCCTCGAAATCATGAACAAGTACCGCATCTCCGGCCTTCCCGTCACCCGCGGTACCCGCCTCACCGGCATCCTCACCAACCGCGACCTTCGCTTCGAGAAAAATCACAGCCAACTCGTCGGCCAGGTCATGACCAAGGAGAATCTCGTTACTGTCGCCGTCGGCACCACCCTCGAAGAAGCCGAAAAAATTCTTCAGAAGCACCGCATCGAAAAACTCCTGGTCGTTGATAAGGATTTCAATCTCAAGGGACTCATCACCGTCAAGGACATCCAGAAAAAACTCGAATATTCCCACGCCGCCAAAGACGACCAAGGCCGCCTCTACGTCGGCGCCGCTGTTGGCGCCACCGGCGACTTCCTCGAACGCGCCGTCGAAATGTCCAAGTGCAAGGCCGACGTGCTCGCCATTGACACCGCCCACGGCCACACCGAACGCGTCATCGAAGCCATCAAGGCCATTCGCCAGCGCCTTCCCGAAATGCAGCTCATCGCCGGAAACGTGGCCACCTATGAAGGCGCCAAGGAACTCATCTCCCTCGGCATTGACGGCCTCAAAGTCGGCATCGGCCCCGGCTCCATTTGCACCACGCGCGTTGTCACCGGCGCCGGCGTCCCCCAGCTCACTGCCGTGATGGAAGCCGCCAGAGCCGCGCAAGGCACGGGCGTCCCCATCATCGCCGATGGCGGCATCAAATATTCCGGCGACATCACTAAGGCCATCGCTGCCGGCGCGTCCTGCGTCATGATCGGCAGCCTCTTCGCCGGCACAGAGGAAGCTCCCGGCGAAACCATTCTCTATCAGGGCCGCACCTTCAAGTCTTATCGCGGCATGGGTTCGACCGGCGCCATGGAAGCGGGCTCCGCCGACCGCTATTCCCAGGAAGGCGCCGAGCGTGGCAAGTCCGTCCCCGAAGGCGTCGAGGGGCGCGTCGCCTACAAAGGTCCGCTCAGCGGCCTCACCGATCAACTCGTCGGCGGCCTCAAGAGCGGCATGGGTTACGTTGGCGCCCGCACGCTCCCCGAACTCATGGAAAAGAGCCGCTTCATGCGCATCACCGCCGCGGGCCTGCGCGAAAGCCACGTCCACGACGTGGTCATCACCAAGGAAGCCCCCAACTACCGCATGGAGTAACTCTTTTGCCCTCGTAGCGACCGCTTTTTTACCCTGAGCAAAGCGAAGGGCCGAAGCGGGCGCCATTCTCTTGGGTTTGCCTTTGTAATCGCCGACCTTCAGGTCGGTTCTTGGGTTTCTCTTTCTCGTGTAGGGGCCGCCTTCTGAGGCGGTCCGTTCTGGCTTTTTCCTTCTCCCTGTAGAGGCCGCTTTCCGAAGCGGGCGCTTTTCTCTTGGGTTCGCTTTTGTTGCACAGTCACTCCTGACTGTGCCCTTGGGTTTCTCACGGGTTTGCGGGTGCCCCACCCTCGTTTTGTGAGGGTGGGTCTTGGGTTCGCTTTTCGCTTGGGGTCGCTTTTCTCTTGGGGTCGCCTTTCGTGGAGTGCGGCGCCTTGGCGCCGCTTTTCCGCCCGCGCCCCACTCACCAATCTGTCATCCTGAGGCCCCAGCCTTCCGGGGCCGAAGGACCTCAAATCCAAACTTACCCAGGTATGTCTCCTCGCTTTTCGCTTTTCGCTTTTCGCTTTTCGCTTTTCGCTTTTCGCTTTTCGCTTTTCGCTTTTCGCTTTTCGCTTTTCGCTTTTCGCTTTTCGCTTTTCGCTTTTCGCTTTTCGCTT
>Ga0116132_1001517_pt1 | contig 16760 bp, 21 predicted proteins | sample June2015DPH_17_1_2_FD_89735 | JGI IMG/M metagenome (GOLD analysis project Ga0116132, IMG submission 89735) | Peatland microbial communities from SPRUCE experiment site at the Marcell Experimental Forest, Minnesota, USA - June2015DPH_17_150 | ecosystem: Environmental > Terrestrial > Soil >... | reverse complement strand
TAAGTTTGTTGAATTCCGTCGATTCCACATATTCTAGGTCTTTGAAGGGACGAGCCCCCGATGGAGGGTCTTTCTCCCTCCACCGAGGCATTGCATTCGACGTGTGTCGGCCGTAGTCCTCCTTTTAGCTGATAGCAACCAAACATAACCCTGAAATATCGGCCCCATCAGGCTTAGAGCGATGCCAAGCAAGCGTTCCAGTGCAGGACACTTCGAAAAGGGGGAAAGGACGTATGAGACTTTCTTGAAGGTCGTAGGCTGGAAGAGCGACTACCGTAGCGTCCAGAAGCTTCTGAACCACCTTGGCAGACGAACCAAGAGCGAGGGTAGCAAGGAGAGTTATCTCAGTTGGCTCTACCGTTTCTGCAAGAAGGTCGGCAAGAATCCTGACGAAGTAGTCGGCATGAAGCCCGTTTGGCTCAGAGAGAACACGCAGGAGTTTGTAGACGAGAGTGGACAGACAAGGGGGGAGACTGGCAATCTTGCCAGAGCCGCACTGGCTGCCTTTCTGAAGTCAAACGGATTCGACGGCGGTGAAAAGAAGCTCATTCAAATTCGAGGTTTCTTCTCTCCTGTCCGCAAGTCACTCGAAATGACGGACTACGTCCCGTCGAAAGAGGAGATTCAGAAGATGGCAAACTCAGGAAAGCTGAACAACAACAGGGACAGGGCAATCATCCTCTTCCTGTATTCATCTGGTCTTCGGCAAGGAACCCTGAGGGCGCTGCGTTACAAGGACATCAAGGCGGAGTTTGAAAGCCAGACCATACCGTTGAAGATTCCAGTCTATCCTGAGATGAAGGAGGTCTTGCCTGATGCCTGCAAAGGCTCAATCCCGTATTACACTTTCATCAACGGAGAAGCGCGTGAGGCCCTGAAGGGCCACCTCACGGAGCTTGAATCGAAGATTGGGAAGCTCAAGGATGAGGATGTCATATTCAACGGGTGGACACGCAATTCCTCTATCAGCAAGAGGCATCGTCCTCTCTCTAGGTCGTCAGTGGACTTGCTTGTCAAGAACGCGGCTCAAAGGGCGGGCATCGAGAGGTGGAAAGACGTTCATCCGCACTGCTTGAGAAAAGCCTTCGACAGCGCGTTGAGAGAGGACACGGCTGACGGAAAGAAACTTGACACGAAGACCCAAGAGTTCCTGATGGGGCACATCCTCCCCGGCGCACAGGAGCATTACTTCGACAGGGACAAAGTGGAATCCTTACGAGCCGAATATGCGAAACTGAACTTTGCACCGTCAAGGCCACTCGACGAGAGGACAATCGTCTCGGCGTTCAACAGACAATACCTCTCGGTAGCTGGCTACTCAAACGAAGAGCTTGACAAGAAGGGCGACCTCTCCAAGCTAACCCCTCAAGAAGTTCAGGAGCTAATCAAGCAGAAGCAGATGCAGAGTCTGGGCCTGAACGGAAACCATCAGAAGATAGTCCGTGCTGCGGAAATCGAAAGCTGGGTCACTCAGGGTTGGGATTTCGTAACCAGCCTGCCAGACAGCAAGGCAGTAGTCAGGCTTCCTAGTCCTGCCTAGGGAGTCGACTCATCCCACCTGCCGTTCTAAGGACAAAAGGGAGTTTTCTAAGGACATAAGAAGATATTCCGATTTCTTAAGGACATAAAGAGAATATTGGGTATTTTATGTCCTTAACATCAAATATTTAAGTATTCTGATTTGCAACCCTGAACCATGCAACGAGAGGGTTCGACTCCGACAACCTACTCCCAAGAGATGGTTAGTCTAGTCGGAGTGAAGCAACTAGCTCAACAGATGCTTCCCAGTAGTAGCGCACTCAGAATTATCCTACTCTCTCAGCCTGACATCCTACCCAGAAGCGAAGCCCTCTCAAAGATGGAAATCTGCTCTCAATTGCTTTACCAAGAGGTTGGACGAAAGTGAATCGACTCACGGTTCAAGGTCTACAGCCTCACCCTGCTAACCTCGTTGATGTCATCCAAGTTCGGATTGAAGCCATCTACAAGAAGAGTGACTACAAGGGTTGTCCATCCTGCTTCAAGCACGTTGAAGACGAGGTGGGAGATGCTATCAGATGCGGCAGCGATATCTGTAACGACAAAGAGGTGACTGTGGAAAGACTGCCGATAGTTACGCTTCTTGGAGATAGCGCGGGTAGGATGTATCTCTTAGACTTCTCACCCTTCGGGTTCGTCCTCACCAATGAAGAGGAACTAGTTGGAAAAGAAATCGTTGTCCGTGGCTTGAAAGGGCAAAAGGTTCCAATTGAGAGACAAGACAGCGTCGGTAGTTCAGAGGCCCAACGGGTCTTTGTTCTGCACATGGAGATGGTTCCTGTCTCAAGCCCACAAGTCTTGGACGGCCCCTTTCAGGCCAGATTACTCTCTTGCTTGTTTGACAGACAACCCACCCAAGACAAGAAATTGGGGTTCAATTTTGAACTTCTAGGACACGTCGCTAGGAAAGAGGTTCAAAGTATCTACAGCACCTTTAGTTCTGAGTGGGTTGGTTTGGACACATATGTCGGCAGAGAGTCTGAGACAGGATATGACTTCAGAGACTCCTTCTCCGGTCTCGTGGAGACAGACGAATACAAGAACACAAGCGGCAACTACTACGTTACAGAGTATCTGAAAGGCCCGAAGGCTCAACATTATGTCTTCGGTGCTGTCAAAGAAGACCACGAAACGATTGATTTCTTGAATAGTCTGGGTAAGAGATACTTCGTTCTGGGCGAACAGGTAACACAGTTTCCACTCGCAGATAACGGAAAAATCCAAACCGAATGTGTAGAACCATGCTCTCGCCTTAGGGACGACATCTTAAGACGAATAATTCTTGCAGACGACAGAAGAACTGAGTTCGAAAGATTAGTGCTTGATGATTCTTGCAGAAGTATTGCTCGAATTCTTTGCGGCTCCAGTCCAGTTCAAGTCGACAAGATAAGGCATGATGCCATACTCGGCAGAACAACTGTCTTCCGTCACCTCAAACACTTGGGCAAGTTAGTGTTTAGGGAAAAAGGACAGCCTCGCAAGCGGGGCAGACCCACCCTCCTCTATTACGCTTCACCTATGTTAAGGGCATGGATGATACTTAACGATACTAATCCCAACTAGCCTCCACAGACCCATATCCAACTATAGTAGAGTAGTAGCATTGTCTAACCCTAGATAGAAGTGAAGTGAGGTGAGTCTCTTAGGGTTGAGGGAAGAGAGTATTCCTTCTCTTTGCGGCAAGGCCTTCAATTTCTTATCTTTAGAAAGTTCTAGCTAGGACAGAATTATGTCCTTAAGATGGATTATGTCGTTGGAATTCTTCCGGCTTTATAGAGGTCAAGTAAAACTGGATGTTGTTACCAAGTGCTGACGGTTGTGGGTGTTCTTCTGCCCCCACCTTCCTTCGCCCAATTCTTTCGAATCCAGAAGCAGTTGAAACATAGCACCTGATATCCTTCGGGATAGCCTTTCTTCCTGAGCCAAGCGTAGAACGAACCTCCTTTCTTCTTAGCCTGTTTTGCTTCGATGGTCTCTTCCTCGTTCACCGGGCCTAGAGTGAGTGCCCTCACGTCAGTAAACGGTTCTTTGTGCATCCCTAGGGGATTAGAGCATTTGATTTCTCCTGCTGAGTAATGGGTCAGGGAGTTCATTCTGTCTTGCAGGTTCCTCTTCCTGTTGGTTTCCACATTCCTACGAATTATCTCTCCATTGTGGTCGCGGCGGTATATCTGTCGCCTTCGGGCACGGATAGATGCAGTGAGTTCTTCTCTCTCTTTTGTGAGTGGAGTCGCCATCAATTGTAACTATAGCGTCCCTCTCTTATAAATACCGGGGGTATTGACGATGGTAAGATTGTTCAAATCCCACGGACAGAGAGTCCAACCATTCATTATATTCCGAAACTAGCTAGGTGTCTCGGATACCGAGCCTTACCTAACGCCTCTGGATTTCTTTATCGATAAAGAACTCCGTATTTTGGTTCTGTCAACTCTGCATCGGATTCAGGGGACTGTCAGAATCCATTGGATAGACCTCTTTCGGGTTCCGCAAAGTTATCGGTTGATGGCCGAATGCACGACCCACGCGAATAGTGCGGAGAATAGAATTCCGAAGCCTACCATGATTTCGATTAGCCTCGTGGCTCCGATTGACGATGGTTCTGTGGAAGTAAGATACGCAATCGCAAAGCAAATTATCGCCATCGTCAAGAACGTAATTGCCAACCTCCCGTTGGATTCTGACAAGTCCAACTGCCTACCACCGACAAACCCTCCCATCTTAAGCCCAACCCATCAACCGAGATTTCACGAGAAGAAGAAACTCTTGGAAATACCGACAACTCCATAGAACCTTCTTTGGTGTCATTAAATAGACAAACCAAACCCGAATAGTCGTGGGAAGGCGACTTCTCGGAATCGTTGTTTTCCTTGCTCTATTTGGGGTTGCGTCTGCGATAATGTTTCTTGGTGGCGTTCCTTTGGCCGACTACCTGCCTGACATCGTGGGAGGCCTGATTGGGGCAAGTCTTCTCGTTTTAGCATGGACTTTTAGGCCTGAGATTGACCACATGGCAAGACCGAGGAAGGCCGAAACTCCTGAAGTTACTGAGGTCAAGGGGAAGCTCGAAGCTGGACTTAGTGTCAAAGTAACCGTAGCTAAACCTAAGAAGGATTGGAAGAAAATCGCATTCACGGCCTACGCAGGCTTCTTGGGGAGTGCCACATTAGTCTACGTTGGGTGGAAGACCTATTCTCTGACTCCTGCTCCCATTCCTCCATCTGCGTTCCTTCCAATAATTACTGCAATTGTGGGAGGAGTCGCCCTCGCGGTCTTCACGGTCTATTTTATTATACAAATTCTCAGGCCTTAGACTTACTCGCGTTCTGCTTCAGGGTTATCCACTTGTTCTCTCCCCTCACCTTGATTCCTGCCAAACTGGGGGAGTTGTTCTTGCCATCAAATGTCGGAAGGTGGACGGGAAATGATTATCAGATGAAGTCAAGAAGCTAGAAATGATGGGTGCCGTGTTGTTTGTAGCCGCAGTGGTGGCCGCCGCTTTCGCCACAGCAGGGTTTGTGGTTTGGTATATCGACAGTGGCTTGGCAAGCAAGGCGACGACCTTGTCAGGTGTCTCTCAACTCAACGGAGAGGCGAACCTCGCGTTTGTAATTGGAGTGGTTGCTGCGTTCTTCGCCGCGTTTCTTTTTGTTATGGCACTAAGAGACCCCTAAAGGCAAAAGCACTATCCGGTTCTGTCAACTCGTCGTTTGGTGAGTGTAGCCCCAGCATGAGGCATAAGAGTGCGGATTGCAGACCTTTTGGCATTGTTCGTCTTTGTGGACGAAGCGGGAGACTTAGGCTTCAATGATGGTTCGAGCAAGACGATTGTGGTTGCCTACGCGATTGTGAATAGCCCGGAGCGAGTGAGGATAGACCTCAACCGATTGAGAAAGAAAATACACCAACGCCACAAAATGGACATATCGGAGTTCAAGTTCTCCAGCGACTCAGAATTTGTGCGCTCCAAAGTCCTTGCAGAGATAGTCCAACAAGACCTGTCGATAGGATATTTCGTCGCTGACAAGAACGCAGTGAAGAATGGTCTGAGGAAAGACCCGACAAGGCTCTACAACTATGTAGTCGTCAACTACGTAATCACGAACATGGTTCAGGCATACGACTTGAAAGAAGCCCATTTCATAATTGACAAGAGTATGCCCAGACGCTCAATGGAACAATTCAACCAGTATTTGTCAGAAAAAATCTCGTGGCGACAAGTCAGGGAGCTGGGAAAGGAGATGCCCAAGGTCGAAGTATCCCATGAAGACTCAAGGAACGACAAGTGCATCCAACTCGCTGACTACTGTGCTGGGTCGGCCTTCAATTACTTTGAACGAAGGAACAAGATACACTTCTCCCAAATAGAACCCAAAGTGAAATTCAGGAACAGTTGGGGTAATGTGAATTGGTGAACCTTTCCCTACTCGATTCCATCCCGCATCCACGGGCATCATCCTTTCGGGAAAGACCCCTTGCGGGCGTTAGTCACCAAACGCCTTAGCTGCTTACAAATTATATAAGACTATTTGACTCCTTTCGGGAAAAGGAGCCTAAATCAAGCCCTTTTGGCTTATATAGTCGAAAAGTAACGCATCCCACTGTTCTACGTAACGCATTCTCTTTGAGGGTTCCTTCGACTCTGACTACTGCGGCCTAAGCCACCAACTTCTCCTGCTTACCGTCAAGAAGAGGTGTTGTGCCTACCTTCTCGAATCCTATGACCACGACATCTCCAACTTTCAAGTCGGACTCCTCATAATCGGTCAGGCTTACTCTAATCCTGCTGGCTGCCAACTCCAAACGCTGAGGGGGAGTCCAAAACCCTCCCAGACGGTGAGACTGGATGGCATTCGCCTTCATTGATGTCGGGTCTGCCAGAGAGACCAAGACAAACGGCTGCCCGTCAGGGGAGGCTTCTAACGAAACCACGACGAGTTCCTTCTCTTTCAAACGACTTCGCCATGGAGGATTTGACTATCCCTGTAGAATCCAAGCAACTCCAATCCTTTTTCGCTTTCGAAGGGGACGAACTCTAGCATCTCTCCGTAGACAATGAATCTGAACTCCCTGAGACGAGGGTCAACAGTCCAGACCTTTCCTTTGTGTATGAAACTGGGAAGCTTTCGGGGCATTCGATTCAACGTTCTGTTTGCTCTCCTGCCAGTTTCTCTTGTCCACTGTTCCCATCCTCAATCTCGTTACACTCTCTTCGGTAGGGACACTCCCTGCATACCCACTCCCCGTCTCCGCGATAGATTGGGACTAGGGACGGTTCCTTGAGCAGAGTGGCATTGGAGAATAGGTCACGCCTCTGGACGAAGTCCGACAGCCAATACTGGAATTGCTCCTCATCGAGTTGAACCAGATACGCGGGAAAGAGACTCTCGTTTTCGTCCTTGCTCGGCATTATCCTTTGAACTTGGAGAATCCCAGTCTTCGACCCAGTAGCGAGCATATAGTAGATGAGTTGTCTAATCCAGTGTTCGTTGACTGCGGCTCTCGCCCTAGTCGTCTTGAACTCAATCGGAAACCCATCATAGATGTCAATCGAATACTGAACCCCTTCAAACTCTCCTTTCTTCTCTACAACACCTTCACCATACAGACTCTGAAGGGCTTCGTGTCGCCTTGCCCCATCTAGAAAATAGCCTAGTTGCTTCACTGTAGGAGAGACTGGTCTGATTCTACGGAATACCACTTGGCGCATACACAGGACAAGGTCTGAGACGTGGACTCCTTCACGTTGCTTTGAATACTCCATGTGGAGTCTTTCAAGCACCCTAGTCTCGATTGTCTTGTCCTGTGATATCAGACAATTTTCTGTGGCCTGCATGGCTAACCATAGGCTATCCATAGCACCTTTATAAGGATAGCCTTTGGCTATCCATTCAACATGGTCAGGATACGGGTGAAAGCAATCAAAGTGGGCAACTCAATCCGAGTAGCCATACCTGCGGACATTCTGCGTGAGGCATCCATTTCTGAAGGTGACACTCTTTTGGTGGATTACGACAGCAAGTCTCACCATGTCATTATGGAGAAAGCCTAGTCGAAGTCTTTGAGATGACAGTTTCAGAAATCATATCCTGAGTGTTACTGCGAACCGCGATTCTTCTTATAGATATGAGTCCTGCACCAATAGTTGTGGAACGGGCACAAAGCCGACTCGTTGAAGAGGAAGATTGGACATTCGCAGGTGTAGACACCCGGTATATGACTCATGGCCTGCATCCATACCCAGCGAGAATGATTCCTCAGATTTCTCGAAAACTCATCAACTTATTCGTAAGGTCGAAGCAGGATGTTGTGCTCGACCCTTTCATGGGTTCAGGTGGAGTGCTCGTTGAATCTCTTCTGAAGGGAAATGACGCGATAGGAGTTGACCTTAACCCTCTTGCAGTCTTGATTGCAAAGGTGAAGACCCGACCTCTGAACCCCAAGACTCTGAACGAGAACGCGAGAATGCTCCTTGAGAGCATCTCGCACGACATCGAGAGTGGAGTATCATATTCACCACCTACTATCCCACGACTTGATTTCTGGTATCTCCCAAATGCGATTCGTGAACTGGCCATAATCCGACACTACGTTCTGGAACTAGAAGAGAAAGACAATGCCATTGCTGATTTCTTCAAGGTGTGTTTCTCTCTCGCGGCTAGGAAGACAAGCAACATCAGAAACGGAGAGTTCAAACTATACCGCAAGCGAAAGGAAGACCTGCAGAAATACAATCCTAAACCTCTCAGAGTATTCAATGAAATCGTCAATTCAAACATTGCAAAGATGCGCGAATTCTACGAGACCATGCAAGGAATCAAGGCGGAAGCGCATATACTGAAGGGCAACACAAAACAATTACTCGAAATCAATCCGAAAGTTCTGCATGAGGGGTCGGCAACTTTGGTCGTCACGTCACCACCTTACGGAGATTCGCATACCACAGTAGCATATGGTCAATACTCTCGATATTCATCGCTGTGGCTTGGATTCGATGAAGAAGAGGTCTTCAAAGTTGACAGTGGTGCTCTAGGTGGTAAACCGATTAGTGACTTCAATGACTTGGAATCACCTACCCTAGACAATGCAATTTCCGAAGTCAGAAATGCTGGAATCAATGCTCATGATGAAACGCGGGCGAGAGAAGTTGCCGCCTTCTTTGCAGACATAGACAAGTGCATGGCAGAGATTGCCAAGGCATTGAAGAAAGGGCAGAGCCATTGCTGTTTTGTTCTAGGGAATAGAACTGTGCGAAGAGTCCAACTTCTGACTGATAAGATACTCATTGAGATTGGAAAGAAGTATGGCTACCAGCATCTAGTCACTAAATACCGAGAGATACCAACAAAGACAATCCCATGGGTGAACGCACCAGAGAACATTGCGGGCAAGGTTGTAGAGACAATGAACAAAGAAACGATAGTCATCTGGAAGTTTTAGAGCACTCTGTCTCTCGTGCTAAAACACAGGTCTAATTTGGCGGGCATCACTCTGAATCCCGTTCCATGGTCGTGAGGTCTCCCATCAGGATACTGGCCTATCCTAATGTCAATCAGAATGTCGGCGGATTTCAGGAGTCCAACGAAGTTATCAAAGTCAAATCCTGAAAGCAACCACGCTTCATTGAACCAGAATTCCTCTTCTGCACCTTTTCCTCTCGAATTTGCTTTGACATAGAGCAATCTTGGAAGTTTGGTCTGGAAGGAGTCGGACAAGGTGGTTCTGTCCCAGAATCCCATGACTTCGGGTTTAGAACCATTGTCAGCAGTCAGAACGTTTGGCGATGACCGAGAACTCACAAGTTCTATCCTGTCTTTGCCAATCCCAATCTTGAATCCACGTTTGCCCTTGATGGTGTTGTAATCAACGGCGTTCACTGTGGTGTGGAGTTCCTTTGTGTTGTCTCGCTTTCTCGAAGGATAACCGAATTGCTCAAGGAGAACAGAATTCGCTCTTGATGGCAGTGGGGCCTTGGTGAAGAGGGTCAACATACTCTTGGAATTCTTTCGTGCGGACTTCAATTCAATCATCGAACCGTCTGGGCTGGGGATATTGTTCTCAGGGATTCCTAACAAGTCTTCCAGAGTCTTACCAATGCCTGTAGGGCCTGAACGATGCGTTGTAATGTAGCCATGGCTACTGGCTTCGCTGACCTTCTTGAGAAGTTCACTGTATTCCTTCAATCAATTTGATTTCGTTAGATTCGTAAATACAATTGAAAGCCAGACAATCTTGACGGAGAGGGTTGAGGTGACCACTGTGAGAGAGCGCGCTAGAGTCTATCCCCGCAATCGCAGGTGAAGCATCTTCCTTTCTTTCCGTCCAGTTTGGCGTGGGGATGCTGACACACACCACAAAATACAATCCAACCACGAACCCTTGCTTCGTTCTCCCCTATGGTTTCTCGGTCGAAAATGGGCGCCTTTTCCTTCAACCTCTGGTCAGCAATGATGTCACTAATGAAGTAAGCATTAGCACTTCCACTACTCATGGTGAGCGAACTCCCTTGCCGCCTTTCCTTAATATTCGCTTGTGGGCGAGTCAAGTTCAGGAATGGCTTGACTGACGGGAAGTCGCTCGTCATCAGTAAACATTCCTTTGGGAGCCTCTCTTGCGCGCTTTGCGCGCACTACCCTACATTCCTATGTCTTCGAATGTGATTGTCGATTCTGCTTATCATGGGCAAACATAGCCCTGTCGATTTCTCGAAGAGAACAGCCTATGTCCCTGCTAATGCGTAGGAGAACATCCTTGAATTCGGTGTAGTTCCTGCTAGAACAGCCTTCCCAGTTGATGTAGCCCATAGACTGCAGCACTGCGACTGTTCGGAAGTCCATGATTGGGAACTTCGTTGGATGAAGGAAATGCATGATTGTAGAAGCAACGGGAGTCTTGATTCCCTTTTCGCCTTCGAGGAGAATCATTCCAGAATCAGCCTTCTGGCGCAACACTTTCGCGATGGTTTCCCCATATGAATGGCTGTAGCCTTCTGTTTTTAGCCGCCTTCCTATCCACCCGTTCCCGAGAAGTCTTGTGGCTTTCCATGCGATTATTCGGATGAAGGTTTGCTCACTCACCGCTCCCATTCGCGCATCGGCATTGACCAATTGAACGAGTTCGCGGTATTCAGGTTCGTCGTCTTCCGTCTCGTCATATCGTGGACTCCAATTTGCAACGAATTCCTTGGTTACCCTTCCCTTCTTCACACTCCGACCTACCCAGTTCGGCCAGTTAGCCATTGTTCTGGCCGCACATGGCTCTCGGTTCTGTGAGCGCGGAGAACAGAAGGAACTTCATTCTCCCTGTAGCGATTGGCCTTCGATATTCAGTGAATTGCACGGCTTGACGTTATATATCGTTCCAGCCTAGCCGAACTCATGCCATTAGTCTTGAGGCTGCTCGATTTACTTCCTCCCAACTACGTTCCTTCGAAAAACCAACCCGTTCCTCCAGTCCCTACCTACCTGCTAACGATAAGTGGCAACAAGACTGAACGTCTGGACGTTGAGAATGAAAGTTCAGCCCTCTTCAGGGTCTTAGGAAGCGGGCGACGCTACGAGTTTCGCTCAGAGTCTATCCCTTTCCAGCAGATTCTTTCAGAAGTCATTTTCGCTGGCTATCTAAGCGGAATGCAACTGGGCGATAGTTATGTCGAATGGGCGTTGAGTCGAAGACAATCGCTCCCAATCGAAGAACACCCCGAACTCTTCAGGTCTGCGCAATCATATTCGAATGAGATTCTTAACGAGCCAGCGTTCCCAGTTTCTGGCTCGATACCGACTAGCGTTGTGAGATTGGCTGAGTTGTTAAGAAAGCACAAGGCCTATGGGTTTACTGCCATTCTGATAGGCGGCAACATCGTGGCTGGACAGCCTCTCTCTCCCTTTCTGGTATTCGAATCATCAGTAGAGGGAACGGCTTCCTATTTTGTCATCGCCGTTGGAACTGCCGCCGCAGAGAGGGTCGCGAAATACGTTAGAACAATCGGTGAGGAGAAACATCGTCCTGAGATTAGGCGAAGAAGGCGAAGGTCAAAACGGTAGCGCGCGCCTCTCCTAAGGAAACCGCTAAATCACTCTGACCGAACCTCAGACTTGCGGCAAACAACTCGACCACCTTGGATGCACCCGGCTCGAAATCTCGTTCTGTTCGGCCCTATTTTTTCGGGGTCTTGGCTGGCCAGATTGGGTTTACGAGAGAGGTCATCGTGAAGAATAGGAGCGTGTCGAGGACAAGAAAGAGGATAACGAAAGTTTGGAAGGTGTCAGCATAGGGGATGAAGGTGGACGGAGAAAGCGTAGCGCTCATCAAGACGGACATTAGGAGTCCGAAGAGTATTGCAACGTCTCTACAGTCTCGGTTTCTACGTCTGTGGCCCACCATAACTCTCGTGTAGGCGATGACAGCGTAGATTATGAAAAGAAGCAGATACGTCAGAAAGAAGGCTCTCGTGTTCGGTGGGAAATACAGGTCTTGCGACTGTTGCATTACGATTCCCATTAACGCTGCTAGGATGGCGAAGAATTCGAGCAGGTGAAGTTGCTCGGATTTGCTGACGACTTGTGGGGAAGCCGTGTCTGGTCAGAGGCATCATTCCGCAGCAGATGTTCATAAGCCTGCTTCGTCGCTGATTCTGGCGATGTGAGGCTTGTTGCCCTCAGTAAGCATTCCTTTGGGAGCCTCTCTAACCCTAGACTGATACTGGGGTAGCAATTCAGAGCGCGCGCAACAACAACCCTTCACTGGGACGAGAAACACTTAACGTTAGGGATACCCCGCTAGCAAGTGCACACTTGACCAAGATATGGGAACTAGCCCTTGGAATCATTGTGGTGGCTGTATCGTTCCCTCTCTTGCTCATTTCAGTCTTCGTTGCTAGCATCCTCCCAAGTGCAGGCGGCATTGCAATAGTCACCCTCTTTCTTGTAGCACTCGGCATCGGTCTCATGCATGACAGCACTTACCAACCCAAACGGAAAACCCCTACCCCACAACCACCAACAACACCCAACGCATCAAACTACTGCATCAAATGCGGAACACAACTCGACAAGGGGGCAGCATTCTGTGGCTCGTGCGGGAATCCAGTCCCAAACAGGTAAAACCCAAACTAGTCAAACACCATCAAAATCGCTGGCTCATTGACCAACCTTGTGAAGGGCGTGATGGACTCTTCCCCGCTTGGTTAAATATCATCTGAGTGCCACTAAGAGTCGGAATTGAGACAAGCCGTGACCTTTGCCGTTGCACTGGTCGTAGCGGTCTTGGCTCTTGGGAGTCTCGAATACTACACCTATGAGACCATGAACAACCAGCTTTCCGACACAAAAGCAGACCTGAATTCACAGATTACTGAATTGCAGGGCACAATCACGGTGCTGCAAAGCGACTTCCATAGTCTACAAATCAAGGAGTCAAGCCTCAGTTCAGAGTTGAACTCTACGCAACTTAGCGATTCTACCTTCCAGCAGCAAACCCTCGCACAGTTGAAGAACCTCAGTGGAGCGACATATTTCTTGAGCCTCGAACTCATCTCTCTACAGAACACAGTAACTCAGAACCAGCAAACAGAAAGTGCATCGATTCAGCAGATTCAGTCTACACTTCAAGGCATGAACGTGACAATACATACATTGAGCACAGAACTTGCAGCACTAACTCCTCAAGTGCCCCTATCGACATTGGTGATAGTGGGGGACACGTATGATAACGCCTCTCGGACATTCCAATTCACTGTCCAAAACACCCAGACCTTCACTGTCTATGCACAGTTGTCCGCAACCTTCTGGGGGACAAGTTGTTCCTTTTACAATAGTCAGGGTAGTTATCTTTCGCAGGTCTACACATTCAAACCAGTATCCAACACTGTCACTACGCTAAATCTGAACTTGGGGGCCTATCAAAGCAACCAGTTTTGCGGGCATACCCCTGTAGTGTATTTGACGATGTCATACATTGCGGCTGCTTCAACGTCAGTAAGCCAGACCTACACATTCAACGTCATCCCATACTACACATGGTCTTAGTCCGACACCATCAAAATCGCTTGAACCAATCTGGGGTTAGGCTTGTTAAAGAGCCACCAACGCTTTCGGAGGTGGGAGGGGATAGTTGAACATGGAAAACGAGGTAGGGGAACTCTTCCAGAATCTCCATCGGATGTATAACAAGCAGAACCATCCTACTGCGTCTGAAGAGTCACTAGAGCATCACATCGACATCAAGGCATCGGACATCCTCTTTATCTCCTTGCCTGAAGCGGGAGAATTCCACAGGCAACACCATCAGGCGAAGCAGAATTGCAGGCTCTGGTGACTCAGGGAAGGTCTAGGGTGTCAATTCCCGCTTGATTTGCTCTAGTCCACGGTCATCCAAGTAGACAGACAAGTCCATTCTTCCTCTGGCTTTCTCATCTCGAAAGTCGAAGGCTTTCTTGGCTGCGGGGCTTATCCAGATGTAGAACGAGTATCTTGTGTGTAGAATCTTGTATTGCTTACAGAGTTCATTGAATCTTTCAGTCTTTACAGTGATGAAGTGGGGTTCAAAGTATCGTCTCCCTTGCTTCTCCTTTTCGACAATCACATAAACTAGGAAGACAAAGAAATCGGCGGTGCTCTCTTCAATCTTCTTCTGGTCGAGGAAGAACCAACCTGCTGACCCATCTCCAAAGTCATCCTTTTCCGATTCTGAGGGTTCATAGGCTCGACTACCTTTCACCTGAATCGTGGCGACCTTACGGTTCTTCAGATTGACCGCTACCAAGTCTATGTCCTTCAACTGTGCGTTTAGAGGCATTGTTATTTCCACGTCTTCTCTGAAGAAGTCTCTGAGTTTGCCTGCAACAACTACCTCATCAGTGTTCAAAGACCAGAAGTTCTTGTATGTGCTTGGCGTTCTTGGTCACTTGTTGTGCCTTATCCCGCTAGAGTTTGAGCTTCCCCCAATCGAAGCGTTTCAAACTTCACTCTGCCCTCTTGAACTGCCGATTGTATCATCTTCTGAACCTTGTTGAGCGAAGCCGCCCCTGTCTTGACATCTAGTAAGACGACTTCAATTGGTTCAGTTCCTTCTTCCACCTTGCTCATGTTCCTGAAAATAATGTAGTCGATTGGAGTGCCCATGAATCTCGCATCACTTGGGCTGTATTTTGCCAGAAACTCCGGCAACAGAGGGGCGAGCTGCTCTCCAATCTTTCCTTTGAGCACTGCTCTGGCCCTGTCTAGGGCATCGGTGGTGTGTTTCTCGATGGTCTCAACGAGTTCAGTCGCCTTCCACTTTTCAAACTCCGCTTCATACCTCCTTCGTATGTTTCGCTCTGCAATTACGTAGACCACAATTGCTCCGAGCAGAAGACCAGCCATCAACGCGTAGATTTCGTAGGCCACGATGTTCAAACAAGGCCATTGTCATTTAAGGAGAATGATGATTCCAGTATCATGGTTCAACAATCCTCTCTGGGTTCTTGATTAACACAGTCAGCTCAAACTGAAGCACCCTCGGAAATCACCCTGAACAAGGAAAGATGCCAAATGGCAGCGACTACTCGAACCGAAGGAATTCAGGATTCCTTTGCTTGAGATACTTGAAGAGTGCTTCCGAAGTATTCAGGTCGTCTGTAACGTGCATCTCTATCTTCTGATAATCTCCATCCTTGAAGTAGGTAGGCATATCTCTCCCCCGAAGTTCTGGATGCTCCTCTGTTATGTTGACCTTATCTATCCAATACCTTTGGCTCCTGAAGTCATCTCCCAAGTATTGGTAAAGGTCGAACCATTTCATGTCATGGAGCGACCAAAGTTCGGGTGAAGGTCGTCCCAAGACTTCAAGCCTCTTCAGCATGAAAGGCACGTCGAACTTCAGATTGTTGAAACCAACTATTGTTTCTCTGACCTTCTTGACATCCTCCAACGCTGAGAGAATCATGCTTTGTTCATCAGCAGATTCCCATGACTTCCAGAGTCTGATTTCGCCATTGATTTTCATTCCAATTATGGTCACTTGGCACTGATGCGGATTGAGACCAGTTGTTTCTATGTCGAGGAAGACTGCCATACACAGTCCCTTGGGGTGCAGTCATCTTTTAAGGCCAATCAGGGTTCAGCCCACTGCCTTTTTCCGCACTTTAGGATTGACACGTAGCCGTCACATAACTCGTCATTGAGGACTGGAAGCTGATGTCTGACGCAAAAACCCCAATTCGAGAAGTGTCCGCAGGTCTCACAACGTCCAGTCCTCAAGTTTTCAGCAGGAGTATCAGGGGCCTTTCTGAAGTGAGGTGGATTGGTCGGGTATGCAGGACTCGCTTCAGTCATCGCAGTTCCTGCACCTCTTCGGAGGAAGGAAGTGGGTGACCCCTATGCTGTCGTGGACGACCTCACAATCCACGAACATCCCATCATCTTCAGATTCCTCTTGACTCATAGGTAGTAGGACTGACTTCCAGCATATTATCCCCGACTCCAAAATGCAAGGTTGTCTGACGGAGAGGGCTAGGCGAAAGCACTCATTTGGGAGCCTCTCAAACCCTAGACTGATACTGGTTAATCCTGACGCAACGATGCGTGCTAAGTCTCCACCACCACCGAGTTAGAAACCAACCTCAAGATTCTTATCACTCATTCAGAGTCCCATAACCATGGGTTCTGCTTATTGCATAGTTACACACCATCCGTGTAAGAAACACACTCCTGAGGACGCGGCTGAAGCATGGAAGCAATGCGGAGTTTGCGCTATCGGATGGGCTAATTGGGGTAATCTCCGAAAGACTCGGAAGAAACTAAAGAAGGACATGAGGGACTTCTTGGGAATCCGCAAAGGGGACATTGTTCTGGCATATACGAAAGACAGAAGAATTTCATACGTTGGAGAAGTCACAAGCAATTACAAACCGAATCAAACGAAAAATGCAGTAGGCAAGCCTGAGAAGATGGGCGGATTTGAATACCCAAACCAATTCAAAGTGAAATGGTGGGATGAACCCTACGACTTCTTCAAAGAAGACTTGGGTGTATTCGGAAGTCAAATTGGCAAGCCCTACAAGACCGTGACGCCCATCGAACTGGGCCGTCTCTCCTTTGAACGGTTCAAGAAGTTTCTAGCGACGGGTGTGCCATCTGGCTCTGCTTCACATGGTTTGGACGAGGATACGATAAAGGCTGGCATTCTCAAGTATCTGAAAGGCAATCTCGACGTGCTTGAGTCTGGATTGAAGCCAAAGAAGG
>Ga0116132_1001490_pt1 | contig 16992 bp, 18 predicted proteins | sample June2015DPH_17_1_2_FD_89735 | JGI IMG/M metagenome (GOLD analysis project Ga0116132, IMG submission 89735) | Peatland microbial communities from SPRUCE experiment site at the Marcell Experimental Forest, Minnesota, USA - June2015DPH_17_150 | ecosystem: Environmental > Terrestrial > Soil >... | reverse complement strand
TAAAGTTCGCCGTAATACGCCTATTAATGTGAATAATCTTCGTAAAGTTGTTAAACCAATAAAAGGTAAGGGTAAAGAGAGTGGAAAAATTCAAGGTTCAGTAACTATGATAATGCATCATAAAAAGAAACATGCTTGCCCAAGAGTTGCCAAGAAAAGGCTTGCTCATTTAAGGATGACACAGGAAGAGGGCGGTCTTGGTCGTAACATTGGACAATGGAGAGAACCGTAATGGAAACTCAAAAACTTTATTATTGCCAACATTGTAACAAGTTTGTGCCATATGAAGAGATAATTGAGAATCCTTGTCCTTGGTGCTTAACTCCAATGCGAAAGCATAAAAAATGTGGCGGAAAAGTGACCCTAAAATAAACTCATTTTTTGAGTTTTTATAACAATTTTTGTTAATTTATTGGCGTTAAAAGTAACCAAAAGATTTATATTTAAGCAATTATTTAACATTATTCATAGGGTGACGTTAGATAGGTCATCGTTAAAAAGGTGTAAAATATGACTGTAAATAATAGTTTACCAAATGAAACGCAAGGTAATAAACAGTATGACGACTATCGTGTGTCGCCAAATAATATATATTCTGCTGAACCAGACGTATATGATGTAACTGGTTTTAATTCTAAATTTTGTCAAACTTTAGGAACCTTGACTGATGTTCAAGTGACAAACCTTATAAATGGATACATAGCTAAAGCTGATGAGCGAATTCGTAGATGGCTTGGTGTTCCAATCACAGTTAGAAAAGAAGGACATGAATTTTTCAATAATCCAGTAGTTCAACTTGGTCCAGAGCGTGAAGACCCGTTTGAAATGTTTGGTTCATACGATGTAAGCGATAAAACTGTTGAAATCTATGCGATTTACTATAATGAATACAGAACAAAGATTCCTTACCCGAAAAATTGGGACCAATTTACTGAACCAAATGCAGTTGGCTTATGGGGAGTAGATAGTGGAATAGTAGGTGGAACGCCCACAACTATTGTGGGAGATACAACTAACTTTAAATGCGGAGTAGGAAGCCTAAAAGTTGTAGTATCAAGACCTGCTGTTGGTGGTAACACACCTGTTGGTAACATTGTTTTCCCAAAGAATAAAAACTTCAACAGACGAATTTATCCTTGGTTCTACTGTGGATTTTACTTCATGACTGATACACCATCAGCAAACTTCCAATTTAGAATGGTTAGAAATACAGGAAGCTACTATTATGGAAACTTTACCGCAAGTAGTGTAGGTGGTGCACTTGCAAATACTTGGATTCCTATAATGTTAAGTATCAGACGATTCCAATTTGCAAACATTGCTGGCGAAGGAGCACAACCAGATTTCAACTGGATATTAACACCAACACAATACATTGAAATAACTGCTGACAGACCATGCACTTTTTGGATTGACAATTTCAGTTTCAATGATGGATTCTTTGCGACATATCCAGAAGGCACAATATCATGGTGTATGCCAGAATGGTATCCAAGCGGCAGAATAACAGTAACATACAGTTTTGACCCATACTTACTAAGTATTCCACCAGCATTATTAGAAGCAAGTTCGAAGTTGGCAGGGGTTTTATTGATTGATTGGGCTATAGGTAAAAGACAGATGGCTATTGCATTTGAGCAGTTGTCAGATACACTTGCTGAATCGCCTGATAAAGTAACTTTAGAGAATACACGGCGTAGATTAGAAACAGAAGCATATAGTGCATTGGAGACATTAGGATATAAGTCATATGAAGGCATAGGTTAGGTGGTTCTAAATGGGATGGTATAATGCTTCATGGTTGCATCGAAAAAGCCATGTAATTATAGGGTCGTCAGGTGCAGGAACCAATTATCAGATACAGATTATTGTGCATAAAGGTGCTGGTATTGATGGTGGCAATGACGTTTATTTAGGTGGTAATTGTTTAGATAATTTTGGTGATATAAGGTTTACAGCAGATGACGGTATAACATTGTTAGATTATTGGATAGAATCTTATGTGTCTGGGACATCAGCAGTTATTTGGGTGGAAGTAAGTGCCAATTTAGGTACAGATGAAACAATTTATATTTATTATGATAATAGTGGTGCAACTACAACAAGTAATGGTGATGATACATTCCTTCTTTTTGATAATTTTCTTGGTTCATCGCTTGATACAAATAAATGGGTATCTTGGATAGCTGGTAATGGAACTGTTACCGTAAATAATGGGCTTACTTTATATGACCCAGCACAGCTAAATTGTGGTGCTGGTATTCGTTCACTTGCAACTTTCACTAATAAAGCGTTACGGTTTAAAGGCATTTATGATGCTGGCGCAACTGGAATTTATCAGGCTCTTGGATTTAATTTAGGAACTGATGGAACGAGTATAAATGATTTGATTGTTGGTCTAATGTGGAATAATGAAGATGGAAGGTTTTATACTGCTAAGTCATCAACTGCAACAAGCACAAGTGTAACAATTGGTAAAACTATTTCACATATATATGATGTTACTTGGATGCTTAATAGGGCTGAATTACTAAAGGATGGCGGTTCACTTGCTACCCACACAACTAACATTCAAACATCAGCAAATTATGTATTTCCCAGAATTTGGACTTATAGCGGTAATCCAGCAGTAACAACAACAACGACTATTGCTTGGATTTGTGTTAGAAATTTTATTTATCCTGAACCAGTAAACAGCACTTGGGGAAACGAAGAAACAGAATTAAAATATAATATTGATGTTATTTTCCAGAAACCATTACCATATAATGTTGATGTTATTATTGCTCCAATGCCTGTACAGTTACCAGCGAATGTAGATGTGGCATTACAAAAATTAGATGTACCTTTAACTGAGCCTCTTGATGTTACTATTGAAAGGTTAAGATTAACTAAAAATGAACAGGCAGATGTAACAATACAAAGATTAGATATACCTATAACTGAGCCTGTAGATGTCACTTTAGAACTTAAAGGTAAAAAAACATATAATATAGACGAATTATTTGCGATGTTAGGAATAACTAAAACTGATAGTGTAGATACTCTTGTAACAAAACTAAATGAAAATCAAATGAATAATATAGATGTAATTATTAAGGGAATAATGTATCAAATAGATACAAAATTTATTTTGGGTAATATAAAATCAACGGATTTAGTTGATGCAATAATTGATGCTTTTCAATTGAAGGGTAGAATGAATGCTGTTAAAGAAAGTTTAATGAATAAAATTGCAACTTATGGTGCTTCTACATCATATAATTTTGCAGTTATAGATGCTTGGCGTATGCCTACTTATAATTTTAATGCTTTTGAAGGCAACCTTATTTCAGTAAAGATTATGCCGTCAAAAATGTCCAGATTAAGTTTTGGAAGCATAATAACTAATCAGTATTTCGGTCAATATTATACTTATCGTTTTACAATGCATGTTCTTTCAAGATATGTAGATTTAACTACTTATCCGCAACCAGTACCATTATTAGAAGCCAAAACTGCTATGAATATTGCCAAGGGATTAATTAATTATTTGCGTGTAAACCAAACAGACCCAGATAATGGCGTATTGGCTATTACGGATATTACGGCAAGAGAAAGCGACCCAGCAGGCTTAACAAGAGGCGGAGCACATCTTGCTCGTATAATTATAGAAGGGGTGGCTTTTGCGGAACGCCCATATCGCCATAAATATGAAGTAACATAAATTATGTTAACACAAAGATTTATATAGGTGTTTGTATTACTAATACTAAAGGTGTTAGTACGCCATACAAAGACCCAAAATCCCCAGCCGCAAAATCATCAAGACATAGAAGATACCTTAATTTAATAAATAAGATTGGTAGAGCAGAATATAATAAAGGACATAGAGAATATCGTAAAGCAAATCCAGAACAAAATAGATTATCTTCAAAATTATGGAGAAAGAACCATTCTGAGATGGTTGGTAAAGCCCAAAAAGATTATAGAAAAGAAATTATTAGTTTGCTTGGAAATAAATGTGCTAATCCGTATAATATTGACCACTCAGGATTTGAACAATCGAAATATTATTTAATTTGTTTACAAATTGACCACATTAATAGTAATGGTAATAAAGAGAGAAAAATATTTAAAGGTTATAAACACATATTAAAACAAGTTAAATCAGGCAGTAAAGACTATCAATGTTTATGTCCAACTTGCAATTGGATTAAACGATATGTTAATGAAGAATTAAAAAGGGTTTAAACCATAAAGTTTAAATAGGGCTTTTCCGTAATATATTCTGATGGGTGATTATGGATTTCTATATTGTTAAACTAAAGATTCAGGATGAAATTGCTAACGCAAGTCCTTTACTTTATCCAATGGAAACTCATGTAAGCGGCAACTGGCATATTCAATCATATAATTTAGAAACTCAGAACTTTCCATTTGTTACAGTTAGGATGAGTGGAAGACTTCAACCTATGTATGGCAGACGCACTCCAACATTGCCGTTTGGTGAATTATATGGATATGATTTCTCATTGTTTGTATTTGCCGATTCAATGCATAATTCAAGAGCGATAGCAGACTTAATAATTGATTATTTCCAAATGAATAACAAATTTTCAAATGTCAAAATAATTGATATTGTAGATTTCAATTCTAAAGAGTCCGTTTTAACAATTGGAGCAAGACATTATTGGAGAACCATAGTTGAATTTACAGTATTAACAGAAGAAGCATTAACTTAAATAGACCAAAAAGTTTATATATTACTTATTGATTATAAATCAGGAGCGAAGGGGCTATCTCGAAGGTGTTGGTCCAACGATACCAGAGATAAAAGCGATGAAACTGAGCCGTGTAAACCGTTGCGATGGATGAGCCTGCCTTCTTTGCGTCAGTTGCCAACAACTATAAAGTTGGTGGTCTCCCTGTGTGTGAGTTAGGCAGGGATGCGGATTAAATCCCCTAACCTGCCTTTTATTTTTTGTATTATTGAATCAAAAGATTTTTATAGTAGTTAAGCAATTACTTAAAATTGCTCGACATTTAATCGGCGGAAGTCTCGGCAAAAGGTTTGAAAGTTGGGGTAGGTTTTAGCCCTACCTGCCCCTTAAAATTAATGGTGATAAATATGGTTGAAGCGTGTTATTTGGGTAAACAGAAGAAAATAAAGACTTGCGAAGAATGTTGGTGCAAATTGAATTGTAATAAATTTTTAGAAAAAAAGTAAGTAGGGCAGAGTAGGCGATGGAAGACGCTGAGTTCTTTACCTATCGCCTAAACTCTATATGTGCCCATAATTATGCTAAAGTAAATCACTTATTTAAAGTTATTGGTAAAATTAACCTATTGCTTTCCAGCGTATATTAACTTGATTATTAACTACTGTAAAGTTTACTGTGAAACCATCATTATCCATAGAAACAAGAGTGCCCAATAATTGTGTTGCTCCCGAAGTATTTATACAGTACAAACATACATTAAACTTTTCATCAGCCCATATACCCACATTACTCATAGGAATAGCAGACCATGTAGAAACATTTTGATTACCTTTAGCATCAGCAAAACCATGTGCTTCTACTATTCTCATTTCTAACCCAACATTTTTACAAATAAAAAACTCTATTACTTTAGGTTTAAATCCTAATCCTGTTACAGAATAGTTACCTGTTATTGATGGGCAAACAAAATACCCTATTTGGGCATTTATAGGACTCGATGGACCTTTAATGTTACCTATTTTATTCCAAGTTCCACTAAGCTTTTGAAAAACATCTCCCGTAGTAACATTTAAATAGTAGTCTCCATTAACGCCTGTCATTTAAATCGCCTTAAGTTGGGTCAACTGTACCGTTATACCATTGTTGTGCTGGTGTACCAGCAACTCCTTGAACTCCTTGGTCTCCCTTTGCTCCAGTTTCTCCTTGAACACCTTGCTCTCCTTGAATACCCTGTTCTCCCTGTATTCCTTGTGGACCAGTAAGATTACCTATTAAAACCCATGCTGGAGTAGTAGCTGGTGGAGTAATTACATATTGAAACACCTTACCATTTGCAGTATTGAGATAATAATCACCTACATTATATGCCATACAATCACCACCTTTTATATTGGATTAGTAGTACCGAATATGAAATTATTATATAAGTTTGTTAATTTCCAAATAATAATGCGAATTTGTTCATCCCATCTAAAACCCATAAGCGTAACCGTTATAGATGTTTCATCTAAAGCTGACCATTGAACTTTCCAAGGTTCAACTATTGATATTCCACTATTTCCATTTTAATACATTGCATAAATAAAAAGGTCTTTAGTTCCAAGGTTATGTTTAACATTAATCGTTTCTGAATCTGATTTTAACCATCCACTATCATAGTCTGCCATTTAATACACCAAATAATTATTAGTTAAGCAACTATTTAAATCTTTTCCTAAATAAAAACATGGTTAGTGGCGGTGAGTGCAGGATTCGAACCTGCGATGGTCTTTAAGTCCCATACCAGATTTCTGTCAGGTTGGACATTCCAATCCATGCTTCGAGTTTCACCCCTTAGCAGTTTCACCCTTGAAACTGATTCAAGTCTGGTGCAATAAGCCTGACTCTACCAACTCACCATAATACTTCTTATAAAATCATATATATAAATCTTATGGTTAAAAAAAGCAGACCCGATTACACATCCCGTGAGCTTTGGGATAGCACTTCACACCTTAAGCATCTGCTCAGATGCCTGACCACTAAAGGTAGAACTTGGGTTGTTTTTCAAAGTGGTTTATCAAGCCCCAACTCGGTATCTGCCTACATAATATTATGTATTCTTATATATAAAGTTATTGGTTGAGAAGGGCGGATTTGGACCGCCGATGCATGGATTATGAGTCCATTAGGTTAGACCATACTACCTTACCTCTCAATTAATGGTGGATGCGGCGTGAATCGGACACGCATAGCACCTGTGGCAAGGGGTTTGCTCTACTGGTATCTTAGCCAACCAGCCTTATATGGATTTGAGCCATCCAGTTTTAAGCCATCCAGCCTTAAAGTCTCTGGGTTTCGCCAGTTCCCTACGCATCCAAAACTAATATATAAAAATAGAAGTATTTAAACTTTGTGGTTAACAAGTAGTATGTGGAACTTCCCAAGTAACTTGAATACCATGACAATTGCATCGGCAATCTGGATTAAAACTCCCCTTTTCACCCTCTGCAAATGGTGGATGACTACAACCACATTTTTGACAATACATTTATATCACCTACCCATCTGTAGGATAATTAGTTGATGATTGTGGTTCTACATCTATTATTTTATTTTCGTCTTTTGGGGTAACATTTTCAGGTTGTTTGTCTTCAAGTGCGGCATACTGGCTGAGTCTTGGAAGCAATATATCTTTAAGCACCTTGCCTTCAACATTGCTTTGTATAAATCCTAAGAATGCAACTGTATTTGAACTTTGCATCGCATAGGCAGAATTCAGATGAGTATAAATGAAATGATACATAGCCCTCATACTTACATCCCAATTGATTTTCTCTGGTGTGAAAGGTCGTCTTTTAGTTCGTGCTTTATCCCAAATAGTAGGACAATCAATTCTAACAGCAACATTTATTGGAATATCATTAACGATTTCCTTTATCTTGAATGAGACCCAAACTTCTCTGGGTGGGTCATAATGCCACCAAATATCTTTCACTTGGTATTCTGCTAAAACCGCATCTGTAAGTTGTTTACTTCTCATGGCGGCTACTGTTGTGCCTGAAAATTTGATTAATGGGTCATCCGTATAGATTTTGTTAAGATTAGGCATTTAATTCACCGAATGGTTAACTATAATTAACAACTGATATTTAAAGTTTACGGTTTTAAAATTGTATGCCTTCTTCACAAACAAGTTTTGAATTTTTAATTTCATTGATTTCGTTGACAAAATCTGCTAATTTTCTTAATTTCCTTGTTGCCCCTCTACCCGTCATTACTATATTAAGTTCTGGACATTCTCTTTTAAGATGTTGAAGACAATCAATAACATTATCTTCTTCCAGCATTCCAACAGACACAGCATAATTGAGTTCATCAAGTATTAATAGGTTTATATGCTCATATGTGCATTTATAATGAGCGGTAGCTAATCCATCTCTGCATACATCTGCATCTGCTTGAGTTAAAGTTGCTACTCCTATCCATTCGGTACTACTGAATTGTCTAATTTCATAATTTGGATGTTTAAATAGATATTCGCCAGTAGTTCGGTTCCATTTCAAAAACTGTATGACCAATACCTTTTGACCGTGACCAAGTGCTCTAAGTGCTAACCCTAAAGCAGAAGTCGTCTTACCCGCTCCTTCGCCGCAATAACAGTATATTATATTGGTAGCCACCTATTATCTAACTTTGAATGAACAATTATATGACAGTTCGAACAAAGTAATTGTAACTCATTTAATGGCGGCGGGTGTCTATACCATTTTCCTTTATCTCTTTTTTCTTCTTCAGTTCTGCCGTTAATATGATGCCCACATAGAACTCTAAAGTCATCGTTACCACAAATTTGACATTTACCACCTAATGCAATTATAACTTCTATTTTCTTTTGTCTATCTAATTGAAGACTTCGTTGTTTATAGCGTTCATAATTATACGGATTATTTTGTCTCCAATTTCTTTGATATTCTGTATGCTCTTCGGTATTATAATTTCTCTTAGCACTTTCTCTAACTAATTGTCTTGCTCGTTCAGGGTTATTTTTACGCCACTTAGCCATTGATATTCTTTGTTGTTCTCTCCGTTTAGCTAACCTAATTGGGTCTGATTTTATTTCGTAGTATCGTTCTCTTGCTCGTTGTCTTGCTTTTTCTGGGTCTTTATAGGGCATACTACATATCACCACTATTGTAATGGAAAAACTACTATATAAGTCTTATGGTTATAAATATATCCCATTATTGAGTCACGACTACAGACCAATCGGTGCTTTGATATACTTTGCCGTCTTGTGGAATAGGTCTGCCAGTATAGCACCATAAACACATAGTTTTATCAATTATGCGAACTGTATAATATCCTTCATTAATATGGCAACATTCACATTTCAATCAGGTGCACACTCCAGACATTTTTGGTCATTTGTAGTTAATAATTGATTTGTTCGTGATTTATCACGGTAAACAGTTATTCCTTTACAACCTAATTTAAATGCTAATTGATAAATTTTTTCTATATCATCTACATCTGCTTCTGTTGGCAAGTTAACTGTTTTGCTTATACTATTATCAGTGTATTTTTGGAATGCCGCCTGCATTTTAACATGCCACTCTGGACTAACTTGATGAGCCGTAACAAGACAGTCTTTAATTTCTTTTGGAAGTACCAAGCATTTACTTTGAGTTTCAAGTAATGCTTTTTCTAATGATTCAGTCCACATACCTTTAAGTTCAAGTGAACGCTTAACTGCTGGGTTAACTTCAACCAAATTTTTACCTAAACTTTCTCCTACATGACGGGTTTGAACAACACCATAAATTGGCTCTATGCCTTGTGATGCTCCAGCAATTAAACTGATTGTTCCAGTAGGTGCAACACTTGTTATTGTGGCATTACGCAAATAAGGTTCATCTTTAAATATGCTTTTATCTTTATTTGGGAAGTTGCCTCTTTCCTTGCCCAATTCTTGAGACATTTTAAATCCTTCATCATGTATAAATTTCATGAGCTTTTCGCCTAAATCAATGGCTTCTTGACTGTTGTATTTTATCCCCTTTTGTAGTAATAAGTCTGCAAAGCCCATAACTCCAAGACCTATCTTTCTATTTGCTTTAGTCATTTCCATAATTTCGGGTATTGGGAATTTATTTGCGTCTATAACATTATCTAAAAATCTTACAGTAAGTCTAACTATTCTTTGTAATTTATCCATATCAATGCCGCCGTTGCCTTTTTTATAAAATTTAGACAAGTTTATAGAGCCAAGGTTGCACGATTCATATGGAAGCAAAGGTACTTCACCGCATGGATTAGTGCTTTCAATCATTCCTAATTGTGGAATTTGATTTGCCCTATTGATTGAGTCAATAAATATAACTGCTGGTTCTCCATTTTTCCAACTCATAAGACAAAGCAGATTCCATAATGCTCTTGCCTTCATTATTTTGGCAATTTTTTTAGTTCGTGGATTAACAAGTTCAAAATCTCCATCTTTCTCTACAGCTTGCATAAATTTGTCAGTTATTGCAACCGAAAGATTAAAATTTCCCAAAATTCCCTCTTTCTCTTTAACAACAATAAAATCCATAATATCAGGATGGTCAATTCGTAATATACCCATATTTGCGCCACGCCGTTTGCCGCCTTGCTTAATAACTTCTGTTGCGGCATCGAACACAGTCATAAATGATAGTGGACCAGATGCTACGCCACCAGTTGTTTTTACATAATCGTCTCTTGGGCGTAGTCTGCTAAAACTGAATCCAGTTCCACCACCACATTTATGAATCTTCGCCGTATATCTAACAGCATTAAATATAGCATCAATATCATCATCTACAGGTAACACGAAGCAAGCCGAAAGCATTCCCAAACTTGTTCCTGCATTCATTAAAGTTGGACTGTTAGGCAAAAACTCAAGGTTAACCATCATTTTATAAAATTCATTTTCAAGTTGCTTAATTTCCTGTTTGGATTTTCCATACTTCTCTTCAACAGCCGCTATTGTTTTGGCTACACGCCGAAATAGTTGAGTTGGGGTTTCATAAATATCCCCATCATCATTTTTTAGTAAATAACGCTGGTTTAAGATAAATCGAGCATTCTCTGTAAGTTTCATTTAATCACCTAATGTAAGTTACATTATTCTCAACCGCTTATTTAAACCTTTTGCTTTTAAAATCTAATTACTGTAACTTTAAATAATTACTTAAATGGTGGGTCATTTAAAATAACGAATTAATGCAATAATCAAAGCAATTAAAGCAATAATCCATGCTCCATTATCTTTTAGATATTTACCGCCTTTTGGATAAAAATAACGGCAACATTTACATCTTTCCCAACATTTACAATTCCATTTTTCGGGATTATATTTATCATCAAGTAAAGAAAAATAATTGCCTTTTAGAGAATGTTTGCATATTTTCTTTAAAATACATTTATCTTTTCCCCATTCAAACGGTATTTTTTCATCTTTACTCATATATAATTTTCCACCTATTTTTTAATCCTTTTATTTTTACTAAATAATGTAATGCATTACAAACTCTACAGGTTAATTCAATATCTGTTCTTCGACCAGCCAATATATCTAATAATATTTGTTTTTGACAACCACCATGAGCCTTATATTCATCATACCCACCACCATTAATATGATTCATTTCAAAAGCATTTGGATTATCACAGCCACAATAAATACATTTTCCACCAAGTTTATTAATTACTTTAATTTTTAATTTATCTATGTATCTTTTTTGTGATGCTCTATTTCTTTTTGCCCAATCTTTTTGATATTTACGATTTTTATCTTTATCTTTAAATGGCATATTAATCACTATACTATAGTGGTTCAACACCTATTTAAATCTTTTGTTGAACCTTAACTAACGATGGGGTCAGAAGGATTTGAACCTTCACCTAATGGTTCCAAGCCACTGATGCTACCGAATTACACCAAGACCCCTCAAGTGGTGGGGCTACTCTGTGCCGCCCAGAGACCGTTAGTTTTGGAGACTAACATGCTACTGTTACACCATAACCCCATTACTGGCGGAGACGAAAGGAGTTGCACCCTCATTTCTCTGCTTCGAAGGCAGGTATTCTATCTTTTAAACTACGTCTCCTTGTTCGCTATCATTTATATATGTTCGTTATTATTGAACGCCGCCTCTCTGATTCGAACAGAGACCATCCACCTTAACAGGGTGGCACACTACCATTATGCTAAAGCGGCACTTGATTACTGGTGGGGAGTGTCAGATTCGAACTGACTTTGCCTGAGTTTCAGTCAGGGGTGTTCCCAATACACTAACTCTCCATTATTGGTTGGCGAAAGTGGAATCGAACCACATCTGATAGCTTCACAGACTATCGTGCAAACCATTACACTATTCGCCATCGTTATTGGTGGATGTAATGGGATTTGGACCCACGATTGCCAGCTTAAAGGGCTGGTGCTTTTGACCTTGCTTCGCCATACATCCATTACTGGTAGGCATACCACGAATCGAACATGGGCTACAGCTTTATCAGAACTGTGTGCTACCACTACACTATACGCCTATGATTGGAGCATCTGCCGAGATTTGAACTCGGATGTCTTGATTAAGGGTCAAGCGCACTAACCTGATTATGCTACAGATGCATAGTGGGCAAGGAAGGATTCGAACCTTCGTTCTCCGTCTTATAAGGGCGGCGCATTTGACCAGACTATGCTACATGCCCGTTATTGGTGGTCGAACTTGGAGTTGCGCCAAGACACTCTGGATGTAAACCAAAGATGCTACTGTTACATCATTCGACCATTAGTGGTGCGGCTGATGGGTTACGCTCCCATGTCTCCTACTTGGAAGGAAGATATTCTGCTATTGAACTACAGTCGCATTATTGGTGCAGATGACGGGTGATGCTCCCGTATCTGAGGCATGGCAAGCCCCTATACTACTGTTGTACTACATCCGCATGTCCTTCTTTGGGATAGTATATTAATAGAGAGGATAGAGGGATTTTCACCCTCACATAGTAGTTTTGCGAACTACCCCGTTAGATTTTTCGGCATACCCTCATTACTGGTGGACAGATTGGGATTCGAACCCAAACTTATGCTTTGCAAGAGCATCGTGCTACCATTACACTAAACGCCCATTTTCATCATTTCATTAAATTGTAATGGTATATAAGCATTTCAATCTAATGGAACCGTTACTGGCGGATACATCGGGAATCGAACCCGAACCTTATGCGTGACAGGCACATATGCTACCACTACACCATGAATCCATTACTGGTCCTACCACTCTGAGTTGCACAGAGATTAATGCGGTTACGGCGCATTGTCCTAACTGTTAGACGATGGCAGGTTATTGGTGCTTCGGCAGGAATTCGAATCCTGATTCATGGGCTGAGAACCCATGCTCCTTGCCAATTAGATTACCGAAGCGTTATTGGTGGTCTTGCTGGGAGTTGCACCCAGACCCATAGTTCGAAGGACTAAGTTCCTTGCTGTTAGATTACAAGACCAATTATTAGAGCCGATGGAGAGAGTTGAACTCCCTTCTGACGGTTTACAAAACCGCCGCATTACCGTTATGCTACATCGGCGTAAAAGCACAGACGGAAGGACTCGAACCCTCATCTTCCAGCTTAGAAGTCTGACGCTCTATCCATTAAGCTACGCCTGTATCAAAAGAGTTAATGGTAGTCCCGAAGAGAGTTGCACTCTTACTCCAAGCTTACTCCAGAAGTTAGTCTCTATCAGAGGCATATACCCTTCTTTCAAAGGCTTGTACCCTTGCTGTTAGGCTACGGGACTGCAAAAGATTACTGTTTCAGGGAAATACGCTTTATTCGTTGTTACCCCAAAACCCAATGCAAGTGTGACCACGAACAGCAACACAATGATGGCAATTAAATCGTTCTATTCTAATGGTCTAATACTGTTGTCTTGCATTACCTTCATGGTCTGCTGGCTTGGCGACTGTCGTAATCCACTCAAAACATTTGAATCCTATATTACGATTTATTGCCATCATATAGACCACTCAAGTAGTTGATGTATATAGAAAAGAAGTATTTAAATCTTTTGGTCTTATAATGGAATGAAATGCGCCAAAATCGTGACTACTGCTACTGCAATAGCTAATATGGCTGTAGCATATTTATAAACCCGTAGTTCACCTTTCTTCATAGCTTCATTTTCTGTTCGTGTATCCTCTAATGATTTAATTCTTGTATCCATTTTTCTATTTTCATCATTCACATGAACGCATAATTCTTTGGCTACTTCAATAATTTCTTTATGCTCTTTCTCATTTGATTTTATCAAGTTACCTAAGCGTTCATCTATTCTTGCAATTATTATATCAGGTTTTTCATCAGCCATATATTAATCACCAATAATTATCTTTTAATTGATTCATCAAGTATTTAAATCTTTTTATTGATTTACACAAAACCTATCTAATTTAATATGCCCTAATATTTCATCGAATTCCAATTCTAACGGTTCCAAGACTTGGTTTAGCATAGATTCAAGAAAACTCGTATATTTATCAACATCAATATCTTGGTTTTTAGCTAATTTTAATGGTAAAACTTTTTCTTTATTTTTGGTTTTAACAAATGATATAATTGAACCTGCTTCCATTGCATAACCTTCTTTTTCTAATAATCTAACTGCTCTGATATGTTGTGGAATTGCGGCATAAATTGGTGTACCGTCTTTTCTTGTTCTACTTGTCTTTTTACCGTAATCACTAAGTCTTTTGTTAACGGTCATGTGGAATGCTAAATCATCTATATCATTCCATTTTCGCTCTTTAAGGTTTTTATACGATTGAAGTGCAATCTTGCTGATTTTAATTTTTGCTTCTGGAATTTCATCTTCTTTCTGGACATTTTTAAGCACAGCCTTAATTTCATTAAATGATTTCTTGAAATATTCTGGGGTATGACTTTTTTTACCTGTCATACCTTTAATATCAACTTCGCCGTTTGGTTGAACGCCTATATAATTTTTCTTTCGACTACTGAAACACATAAATCGATATTCTTTATCAAGTTCAAGGTCAATTTTATATTGTTCAAAAGCCCATTTTTGTAATTCTGGAACTTTATCAGATTTTCTAATGAATAAACTATCTGTGTCACCGTAAAGAACTATGATTCCCATTTCTATTGCATGTTGAGCCGTAGCTTGAATAATAGACCGAGATATGCCTGCTATTTCTTCTGATACTGGTGGGCAACCGAATGCGAATCCACCTTCTGTAGCAAAGACTCCATAAGACGCATTCATGAAAACTTTAATTGTTTGTTCGATGCATTTATACCAGCTTTTTTGTGCATCTGTTAAAACTTTATTCTTACTTTCTTTCTTATACCAACTTAATCTTAAATCTCTTAAGCTTCCAATAAATATACTTTCCAAAGCCTTATGTTTGGTGCAAATCCAATGTGGAAGATTGCCAAATTTATTACTACCGCATTCACTCATATCCAATAATTCTATGGCAATTAGCGCAAAGGAGTTGTAATTCTGACCAATCCACTTTTCTAAGAGTGATGTAAATATTTCTTCCTTCGAACTCATTTCTTCCGTTAATGTGATGTATCTCAAAAGTTCGTTCATCAGTATTTCCACATCGTTGACATTTGCCACCTTTAAATTCAATAAATTGTTTTCGTAATTCTTTTCGTTTTTTATTAATCCACCATCGTTGATATTCTTTGGCTCGTTTATACAATATTGGATTTGATTTAACTTTTGACCACCAGTTTGCACTTCTTGTTTTTCTTTTATTAGGGTCTTCCATAAGTTTTCTATAACATTTTCTGGCGATTTTATGGCATCTTTCTGGGTTATTTTTTCTATATTCTCTATGGTATTCTCTATTTCTTTTTCTATATTCCTCATCAGATTCATTCTTTTTTCTATGGGGCATTGGTTATCATCTCTTTGTTTAGTTGATAAATAACATAATAACCATATAAATCTTTTGGTTTGATTAGACAATTTTTGCCAACTTTCACCATGTTTACATCTTATTGTTGCATAACCAACATTATAAAACTTTATCACAGAAGGATAAAGTGAACCATAATCTATATCCTGTACATTAAATGGTACTCCACTTTTAGGTTTAATAACCATTGCACCTTCATATTGCTTGCCTTTAATCATGGATTTAGTCGCAACATGTCCTTTCATTTCTAATATGTCTTGAGGGCGTGGGATAAGATAGTTTAATTGGCGATGCTGACAAAACAAGAAACTTGCTATCCATCTGCCAACTGCTTTTCTTGAGCATTCTTCAATTGGCATCCTGCTAATTCTTGATATGGCAGTCATTAAGTTCATTACAAGGTTATCATCAAATGTTGTTAATCCAAGAGTTAATTCTGCATCACGCATACAGTAATTAATTAAATCATAATAATCCATGTCGCCAACCCATTGATGTTCTCCTTTAAGTTTGCCTATTTTTAAAAATAAGTTAGAGAGTACATCTAAGCTCACATCTTTATATTTACCCTGAAACGCATAATTCCGTATGGCATTAATTTGGAAGAATCTATAAAGGTCTATGTGGAGTGTACTTCGCATATACATGGATATTCCAGACATAGAAAAAGGTATAAATTCATTTTGTATCCCGAATCTATAAGCCCTATTCCTAAGATACATTAAGTCAAAGCCATCGCCATTGAAAGTTATTAAAAGTGGGAACTGCTGTATGTATTTGAATAGGGCAAGAAGCATTTCTTTTTCATCGCTAAATACATATAATTCGTCAACATTTGGATATTTTTCAAATTGCTTGTTAGGTTGCAAGAGAAGGAACGCTATTCGCTTGCCGTCTAAAGTTTTTATGCAGGCACATAAAACTGGTAAGTTAGCGATTTCTGGTCTTGGTATTTTCTTCTGTTCATTCAAAACTTCAATATCAAGGCTTGCCCGTCTATAGTTTGGAGCAGGATATTCGAATAACCTAATTAATTCTTTAGTAATTGATTTCTCTGAGAACAAATCTAATAACGTGGCTGTTCTTGATTCAGCGTCTTTATCTATATGTTGATTACCCATAGAATCATACGGCATACCCATTTTAATATTGTTATCGTAGATATAACCCATATAAAATCTGATATGGTTTTCCCAAAATTTAGGTGCAGATTCATCAAACTCTTCATCACCTAAATGTGTTCTCTTAACATCAAGAGGATTGGAGAAATATGCTTTAAATAAATCTATAGTAATGTCATGAAGTGCGTCATATTTTGTGATTTGTGTTATGTTTGT
>Ga0116132_1001478_pt1 | contig 17119 bp, 21 predicted proteins | sample June2015DPH_17_1_2_FD_89735 | JGI IMG/M metagenome (GOLD analysis project Ga0116132, IMG submission 89735) | Peatland microbial communities from SPRUCE experiment site at the Marcell Experimental Forest, Minnesota, USA - June2015DPH_17_150 | ecosystem: Environmental > Terrestrial > Soil >... | reverse complement strand
TTTTTAAACTCTAGTTACAGTAACGTTTATTATTCATAAATGAAATCTTGAGTGTGCGATGAATATGGGAATAAAATCTTGGTTAACGCAAGCAGCAAGAACCTTAAAGCTAGCTGTAAAACCTGGAAGAGAAGAGCTGTGGCTATCAATAAAAATTAGCCTCTTAGGCATAGGCGCAATTGGTTTAATCGGTTTCGTAATTAAACTATTAGCGTACGCAGTAGGCGGCGCATCAGGAGCAGCAACTTAAAAGGAATCTTGGGTTTATGGAAAAGAAAGAAGAGCAAACGCAAGCAAAAATTTTCGTTGTCAAAACCACCACTGGTCAAGAACGGAATGTTGCCAGATTGATTGCTTCAAAAGTGGAAATGAATCACATTCCAATGAAAGCTCTTCTTGTTCCAGACACTCTAAAAGGATACGTGTTTGTTGAAGCTGACGGGCCACATTTGGTGGAAGAAGCCATCACAGGCTTAAGACACGTACGCTCCAGAATCCCTGGGCTGGTAAGCTTCAATGAGATAGAACGGTACATTGTCCGAAAACCAGTCATGGAAGACCTCAACGAAGATGATGTCGTCGAAATTACTGGTGGACCTTTCAAAGGTATGCGAGCCAAAATCACAAGACTTGACAAGGCAAAAGGCGAAGTTACTCTCGAACTACTTGAGGCAACATTCACTTTGCCAATCACAGTACACTCAGACTATGTAAAACTAGTAGAAAAAGCAAAAACATAAAACAGGCGAAAAAACATGGGAGAAAAAAAAGTTGTAGAACTGCTCGTAAATGGAGGACAAGCCAATGCAGGTCCACCATTAGGTCCTGCTCTTGGTCCATTAGGCGTCAATATAATGGCTATCGTCAACAAAATTAACGAGGTTACAAAGGACTATGCTGGAATGAAGGTTCCAGTGAAAATCAGCGTTGATACTGAGGACAAAACCTTCGATGTGTCCGTTGGCACTCCAACCGCTTCAGCATTAATCGTTGCTGAATTGAAAATAGAGAAGGGTTCAGGAACGCCCAACACTGTAAAGGTAGGCAATTTGTCTATGGAGCAGATGGTTCGGATAGCGAAAATTAAGCGACTTGAGCTTTTAGCCCCAACGCTAAAGAAGGCAACTAAAGAGATGCTTGGAACCTGCGTCAGTTTAGGTGTCACCGTTGAAGGCAAAGACCCACGTGAAGTGCAAAAAGATATTGATGCTGGCAGCTACGAACAGTTATTTGGTAGCGAATAATGATAAGCGAATATTTTTATAATGGGTTTCCAATCCCTCATTGGCACGAGGCTTAAAAATGCCCCTAGACAACAAGACAATTTCAGAAGCAGTTAAACAGGCAAAGGCGAAGTCTGGCGGAAAAAAATTCAACCAGACAGTAGATATAATCTTGGATATTGTAGAGATCGATATGAAGGCGCCAGAAGGCAAAATCCAAGAAATTGTTGAGCTTCCTCATGCAACCGGAAAGCCGAACAAGATCTGTGTTATTGCTTCTGGAGAATTTGCATTTAAAGCAAAAAACGCACAAGCTGATCACGTTATAGAACGTTCCGACTTAGACGCGTTATCTGGCAAAAAGAAGGAACTGCGCAAGCTTGCCAGCGAATATGACGTTTTCATTTCAGAAGCTCCATTAATGCCGCTAGTAGGTAGAATTCTTGGTCCAGTTTTGGGCCCGAGAGGAAAAATGCCTATTCCTGTTCCACCGAACGCTGACATTGCAGCCATAATAAATAAGCACCGCAAAACCGTGGTTGTGAGAATGCGCAACCAACCGATTATTCAAGTTTCAATTGGCTCTCAACAGATGAAGGATGAAGAACTTGTCGATAACATTATGACGGTTCTTCGTGTTTTAGATGGAAAACTTAAGCGTGGCTTGAAAAACGTAAAGTACGCTTTTATTAAGACATCTATGGGTGAGCCGGTAAAAATTAAACCGTAACAGAGAAGAGAAATCATGCCGTCCCAACAAGTATTAGACGAAAAATCAAGCCAAGTAGACTCAATAAAAGGCATACTGAAAGAATACAAATCCATCGGTATCGCTAGCCTGCAGAAGGTTCGTGCTTCGCAACTTCAAGAAATTAAGAAAAGTATGGCTGGTAAAGTTTACCTTAGAGTTTTAAAGAACACGCTAATGAGACTAGCCATTGAAGAGATGAATCAAGAAGATTTAAAGAAGCTTGAGGAGTATTTGGATGGATCAAACGTTTACTTGTTCACAGACCTAAACCCGTTCAAACTGGCGCTGTTGCTGGAACGGGGCAAAGTGAGAACAACCGCCAAGTCAGGTGATATTGCCGCCAACGATGTGGTTGTTCCAGCTGGTAACACGGGTCAACCTCCAGGTCCATTTATCAGCCAATTAAACGCTGTTGGCTTGCCGACGAGGATTGAGTCTGGCAGCGTGTGGGTCAGTAAAGACACTTTGGTAGTTCGCAAGGGTGAAGAAATTAACGAGCGCCTTGCCGGTGTACTCTCAAAACTAGGCATTAAAGCAGTTGAACTCAGCATATCAATGCGTGCAGTTTTTGACAATGGCTTAATGATTACTGGTGACCAGCTGAAAGTTGACGTTGATGCAACAAGGAAAAGCATTGAGCAAAGCAACCAAGAAGCCTTCGCACTAGCAATGGGCATCTTTTACCCATCCAAAGAAACAATTAAGCCATTATTGCAGATGGCACACCAAAAGGCTGTTGCATTAGCTGTCGGCGCTGCAATACCAACCAAAGAGACAATTGGTGACCTGATAAGAAAAGCGAACATGGAAATGACAAGTTTAAGCGGTGCTGTGGAGAAAGCTAAGCCTAAAGCAGCTTAACCAACCTCTTTTTGAGTTGATTTTTCTAGTGCTAATAGTATACCCTATTAGCTTATTTACTGGCTGCGTTGGATAGAACAAGTCTTGCTTAGATTTTTCAGTCTGTTCAGTAGTTCCGCAAGTGAGCTTTAGTAACTTGAAAACTTAACGATGCTGTGAAGTGTTCACCCAAGCCTGCCATCGCAGATTCCTTCAATGGCTAAGAACACTATACTTTACAAGGCATCGCACTTGAAAGTCTCAAACGCTTTAGGCACATGTGACTGTACCGACAAAATGTACCGTCAAAACGTATATGCATTTAACCCCCTTGGTGGGTAGTAGCCTACACGTATATTCAACCCTATTGAAAACCACCTCAATAGAAGACCCAACACTCACGGTTACATTAAGCAAAACCAATGAAAAATAGACTCTTTTTGCCAAAAAGCACTTACGGATCTACTGCTGTTTTGATAAGGCTTAATAGTTTCTTACGTCGTGTACATTTCAATAATAACGTGACTTGGCATGGTTGATGTTTGGCTTCCCTACGGAAAAACCGACGTGTGCATCCGAGTTCCAGCCCGAAACCTCCTTGGAACAATCGAGCCAGCAGAGCGCCAAGGCGCACTGGATGCTAAGGCTGAGGTGGAGCGAGCTCTAAAAGAACCCATTGCCTCAAAGCGTTTAAGCGAAATCGCCAAGCCCGAGAGCAAAGTGGCTATTGTTGTTGACGATGCTACTAGGAAAGCGCCGAGTGAAGTGATGCTTTTGCCAGTGCTCGCCGAGCTTAATCTAGCTGGCGTAAAAGATGAGAATGTCATGGTTATTTTTGGTTGCGGAACACACCGAGCGGTTAAGCCTGAGGAAGCGACGGCGTTGCTTGGTGCGGAAGCGCTTAAACGGGTGAAAACCATCAGCCATGACTGCCGAGCGCAAGATTTAGTGTATGTGGGCACGACTAAGACGCATGGCAACAAAGTTCATGTTAACCGCGTGTTCGCTGAGGCAGACGTGAAAGTGCTCTTGGGAGATGTTGGCTTCCACTATTATGCTGGTTACGGCGGTGGAAGAAAAAGCGTTTTACCAGCGGTCTGCGGCGAAGAAACCATAAAGCAAAATCATGCAATGCTACTTCACGCCAATGCACGAACTGGAGTTCTGGAAGATAATCCCGTGCATCGGGACATGACTGAGGCAGCAAGATTAGCCAAAATAGACTTCATAGTAAACGTTGTCGCGAACAAGAAGGGCGAAATCGTAAAAGCCTTCGCTGGGGATTTAGAGCAGGCATTTCTGGAAGCCGTAAAACTGGTCGACGAAATGTACCGTATAACAGTGGACCGTCGAGCAGACATCATAGTCGTAAGTGCAGGCGGTCATCCAGCGGACATGAATCTGTACCAAGCTTACAAAGCGCTCGACAATGCGTTGGACGCAGTTAAACGCGGAGGAGTAATAATCCTTGTCGCTGAGTGTCCTGAAGGGCACGGGAACCAAGTGTTTTATGATTGGATGACGCGTTTGGGGGATTTGAAAAATGTTGAACATGAAATTAAACGCAACTTTGTTTTGGGCGGTCACAAGGCTTATTACCTTTTAAAAGCTCTGCAGAACCACCAAATCATATTGGTATCTTCCTTGCCTGATTACTATGCGACGAGCATATTCAAGTTGAAGACAGCTCGAGCCGTAAATGACGCTTTTGCTGAAGCGTTGAAAATTGCGGGTTCAGCTTCAAGAGTTTGGGCGATGCCTCAGGGCAGCAACACCTTGTCCGTGTTCAAGGCGCCGGAAGAAACAAAGACTTAAACAATCTGCGTACGCAAAGCAAGAAAGCAAGAGATTGATGCGTAAAGCGTAACCTTTAAGTTGCAACGGTGAAATTTGGTTTAAGAAGGCGAAACAATGCAACAAACCTTCAAGCTCCGCAAATTTGTCCCCGATGATTTACAAAGTGTCATGCAAATCAACCGCGTGTGCCTGCCAGAAAACTATACTGACTTCTTCTTTATGGACTTGCATCAACGGTTTCCTGAGACCTTTATTGTGGCAGAAGAGAATGGAGCTATTGCAGGTTACACCATGTGCCGTATTGAAGTTGGCTTATCAAATTATGGTTTCGGCGGCTTGATAAGGAAAGGACACGTCGTATCCATAGCGGTTCTGCCACAGCACAGGCGCAAGGGCGTCGCTCAAGCAGTAATCACCAGAGCATTGGAAGGCATGCAATATTACAAGGCTAAACAATGCTTCCTAGAAGTCAGGGTAACAAACGAAGCAGGCGTATCGCTCTACAAGAAGCTAGGCTTTGAGGTCACCAGAACCATTAACGGGTATTACTCAGATGGCGAAGACGCCTATGTCATGACCAAAAAACTCTAAAAAAGGCTTATTTTAGCCTTTAATTAGCAAAAAAGCCTTTGTTTGGTTTTTTAGCTTTTAATTTCTAATTAATCGCTCAAATAACTTCCAATTGCTCCTCGCCATCTACATAAGAAGCTTAAGGCAGCACCCACATATGTTCGCCATCACTTTAGGGAAGCTTTTGTATGTGATTCAGAGAAAACAGAAAACATATAATAAGCGAGCAAACGCCAAGATGATTATTCAACTATTTATGAACAAGGGGCGGTTATGATGGAAAAAGCGCTTAAGTATTTATTGACTTTTTCATCTTGGGGAAGAAAATATAGAGGCGATTTCTTAGCAGGTTTAATAGCTTTTTTGATTCCACCATTGGTAAGCTTTGCATTCAATGAACAAAAGGCTTGGGGAGACGTAACAACGATTGCAAGCGGAATCGGTTTACTAGTCACTTTGGCTTTTCTAATACTAGGTCTTGACCAAACATCAAATATTTTGGTGAAAAACTACCGTAAAAATAGATTTAAGCCCACTGTTAACATCGGCGTTTTCAATGGCTATCTATTAAATGATGCTGAGGATACCAAGGAGAAAAAACTTGCAACATATGCCTTTCCCCCGGAAGAATGGCAAGAAAAGTTATCGACTGAAAACACAGTAGTTAATTTAATAAAAGCAAATGAACTTTCTGAACGATTTGATGTTATTATTAATCCCTTTGGTCCCATTTACCCTGAAATAAATAAGCCGAATATGACCACTTTTCGACGTATAAAAAAGTTTGTCCAAGATGGTGGAATATTTGTGAATGCGGGAGATTTACCCTTTTTCTATTTTTGGGATGGAAATAAAAAAGCATTAGCAGGTGATCTGTCAGAATCATTCCACATAGATGGACGTACGGGAAATCTTGAACCTGTTGTGCTGTTCAATATGTCTCCTTTGACAACAACCGTTCTTTACAAGCAACTTGGAATAAGAACAACATTTTTTAAAGATAAACTTCTGGAAGTTCACCCCATTGAAGACGAATACTTTAAAGGCTTAGACACCGTTGGTGGTTTAAAAACTGTAAAGGAATTCCGTTCACCTTACCGATGTGAAAAAAGCAACACTACCTTAATTCCCCTATTAAAAGCCGAATACCCTTGGAAAGACAACGATCCTTTGGAAGTATTTGACTGTTATCCAATTGCCGCCATCAAATATGGTAAAGGATGCTTCGTCTTAAATGGAATGGCCTTAGAAAAAGAGCGCCCAGAAGACTTCAAAAAGGCAATCTCGGCAATCAACAGAATACTAAAAAAGCTACAAGAAACCGGGGATCTGTAACCTGACGGTAAACGAAGACGGCGAACCTTCCTATGTCATGACAAAACGATTTTAGGTTGAGTTACCGTTCTTTTTAAGGCTAATGGAACAGCTAAGTTTATCGTAACAATTAACGCTAGCAGTCCATATCGTATTCCCGTTGCCAGAGCGGCAGTCTCAACGAACACTTGGAAGTTTTGTGCTCCAGCCATCAAGTTCATCATGCCCATGCCAAGCGTTACCAGCGTTAATGGTATGGTAGCGTAGAGGGCGATGTTTTCCTTAAATTTAAACAGCAAAATATAGGAGAAAACTAATGCCGGGGCGTAATATGCGAATGCGCCTAAAATGCCAAGCGGCCACCCAAGCGGATTCAACTCTACCGCTAAACCTGTAACGTTAATGGCGTAGAATGTTGTTGCAATATCAAACATCCAGAAGGCTAACGCAACGCCTTGAAAAGAAAACAGCAAATTCCGCCATTTCTCAGAAGTGTCTGGCGCAGCTTTGGGGTTAGTATTTTTCAGTTTAAGATATGTGATGCTGGAGACTGGAATAAGCAAGATGAGCGCGTATGTTAAGCCTAGCCAAGCGTCGCCAACTCTGATGAGCGCGGCGATGTTGAATATCCAGATTAGTCCTATGGCAACTAGAAAGCCTTGAGCTAAGCTTTTCAGTGACCCCATAAAGGTATTCTCCCCCATTATTGCCCTTCAGGGTAGTTACCTACATAACCTTTATTCCCAAAACGCAACTTCTTTAAAACGCTGGGCACATAATTATCTTTGAGGAATCAAGTTTGTCAATTCAGAAAATACCGGAAAAAAACACCATACTATTCGTTTGGTTCAATCAGTATGCTGGAATAGTCCTAAAAACCCCCAGTAAAACCCTTGCCATAGACCCAGTTGACATCAAACCCAAAAGCCTCCAAAATGTAGATGCAATCCTAATAACACACGAGCATTATGACCACTTGGACCCAAGGCTAATCACAGAAACCCAGAAAGCGACAAACTGTACAATAATCGCTGATTCAGCCTCAACTAAAAAATTGCAACACGCAATACCCGCAGAAAAACTCCAGGAAATCAAACCAGGCGCTGAAATGAAAATCGGCGAAGTCTCCGTTAAAGCAGAAAAATGTAACCACATTGCTCAAGCACCCGTAACTTACATAATAACCAGTGAAGACGAAGTCAAAGTCTACCATACAGCAGACAGTTTACCCTTTCCAGAACTAGCAGCTATAGGGCAAAGAGAAAAATTCGATGTAGTCTTCTGCATAGTTGGCATAGCGCCGGGCTCCACGCCACAAACAGGCTTTGAAATAGCTCGTTTAACTAAGCCTCAAGTCGCAGTGCCCTATCATACAGCGTCAGCAGCAAGCCAAACTGAGTTCGCGCAAATAATAAAGAAGGAATTGCCTAGAACTGCATGCTTGATTCCTGAACAAAATAAAATATATCAGGTATCAAAAAGGAAGTGAAAAAATTGAAAATAGACAAAGTGGTCCAAGACAAGAAAGACAAAGTGGCAAACATACTTTTCAAAATTGACGCAATAAAATTTGGAGTGTTCAAACTGTCTAGCGGAAAAGCAAGCCCCTACTACATTGATCTAAGAGTAATTCCCAGTTTCCCAGATGCCTTCCGAGAAATCTGCGACTTCTACGCTGAATACATAACCAACCAGATTGGAGTAAAAAACTTTGATAGAATGGCAGGAGTACCCTTAACCGGAATTATATTTGCGTCCCAAGTTGCGTATAACCTCAAAAAACCCTTCATTTATGTACGCAAAGGCGTCCGACTGCATGGAAGAGAACGAAGGGTGGAAGGACTTCTGGCATCAGGGGACAGAGTTCTATTAATTGATGATTTAGTAACCACTGGGTTAACTCTCAAAAAAGCTACGGAAGCTGTTAGAGCTGAAGGTGGCGTGGTAACAGACGCCGTCGTTTTTCTAGACAGAGAAGAAGGCGGAAACCAACAGCTTGAAAAAAACGGAATAAACCTTCATACATTGCTGAAAATAAGCGAAGTAGCTAACACCCTCTATGAATTAGGCGCCATTGACCAAGAAAACCTAAAGACAATCCTAAAGCAAGTAAAAAAACAGTAAAGCCCAAATTTTATTCATAAAATATTAGATTGGTTTCTTCAAGTAGCGTATGCAATTTTTCCACTGCGTCATAAACGTCTTGTTCTTTTTTGGCTCCGGTGCAAACGAGTTTTCCACTTGCAAAAAGCAAAATCACAACTTTTGGCTCTTGCATCCTATAGATTAAGCCTGGAAACTGTTCAGGTTCGTACATTGCATGTCCAAGCGTGTATGCAGCTTTTTCTAAATCGATCATGCCTCCTAAACCGCCTGCAGCAACTATGTTTTGTATTTTAAGTTCTGGTTTACTGATGATTATTATGCCGCCTTTCTTAAGTTCCTTAACAACTTTCATTACAGCTCTACGAGCTTCCTTCTCCGATTTAGCCCCTGTGCAAACCATCTTTCCAGAACTAAAAATTAAAGTCGCGGTTTTGGGGCGTTTTATTCTGAAAACTAGACCTGGAAACTGTTCAGGGCGATATTCAACACTTGGGTAACCCTTTACCACGGCGTTCAAGTCAACTTTCTGGTTCAGCGTTGCAGAAGCGACCACATTCTCGATGCTTATTGTAGCTTTAACTTTTGGCACTCAATTTCCCTCTTGCTTTAACGCCCTTTAAATATCCCTTATCAACTGACTTTATAAAGACATCTGTGACTGCGGCTGCATTCGGTTCTGTTGTTCAGGTTTTTTCTCTCTTAATATGGGCATAATAAATTCGATAACTATAAGCAACATTATAAGCGCAATAACCACTGGCAAACCCCAAGAATTATCCCTCATGAAAAGTGTTACCCAACCAAACCACGGAATACGCATAACAACTATGCCCACTACCATGTTTTGGGGAACTCCTGGTGGATTGCTGCTGTCCCATGGGTCTTGGCCTGATGTTGGAGTTTGTGGCCATGGGTTTCCGTTTCCGTCCCCTTTAGTGAGATAATATGTGGTGCCGTTGACTACTTCGGTGCCTATTATGCGGTGCACAATTAACATGCTATAATCGTAGGGGCTATGGAAGACGATTATGTCGCTGTTCGGGTAGTTAGTGTTTAGGTCTTTAGGGTTTATGCCTTGGACGATTATGATGTCGCCTATACTTAGGGTTCGGTCAAACGGGTGAGCTATGCTTAACCAGAAGTTATCTTGGCCATCGTAAGGAATATTCATGCTGCCGCTTTCCACAGTTAACGCAGGATCAGACGTGTGAAGCGCGAACTGCAAGCCAAATAAGAAACCAAGAACAATTGCAACAATCAAGGCGATGGCAACTACCGTTTTGAAATAATCGTTTTTCCAGACCCTTTTTAGATCGCTCAAATTTTTGCCTCGGCTATTTGAAGTATTCCTTTTCATAAGGAGTTCCTATGTTTTAAAACTTACCGTCTCATAATAAAGAAAAATAAGAGAGGACAAATAGCGCAATCAGCAAGTTTCTGGTTGCACTGTTTAGATTTTCTTTTTACTTAACACTTCGCGGAATACTTTGCCGCATTTTGGGCACTCGTAGAGTCCGATTTCTAGTTGCATGCGTTTTCCAGCTTTATCTGGACGACCAGCCATTTTCCAACTCTTTTTTATCTTTGAAACTTCTGTTCCGCATTTTGGACATTTAGCCATTCAATTTCCTCCGTATTACCGATTCCATGGTTTATCATTATAGAATAAAAAACTTTCCATACCTTTCCAATACATATTCTGCGTTTCCACGGTATGTTTAAACAAGTTTTTGTATACACAATTGAACATCGTCAAAGGAAATGGTTGAAAGCCTTTAAAATATCTCACTTACTCGCCAAAAACAGCAACAATTAATCAAGCCATTAGCATTAAAAGTTAAAAATTGCCAAGAAAAGCCTGAAGTTCTTCTAAACCTTCCCTAACCTTTTTTATAGCAGAATCTCAGCTTATCTTACCATTCGAGGCTCAACTTATATTGCAGGCAACTTCTGAAAATGCTTTTGAAATGCTTGTGAAGCCAGTTCGAAGGCTCGTTGAACAGAAAGGATTCTCTAAACCAACTGAACCTCAAGAAAAAACAATACCAAAAATACTCGACGGCAAAAATATACTGTTAATTTCACCTACAGCCACAGGCAAAACAGAAGCCGCTTTCCTGCCTGTGCTAAGCATGCTTCTTAAGGAACCCAAAACTCCAGGCATAAAAGTGCTGTACATTACGCCGTTGCGGGCTTTAAACAGAGACTTGCTTGAGCGGCTTCAGTGGTGGTGCAACAGCCTAGACATAAAACTCGCCGTTAGGCATGGTGACACTGAAACAAAAGAGAGAACCCGTCAATCCCGAAGCCCGCCTGACATTCTTATAACGACTCCTGAAACACTGCAAGCTATACTTTCCGGCTGGATTTTACGTCAACACCTGCAAAGCTTAAGATGGGTAATAATTGATGAAGTACATGAGTTAGCTGACAGCAAACGGGGAAGCCAGCTGTCATTGGCACTGGAACGAATCCGAAGCCTAATCGGAAAAGACTTCCAAATGATCGGTTTATCCGCCACCATTGGCAGCCCAGAAAAAGTCGCCCAATTCCTCGTTGGAAACAAGCGACCAGTTGAAATCATCCGTGTTCCCGTTGCCAAAATGGTGAAGCTGCAAGTAATATACCCTAAGCCAAGCGAGGAAGACGTTAGGTTTGCATCGAAAATTTACACTCATCCGGAGGTGGCGGCTAGACTGCGTATTATTCGCGATTACATGAGCAAACGAAAATCTGTTCTTCTGTTTACAAATACACGTTCAATTTCGGAAGTTTTAGCTTCTAGATTTAAGGTTTGGGACATTGATTTTCCAATTTCAATTCACCATGGCTCCTTAGCTAAGGTCTCAAGGATAGCTGCCGAAACTGGGTTAAAGCGTGGTGAACTTAAGGGTTTAATCGCTACCAGCAGCCTCGAATTAGGCATCGATGTCGGAGTCATAGATCTGGTTATCCAGTACATGAGTCCAAGGCAAGTAACCAGGCTTATCCAGCGCGTGGGACGGGCAGGTCACACTTATGGGCAAGTTGCTGAGGGCGTAATAATCGGCATGGATTCAGATGATACGCTTGAAGCCTTAGTTATCGCCCGCAGAGCCCTCAACGAAGAGTTGGAGCCTGTTGAAATTCCAGATAAACCCTATGATGTTTTGGTTCATCAGATTGCTGGGTTGATGCTGAAGAGCAGGCGATTAGAATTTAACGATGTTCTAGAAATAGCGCGTAACGCTGCACCGTTTGAGAACTTAACATTGGAAGATGTCGAAAAAGCTTTCAAGTACATGCATGAGCGTTTTCCACGTTTAGCGTGGGTGTCCTTTGAGGATCAGGTGGCTTTGAAGCCTCAGCGGTCTAAGGCTTTGTTTGAGTACTATTTTGATAATTTATCAATGATTCCTGAGGAGAAACAATTCCTTGTAATTGACGAGTCATCTGACACTTCGATTGGTGTTTTAGACGAAGCGTTCATGGCGGAGTACGGCAAACCTGGAACAAAATTCATCATACGTGGCAGCCCATGGCAAATAATCCATGCCACAGAAGACAAAGTTTACGTGCGACCTGTTGATGACCCGACCGGTTCAATTCCCAGCTGGATAGGCGAGGAAATTCCAGTGCCGTACAAGATAGCGCAGGAAGTGGCAGAAATACGCGGATTCGTTGAAGAAAAAATGCATAGTGGGCTTACGCCTGAGCAGGTTAGTGCTTTGCTTTCTGAGCGTTATGCGGCTGATAAGGAGACTATTTTGCATGCGTTGGCGGAGACGGTGGAGCAAGTGAACTGTGGCTTTGCGGTTCCTACCCCCAGGCGGATTGTAGTTGAGGATTGGGGTGAATTTGTTATTATTCACTCTAATTTTGGTTCACTAATTAATCGTGCCTTAGCGCAGTTCCTTGGGGAAGTGTTGTCTGATAAGCTTGGTCATGGTATCGTGGTTCAGCATGACCCTTACCGCATTTTTGTGCAAACCATGGGCAGTATGAGTGCTGAGAGGCTGGTTGAAGTTTTCAATGAACTCAAAGGCATGAGTACCCAAGCGGTTAAGAACACGTTAACTAGGTCAACTATAAAGACAGGATTATTCAAGAGACGAGTAATACAGGTAGCAAGGCGTTTTGGTGCACTAAAGAAGTGGGCTGACTTTAGCAACGTTAGCATTCAGAAGTTGATCTCAAGTTTTGAGGGTACGCTGATTTATGAGGAGGGTTTGAAGGAGGTTTTCTCTAAAGACCTTGATGCAGATGGGCTTGTCATGGTGCTTAAGCGGATTCATGACGGTGAGGTAGGTTTGCAGGTTGTTGCCACTGGCGGAGATGCGACTCCTGTTGCTCGCGTGGGCATTGAGCGGGTAAGCATGAAAACCGATCTTATTCCGCCAGAGAAAATGCGTGCAGTGCTTATTGCAGCAGCCAAAGCGCGATTACTTAATGAAACAGGCAATTTCATTTGCACTAACTGTTGGGATTACATGGAGACCATTCGCATCAAAGACTTGCCCGATAAACCAAAGTGCCCAAGATGCGAGTCTTTTGCCATTGGATTGTTGAAGGTGGAAGAGGAGAAGGCTTTGCCGTTAATTGAGAAGAAAGGACGCTTAGCTAAGGACGAGGAAAAGATGCAGTTGCAGGCTAAGCATACTGCTTAATTAATAGAAAAGTATGGTAAAGTGGCGGCAGTGGCATTGAGCGCTCGACGGGTTCAAACGGTGGACATTGCAGGTGTTTTGGAGAAGGAGCCTAAGCTTTCAGACCGATTTTACGAGTTGGTTATGGAGGCTGAACGTAAAGCACTGAGTAAACGTTTTTGATAAAAATGTTGCAGTTTCCTTTTTTTTATTAAATTGTATGTTTATGCGGAATAACAGCAACTTTTTAAACCTAGAACTGCTTATCTGCTTATCTGTTTATAGTGCCAGTAGGAGATTTAAGAAGCGTGGAAATAAGTCGAAAGAATTTACGCAGTGAAGTTCTTGAACGCATTAAATACGTTAAAACTTGTGTCATGGCGCGGGAGCTGTGTTTGCTTGTTCGCACCAATAGGGCTATCTTGGAACCTAAAGATGTGCAAGAAGTATGCCAGTACATTTCGAAACTATGCAAAGAAGAAGGCTGCTCTGAGCCAAGTGAACTCTGCACGAAAGCAGCTAACGCGGTTGGTTCAGCAGATGAAGAAAAATATCTTGATTTATGCGCTCAAAGCTGTGCAAAATGCGGAGAAGCCAGAAGACCGGTTCCGAAAAAAGACGCTTACGTGGCATAAAAAGCATAAATAACATTGGTGAAGTCTGAAAATGTTTATTGCTCCTTTTGTTCCAAGTCCAAACAGTGTTGTAGAATATATGCTGAAGTTGGCTGATTTGAAGGCTGGCGAAGTATTGTTTGATATGGGTTCTGGAGATGGCAGAACCGTAATCATGGCGGCCAAAACTTTCGGCGCCAGAGGCGTCGGCATCGAGTTGCGTGAGGATTTGGCGAAAAAAGCGTTGGCTACTATTCATGAGAACGGTCTTGAGGACAGAGTAACCATTATGAATAGTAACATGTTTGATGTCAACTTAAGCTCGGCTGATGTAGTTTACTTGTATTTGACGACAAGCGCAAACGAGAAAATCAGGCCTAAGCTTGAAAGCGACCTTAAAAAAGGCGCACGCGTGGTCTCGCATGACTACGAGATTATCGGTTGGCACCCGGAGAAAGTTGAGAATTTCTGCGAGAACCCCCAGTTAGGCTATCCTTCCCACACAATCTATCTTTACAGGAAGCCATAGTCTTTTCGCCTTGTTTATTCAGTAGATTCGCAAGTGGGTTAGCTTTAATGTGTGTGCGCACAGGTACCTACCGGGAGGGTAAATGTCAATACGTTTTGTCGATACACTTTGCAGATACATTGAAGAACATACGTAGGCAGGTTCTTGGGCGCACAGTTCCTCCCAGAATCGTTAAGAGTTTTTTAGATACCTTGTGGGTCTCTTGTGGATTTACTGTTATTGGGAAAAAGATTTTTAGTCTCCCCCTTCATAATTTCCAAAAGAGTGTCCTCTAAAAATGAAGTTTATTCCATGGCAAAACATAGCTGACTGGCATTGCAAAGCATGCGGTTACTGCTGCAAACTCTACAGCGTGGTCTTAGGCTTCACGGAATGGATGCAATTAGCTAAAACTTTTGGCATAGAAACCACCGTGGCAGGATTAGACCGATTCTACATTAAACGTGCCAGCGACGGCTCATGCGCTTTCCTATGCAACCACACAAACAACTACTACTGCGGACTGCAAAACATGAAACCTGAAGCATGCAAACTCTGGCCCTTCAAAGTGCTCTCCGAACCAAAATACGGAGAGCCAAACCAAGCAGCCTACGACTATAACGGAATCCGACTGTACATTTACGGGGACACCATGTGCAGCGGCTTACGTTGCGGAACGCCAACATGGGACTTCCGCAACACAACCATAAAAGAGTTCACTGAACTAGCGCTAGGCGTTAGGCAGATACAGTACAAAACAACTAGGTCGGATGCGTTTAGGCAGCAACAGTGGGGAAGACAACTATTCCCATAAAAAAAGGCCTCTTTAAGAGTTAGTTACGTTTATTTAAAGAGGGAACCGTTTTAAGTATTGGATTCCCCGCTTGTCTCAATTAGGTTATTAAGCGGGTTTTAAACTCTTAACCAGCAAAACTAATCCGTTAACAAGTGAGGTAACTGTTGTATGCCCAAAGCTAAGGTTGGCGTTTCAATGCTCTACTGCTTAGGTGAACCATTCAACAGGATGGTTAAACGTTTAGGCACTATGAATACGCGTTACATTGAGATTTTAGATGATGGCACTCATGAACTTGACAAAAAACGCGTAGCCACACTCAAAGAAGCCGCCAAATCTTACAGCTTAGAGTTCTCACTGCACGCACCCTTCGCCGACATCAATATTGCTTCACCATCTAAATCTATGCTGGACGCTTCCATGAAACGGCTCAAGCAATCCATGGCTTATGCTAATGCGTTGGATGCAAAGCTTTGGGTTTTTCATCCTGGAGCGAAAACAGGCATTGGCCAATTCTATCCTGGCGCTGACTGGAAACAAAATAATCAAAGCATAAAAGAACTCTGCGAGACAGCGGAAGAATTAGGGTTAAACATTGCTTTGGAAAACCTGCCGGCAAAATACTATTTTTTCATGAGTAAAGCAGAAGACTTCGTTAAGTTTTACCGTGAAACTAACTTGCCAGTCGGCATCGTCATGGATTTGGGTCACGCTAACCTCGAAGGCCAAATTGAGCCATTCTTCAACATGTTAGCTGACAAAATCATTCATATCCACGCCAGCGATAACGACGGCGTAGAAGACCAGCACTTCGGTATAGGCCAAGGCAAAATTAACTATGAATGGTTCGCAGAGACTATAAAGAAAATGGGCTACGACAAATCAGTCATCATCGAATCCATAACCAACGTTACACAAAGCATCCAAAAACTAACACAGCTCCTCGCTTAGTTAGCTTTCTTTAAGCGGCAACTCCAATTCCATAAAATCCTCAGCCACAACTGCGTTTGCAAACACTTTTTTCGCCTGCTCCAAAAGCAAAGTGGCATCAGGATACCTAGCGCTAATATGCGTTAAAACCAGCCGCTTAGCATTAGCCGCCTTCGCTTCCTGCGCCGCTTGACTTGGAGTTGAATGCCCATCCAGTGCTGCTTTCTCGGCTAGTGAATCGTCAAAGGTGCTCTCGTGAATAACCAGATCTGCATCTGCGGCAAACTTTGCAAACGCTTCGAAGGGTCGGGTGTCGCCAGTGTAAACTATTTTCCGTCCAGCTCGAGGTGGCCCCATCACGTCGCTTGGCTTAACCACTCTGCCGTCTGGCAGTGTGATTTCTTCTCCACTCTGAAGCTTGGACCATAATTCACCTTGGGGAACTTCGAGTGCTTGGGCTTTTTTGGGGTAAAACTTTCCAGGGCGCGGTTTTTCCACAAATGCGTAAGCGTAACTGTCCACGGCATGGTTAGACCTGGCGGCTGTTAGGGTGTAGTCTTCTTCATCTAGAATTGTGCCTTCGCTTAGAATCTCGTTGATTTCGACTGGGAACGTTAAGCCAAAATTGAGGGTTTCTTTGGTGCAAACCAGAAAATCCTTAATCCCTGGCGGCCCGTACACAGCGACTGGCTCTTTACGGTCCATCAAAGCCATCGTCTGCAAAACGCCTGGCAAACCCAACACGTGGTCCCCATGCAAATGGGTAAGAAACACTTTTAGTTTTTTGTGGAAGCTTACTTTTGCCTGCATCATTTGCCGCTGCGTGTTTTCGCCGCAGTCAAACATCCACAGCTCCCTTGGACATTGGACAACGACAGATGGCAAGCTCCGCTTTAGGGTTGGTACGCTGCCGCTTGTTCCCAAAAACACCACGCGAATACTCACTTAGTCATGCACCTTCTCGAACACTGCGATTTCCCTTGTTAACGTTCTATGTACGTAGGCGAAATGGGACTCCACATGCCTATAGCCTAACGCCATGCCT
>Ga0116132_1001459_pt1 | contig 17278 bp, 17 predicted proteins | sample June2015DPH_17_1_2_FD_89735 | JGI IMG/M metagenome (GOLD analysis project Ga0116132, IMG submission 89735) | Peatland microbial communities from SPRUCE experiment site at the Marcell Experimental Forest, Minnesota, USA - June2015DPH_17_150 | ecosystem: Environmental > Terrestrial > Soil >... | reverse complement strand
GCATAAAAGTCAGGATTCTCCCGGGTGACACCGGCGTTGCCGAGGATGACGTTGGCTTGAGTGATCGGCCGGTCGATCTTCACTGTCTTCTGCGCTTTTTCAAACTCGACTATAAAAGGCAGCGTGGGGATTTCACCCACAGTCCATTTTTCAAGACGGGGCACAAGTCTCGTCTTAATCTCCTCATGGGTCATGTCCCCCACAACGGTCAGAATGGCGTTGTTGGGATGATAATAGGAACGGTAAAATCGGACGACCTTTTCCCGCGTGAGCCTGGGAACGGATTCCTTCGTCCCTAAAACAGGATGGGCGTAAGGACTGTTGAGAAAAAGGGCCTTCTGAAAGGCTTTTTCAGCAACCTCTTCGGGCTGATCTTCTTCCGATTGAATCGCTGCCAACGTCCTTTCCACTTCTCTACGGATCTCCTCGTCAGGAAAAATAGGTTGAGTGAGGGCCTCCATGAAGAGATCAAGCCCTTTGTCCAGATCCTTCTTCAAAATCCGGAGGCTAAGTGTCGCATAGTCCCTTCCAGAAGAGGCATTGAGAGAAGCCCCCATAAAATCGAGTTCCTCGTTGATCTGATTGATCGTGTGGTTTGATGTTCCGTGAAGAAGCCCTCTCGCGGTTAGGTATGCCAGACCCTCTTCTCCGGAAGGATCTCTCCGAGATCCCGAGTCGATGAGGAGTTGTAATGTAACAAACGGCAGGGAATGTTCCTCAGAAGCGAGAAGAATAAGATGATTTGGAAGAATCATTCTCTGGACCGGGGGCATGGCCCGGAGGTTGCCATCCGGCAGACCCATCCAGAGAAGGAAAAAAGTGAGAATCAGGAGGAGGTATTTGGGTTTCGGATTGCGGAACGCCGATTGCGGAATCAAAAATCTAAAGACTGAAAGCATGATTTTTTCCCTTTCCTTTGTCTGGAACGTCGACTTCCTCCCTGTCCAGCGCACGGTCTATTGGTCGTCTGGACCGGGGCGGGCAGGGAGATCGAGTGTAGAGGTTCCTATCTAATCATTCTTTCTTTGGTCGGAGATCCTTCTGGGGCAGGCTTTCCTTCTTTGGGCGGAAGAGGAATGAGAATGCCCACTGTTCGATTATCCGGGATCAGATATTTTTTTGCAACCCGCTGGATCTCTTCGGGCGAAACTTTTCGAACGGAAGGAAGGTAGTTATCAATCGCCCTCCATGTCAGGGCAATCTCATGCTGGGCGAGTAGCAGGCCCTGGTAGAAAAGGGAATCCTGGCCAAATATAAAGGAAGCTTCAATCTGATTCTTTGCCTTTTCCAGTTCGTGCGCCCCCACGAATTCTTTTTTCAGTCGTTCCACTTCCTGATCCAAGGCTTTCTCCACTTCGGCCACCTCTTTGCCCGGCAGAAGTTCTGCTGAAAGATAGAAGAGACCCGGATCCCGGGAGAGAAGAGACTGATCTGCGTCCACACTTAGGACAAGCCGTTTCTCCCGTACAAGACTCTGGTATAACCTTGAACTTTTTCCTGCTGAGAGCAGCGAAGCGATCACTTCGAGAGCGTAACTATCCTGCTCTCGAAGGTTGGGGACATGATATCCCATCACGATATAAGGAAGCTGAGCCTCCTTCTTCATAAAGACTCTCCGCTCACCTGTCTGCGTTGGGTCCACATCTTTTTCCTGGCTCGGCGCGATCCCCTTTGGTATCGAGCCAAATGCCTTTTCAATTTTCGGAAGCAGTTCTTGCCTCTTGAAATCTCCTACCACGATGAGAATGGCATTGACAGGGTTGTAATAAGTTCTGTAGTGAGCTTTTAGGTCCTCCAGTGTAAACCCCTCGATATCTTCTTTCCATCCAATCGTGGGCCAGTGATAGGGCGAGGTCAGAAATGCCGTGGCCTCCATATGCTCCTGGAGGTTGGCTTGGGGGTTATCCTCTGTGCGGAGCCTCCGTTCTTCCATGACCACCATTCGCTCGGTCCGGAAGTCCTCCTCCCGGAGAAGAAGGTTCTGCATCCTATCCGATTCCAGATCGATTGAGACCTGGGATCGGTCTGCGCTGATATTTTCGAAGTAAGCCGTATAGTCACGGGAAGTAAAGGCGTTGTCATTTCCACCGTTCTCCTGGATGATTTTTGAAAAGTCCTCAGGGCCGACCTTCTCCGTTCCCTTGAACATCATATGTTCGAGCATATGGGAAAGACCTGTCTTTCCCCACGCCTCGTTCCGAGATCCAACGCGGTACCAGACCTGAAAGGTGACAAGAGGCGCTTTATGATTTTCAAGAAGGATCACCTTCAGGCCGTTGGGCAGAACGGTTTCAAAGACATTCTCCTTCAATCCCGCTTCTGAAATCGTTGAGAAAAGAAGAGAGAGGAACAGGAAAAGAAAAATTGTTCTGGTTCGCAAATGACGTCTCAATTTTGGCCTCCGTTCCTATAAATCCTCAGCTTTAGACGTGCAAGGACCTCACACAAAGATCACCAACAAATGATGAAAAATAAATGGGTCAAACCCTGTATTTTACACCCGCAAAGACATTATATTGGGCTCGCGCTGTTTAAGATGGTTGTCTATAGGATTATGTGAATTATACCAAACCTTTCCCGAGAACACATCATTTAATTTTGGAAAGAGAGTGGTTACCACATTTTTAGTGGCCAGTTTGTATTTTTATTTCCGATTTTTCTGAGAGGATGCCCTTTCTTACGTAAATGGGGCGAACCATTTTCCTTATGAGCGGAAGTTTCCTGGCGAACAGGAAGGAACCTAAAATGCATGAGGCTCCCCCGATGATTAAGGTATTGGACGCTCCGATTCTGGCCGCCAGGCTGCCTCCAGCCAGGCTTCCGAAAGGGGCCATCCCCATGAATGCCATCACATAAAGGCTCATCATCCGGCCCCTCTTATCCTCATCCACCACGGTCTGGATGATCGTGTTACTCGACGCCATTTGAACCATCATGCCGAAACCGATGACCAACAAGAGAAACAATGAGAGCCACAAGGCATGAGAAAGGGAAAAAGAGATCAGTCCAATTCCAAAGATTCCGGCAGCGATCACAATGATTTTTCCCAGTCCAAGCACACTTCTTCGGGAGGCGAGGAAAATGGCCCCGATGACAGCGCCCACGCCGATCGCTGCCATCAAAAAGCCGTAGGTCTGTGATCCGCCATGAAGGATGTTTTTAGCGAAAACGGGCATGAGGATTGTAATCGCCATTCCCACCATGCTAATCCATCCAAGAAAAAAAAGAACGGACCGGATGGGCGGGAAGCCAAAGGCGTAGGCGAAGCCTTCTTTGAGCTCGTTTAAAATATGGTGCCTCTCGGATGGCCCTTTATGGAAGGTCACCTTCATGGCCAACAGAGCGATGATCACGGCAAGAAAACTGAGGCCGTTGAAGAAAAAACACATCCCTTCTCCCAGGATGGAGATGAGTACGCCAGCGACGGAGGGTCCCACCAGCCTTGCGCCATTAAAGAGGAATGAGTTCAGAGCGATGGCGTTTCCCAGATCCTCTCTCTTTTCCACCATTTGGACGACGAATGCCTGACGAGTGGGCATATCAAAGGCGTTCACGAATCCGAGGAAGAAGGCAAGAATGATAAGATGGTGGACGGCGATGACGCCTGTGAGAGTCAGAGCAGCCAAAATAAAGGCCTGTACCATGGCCAGGGACTGGGTGGCAATCAGGATGCGGTGACGGTTCCACCGGTCTGAAAGGACGCCGGCAAAGGGGGAGAAGATGAAACTGCAAATCTGGCTTGAAAATCCGATGATACCAAGAAGGAAGACTGAATTTGTCAGGCGATAAACCAGCCAGCTCATTGCAATCTGCTGCATCCAGGTGCCGATCAAAGAGATACCTTGACCGCCGAAAAAGAGGCGATAATTTCGCGAATAGAGAGCCCGGAAGATCAGGCTTAACCCTTTTGGATCATTCATATGGATTTTCGTAAATTAAATTTTCGACCACTGCGGAACCAGACTGGCATCATCTCCCCAAGAATGTTCCGGAAAATAAGGGGACGGACGTTCGCGATAGCGCTCCGTCCATAGGTGAATCTCGTGCATGAGGAGGGCATACATGACTGATCGGACAGGCAAGCCTCCACCATCGAAGGAACAGCTCTTGGCATTGACCCTGTGGTTTGCTAATGAATCAGCTTGCCTATCCTGGACCACCTGACCTTGTCCAACAGACTTTCAGCAGTCCGATCCCATGAAAAATAGATGATCAGAGCCTTTCCCAAAACAGCATTCACATGGAGGAATCCCCAGAAACGGCTGTCTTCGCTGTTGTCGCGGTTATCGCCTAAGACGAAGATGGAATCCTTCGGAACAACGATCGGACCGAAATTTTCCATCCTTTGCAGATAACCTCTCGGGAAATCGTTCGTCACAAAGTGTCCCCATGGATCATCGATCGACCTGCCATCGATATATATTTTATTATGGATGATCTCCACTTTTTCCCCCTCTGTTCCGATCACTCTCTTGATAAAATCCTTTGATGGATCGAGCGGAAAAATGAATACGATCACATCCCCTCGCCGGGGTTTCTTGAATTGAAAGAACTTGATATTCGTGTAGGGAATTCTTATCCCGTAAACAAATTTGTTCACCAGGAGGTAGTCTCCTACCAGGAGTGTGGGTTCCATGGAACTCGACGGAATTTGAAAAGCCTGCACCACAAAGGCCCTGATAAAAAGAGCGATCAGGACCGCAACAATTAGCGGCTCTAAATAGTCTTTGATAAATCCTTTCTTCTGCATTTCCCCTGGCCTCCGTTATCGATCCAATAAACTCCGGTCCGCTCGTTAGTTTTTTTCAACGTTCTTTTTTAACTCGGTGAGGCCTTTTCATTCAAGTCAAAATGGTGACATTCCCCGCAGAACGTAGGCACATAATGGTCTTTCTTGTCTTCGTGGCAGGTGAGGCAGGTGTCACGGGCAATGACCTTCCATGTGTGTGGCAGATGGCACGTGGTGCACGACGGCGTCGAATGTCCATTGATTTTATGCAACCCTTTGAGACTCTGGTGGCAGGATTTGCAATTGACCATAGGCACAACTTCCGCTTCCTGAAGATGGCATGTTTTGCAAGCCATCTTCATCATGGGAGCCGAAGTATCGATTCTGTGGCAGGAGATGCAGTCCAGTGGCGGGCGGTAGCCTGCCCGGTGGCAAAGGCTGCAGAGGATCCTCTCGTGGGCTCCCTTAAGCGGCCAGGGGTGCCAGGGCTCCGAACTCGTCGAGGCAGTGGCTCCGAGGGGAAGGAGGGGCCCGCGCTGTGGCATCGTGTGGCACACCGAACACGTACTGGTCAGCACCTTTCCGGATTGGTTCACATGGTTGTTATCATGGCACCTGAAGCACCCGGGCCAGTTCCGGTGGCCAATATCGTTGGGGTAAGTTGTCCAGTTTACCTTCATCGTGGGAAAGACGTTGCGACTGTGAATGGAGAAAATCGTATTGACTGCCTGTGTGACCTCAGCTCTCTGACGTTTAAGAACATCCGGGTAATACTTGGTGTAATATCCTTCGATGAACAGACGCATTTCGTCCTGGACTTTATCAGGATCCTTGTAATTTTTCACCAATGCATCCAGGGCAAGCTTCTTGATCCAGGGCAGTCTGTGTGAAATGAGGCCGGCTCCCATCGCCTTGTCCACAGCCGTTTCGGGCGGAAGGAAGACGTGCGAAGGCCGGTTGTGACAGTCCATACAGTCCATGAGGTTAGACGGGAGCTTTTCAAGCTCCTCATCCGTGAGTTTTGCTCTTTGGTCTCTGTAAACCATCATGGATCCGTCAGCCGAAACCACTTTAACCCACGGGATGTGCTGATGCGCAGGGTCTGTCGCTTTGAAATAGACTTTTTCACTAATAATCATGTGCCAGTGAATTCCGGCATTCTCACCGAGATTAGGCGTTCCGCCCCCGGTCTTCACCAGGAGGCTGATCTGCTCGGGGGTATTTTTCTCGCTGTACCGGAAATAGGGATTTTGGATCAGTTGTGCCCCGTAGAACTTCTGCGGCCAGTGACATTCGTCACACGTTTCCCTTGCAGGACGCAGGCTCTTGATAGGCACCGAAATGGGCCTCGGATAGGTATGAAAAACTGTGGCGAAGACTTGTGGAACCCCGGAGATTTTTGCTTTCACGTACCAGGAAACCCCTGCTCCCACGTGGCAATCTACGCAAGGAACCCGGGCATGAGGACCGTTCAAGTAAGCCGTATACTCTGGCTTCATCACCGTATGGCACAATCTCCCGCAAAACGTGTTGGAGTCCGTGAAAAGGTAGGCATTGTAATTGACGAAGGCGAACAGAATTCCGAGAAGAGAGCCGCCTGTTAGTACAACCCCGAATCTCTTCCGGTGACGGGGGTTGTTCAGGTCGAGCGTTGGAAAGGGTAATGCCTCCACGGCTCCGAGACGTCGTCGTCGCCGACTTTCTCGAACCAACCCGTAGACGAAGATAAAAATCCCCCCTGTCAAGAAGGCGGGGAAGATAAGATATGTGAAAATGCCGACGTAAGGGCTTGGCGCCTTCAAGGCAAAACTCAGCAGAAGGAAAAGGAGGATCAGCACAAGGCTGACCAGGATGATCATGCCCCCAAAGTAACTGACCGTGTTGCGGTAAAACCGTCTTTCTATCTTCTTGTCCACGGTATTTGCTCCTTTAAGAAATCGTCTTAAAGTTGTTGCCAAAATCTTTTCACCAGCGCTACCTTAACCGTATCATTTATTAGGCAAACAACCATAACCGAAAGAACGACAACCGAAAGTGCTGCCGCTGGAGTGATCGGGGCGATTCCTGGCAATCCGAGGACTGAAATGAGAAAGACGAGGACTAAATCGCCCGCAATCGCCAGAAGCAAGAACTGACTTGGTCTGGAATTCCAAAAATGTTTTCGCTCCCTGATGATGAGCAGGTCGAGCAATTCCACGTAGATAAGCATTTGAAATGTAAACGTATGAAGTTGCCCAACATTACTGAATAACCCAAAATAGGAAGACCCTATGTAAAGAAAGAACATCAGCTCGGCGATCACCAGGATTCCAAGAAATAAGGCGACCTTTACAAGGCCTGTGATGTTCCAGGTATCAGGCCTCCCGGAGTACCGGACATTATCCGTAGAAATCGACAAGGTGACAAAATCGGTGAGGAAGAGGAGAAGGATCATATGAAGCGCAGAGATGATGTACTGTCCGGTGAGAAGAAAGGCCAGGACGACAAAAACAGTAATCTGAAACGTTTTGATGACCTTATTTAAAATCCAGGTAAGGATCCTCTGATAGGTCATTCTTCCCATCTTTACCAGGTCCACGATACCCTCCAGCCCCTCCGTCGTAAGAACAGCACTGGCCGCCTTTTTCGCCACGTCCGTTGCATTGCTTACAGCGATTCCTACCTCAGCCTGTCTCAAAGCCGGGGCATCGTTCACCCCATCACCGGTCATGCCAACGATATGTCTTCCTTTCTGGAGACTCTTGACGATCAGGAATTTGTCTTCTGGATAAATTTCAGCGAAACCGTCACTTTCTTCTACAAGCTTAGATATTTTATCCTCTGTACTCTTTTTCAAGTCTGATGTTCTTGTTATTGCGTTTCCTAGGCCAAGTTCCTTAGCCACTTCCTTGGCAATTGGCAAGGCATCACCGGTCAACATCTTTACATTGAGGCCTAGATCTTTTAGTTCACGTATCAGTTTGGAAGAATCTGCCCTTGGCTTGTCGTAAAGAAATGCGACACCCACCAATTCGATATTATCTTCTCGAGTACCTTGGGCTACAGCAATGGCCCTGTAACCTTTAGCTGACAAGCTTTCCCCTCTCTCTTCTAGGGCTAATAATTGATTTTTAGAGTTTTTACATAAAGGTACGATCGTGTTGACCGCTCCCTTTAATACAAAAAATTGTTTTTCATCTTTTTCAATGATCGCTTCTGTTCTTCGGGTGGAAGGATCGAAGGGAACGAATTTTTTCTGTAAATAACCCTCTAAAGAAAGGCGAGAATCTTTAGTGGCCGACAGGAAAGCTAAGTCTATCGGGTCTTGATTTGCCTCCTGTGAGGCTAAGGCACCATAGAGGATTACATCCTTCTCACTAAATTTATCGACGACCATCTCTTTTTCCACAGAGAGTTTGTTCATCGTCATGGTGCCTGTCTTATCCGCGCAGACAATATTCATGGTAGCGGCATCTTCAATCGCGCTGAGTCGTGTAATGAGTATTCCTTTCTTCATCAGTTCTAAAGAACCCAGGGCCATGCTGATGGTGAACATGGTCGGCAAGGCCACAGGTATGGCTGACACCATCAGGACAACGGCCAAGGGGAGAATTCCGATAAGACTCATACCTTTTACCGCTGTAAAGACGAGGGCAACTGAAAGGAAGGAACTGACGATGATCACCAGCCATTTCACAACCCTGGAAGTCACTTCCTCCATGTGCAACTTTGGTTTTGCGACCTGAACGAGTTCCACAGTCCGTCCAAAGTAAGTTTTTGTCCCTGTCGAGGTAACAATTCCGGTAACCTCTCCTCTTCTAACAATAGACCCGCCATAAAGAACCTCATTCGCCTTCTTTTCGATCATTTGAGATTCACCTGTCAGAGACGACTGATCGACCCCTACGTTTCCCTCTGCCACTTTACTGTCTGCGGGAATAAAATCCCCCGCTCTCAGTCTGATCACATCTCCGGGAACGAGTTCTCTTGCTGGAATGAGAATCCAATTTCCATTTCTCTTCACCCTCGCATTGACTTTCAGTTTTTCTTTGAGAAGTTCGAGAGCCGCATTCGCTCTCTCTTCTTGAAGAAAACCTAAAATAGCATTAAAAACTATGAGACCTATCACCACATACATCTCAAAAAATTTTCCCAGAGCCCCTTCTAATCCGGCTGTTATTTCAAGCATCCAGGGTGTGACACCCCAGAATTTTTTGAAGAACCCGAGCGTTCGGCTCTTTTTCTTTTCAGGGACTTCATTGTAGCCATATTCCTTTAGCCTTTTTTGGACTTCGTCTAAACCTAACCCTTTTTCTAAATCCATCTTAAATGCCCTTTTCGATATCCGAGGCTATCACAATCCCAGGTCTTTCTTCTTTTCTTCAAACTCCTCTTTGTTGATTTCACCCTTTGCATACCTTATTCTCAGGATTTCTAAGGCGGAATCCGTCTCCCTGGCCTTGCAGTTCTTGTGCCTTGTCGAAACCATCAGCCATCGGATCAAGAAAAGGATTGCGACAACCACAGCGATCCAAAAAAGACCTATCAGTATGATTGAAAACAATCCACCGTGATATTCCCAACCCCACATCCGTGGACCCATCCCACCCGAACCAGGCGGTTGGAAGGCTCCTCTAAACAATGTGATCATCGTATTTACGTCTCTCCTGTCTTAGGTTCGTTTATTGGAGATGAAGGGGAAGGTCTCTCGACCTGCCTTCATCTGATCTGCCCTCGAATTTCTCCTTCCGAGTGCTTTTTGGTTTGAATATTGACGTAGGCCTCCCCTGCCTCAATGAGTTGGATCAGAGACTTGACGGCTTTTCCTTTTAACGGGCCGATCAGCAGATATGGCTCCACCTTGCCTTCGACAAAAAGGGTGCCGCTGATATTTTCTTTCTTCGGCTCGGCAAAAAGGCCCGCCACAGGCGGACCCTTCTCACCCTTGTTGCCCCTATGGATATAGCCGGCAGTGATATCCTTGATGTGTGAAATAGTGAGCCTGTAGGTCAACGTGTCACCAGTGCCACTGATCTGGAATTCGGCCTCGCCTTCAGCCTCGGTGTTTACAAAGGGCACTTCCTCACTTCCTGAGAGTTTGGCCCTGAAGGTGCGTTCACCAGATGATGACCTATCAGCGGCCACTCCAAGAAAAGCAAGAAGAATGATGAATAGAAAAATAAAGAACAGACCGAGAAGAGAAAACTTGAGGAGTCTTAAGTTTGTCAACCTTACCCCCCTTTCTTTAACGGATCATCTACGAGTTTCAGGGTGCAGGCTTCACCCTCAAAATGAGTCCTTCCACCCCCTCAATCACGACCTTCTGGCCAGCCTGGAGGGGCTGAGAGGAAACAGCGCGCCAGATCTCACCTTGATAGTCTACCTCAGCCTCGCCCTCTTTCAGGCTGACCACAACTGCCTGATCGCCGATCATTGCTCTTTTGCCAATGACTGGTTGTTGGCGCTGAGACTGTATGATTTTCCAGTAGATGGCAAGGGAGATAACTATCCCTATCACATACAGCGGTAAGGCTATCTGCCACGATAGAAAGAGGAATAGAATCCATCCGAGAAGCACAACAAGCAAAAGCAGATGATGCATAATAAACTCCTAATGAGAAATGTGAATAATAAGAATTATTTTTTGTATAAGCCTCCTCCCACAAGACAGCATAGGAGTAACTCCAGGTGCCCTGCGACCAATGAACCCAACCAGATGTGCATCGTCAATTCGAGAGTGTTCATGTTTATCCCGAGCATTCAGGCGTTGCCCTTGTCGACTCATCCTTTACGAAGCAGAGGGAGAAGGACAATGCCGATAAAGTCTTGAAGAAAGTGCATCACAATGGGAGCAATTAAGCTCTGCCGCCAAATGTAGACGAGGGCAAAGACTAACCCCATAACGCCGACAGTCACAACCCCCGCCGATCCCTCATAGCCGTGTCCGAGTGAAAAGATTGCCGCCGACAATAGTACAGCCGCAGCTGGGCTTGAAGTGATTGCTTTCAGGCGCAGGATGAGGTAGCCACGGAAGATGGTTTCCTCAGCCAGAGCAACGATCACCACCAATACGAAGGCCAACAGAAATTCTGCCATGCCTCTGGCAGCTAAGAATGAGGGCAGGGGCGTCGATGGAGTAGAGAGCCCCATTGCCCGCAAGGCGCTTTCGAACAACCCGGCAGCAAAGAAGAGGGGAATGTAAAGCCCAATACCCAGAGCGATCTCTTTCCGTGCGTTTCTGGATGTCCAGCCAATCGAATTGGCGGGTTCGCCATTTCGCCAGACAAAGAAGAGAATCAGGCTTCCCAGGGCAAGGTCCCGCAGGATGGTCGCAATGGCTACGATCACAAAGCTCAAGCTTCCCTGCTTAATTGCAAAAAATGAAAGGACCATGGACGGAACGATGAGGAAAAGGAAGACAGAGATCTCAACAAGCTGCTCTTTCCGGTTTACTTTAGTGATATCGCTGCCGTCAATCAATGAAAATACCTTTCCCGGTTCCTACTTGCTTTTTGATTCTTCCAGCATCTTGGTAATGTATTGATATAGCCTCTTGGCTTGCGCGTCAGAGATTTTTTCCGGAGGGAAAGGCGGCATATCACCTTTTGGGTCTCGCAGATAGGCGCGGAAAGTATTTAAGTCGGATAACTGGAGAGCATTTAAAATGTCCTCTCCATGGGGGTGACAATCGTTGCAATTTATGGCAAATAACTTCTCTCCGACCATAAACCTCATTGGAACCGTGAGCGGTCTCCCTTCCCCTTCAAAAACCAGTTGACCGCCAAAATATCCAATGACTATTACTGTCAGGAAGCAAAGCGTGTAAATGACCAGCATCCCCTTTGTTTCTTTTTTGGCCTTGCGGCCTACCATTAAAGCGATCACCAGCAGAACGATAAGCACTCCGGAGAGAACCAGCTTTATTTTGATGGGAAACAGCCAGGCGCCCTCGTAGAAATGTTGCCAATCGGTGTAGCCGAATAGGATCGTTGGAAACAAGAAAACGAAGGCAAGAAGAATGATGCGATTGTACGCCGATTGTGGCAGGACAGTACGCCGAAACAGTAAAGCAATCACGGCGAAAATAAATGCCCCGATGACCAAGCCCATGGGAATATGGGTCAGAGCAGGGTGGATCGGGTGGTTATAGCCAATTTTTTCGAGCGTGTCGTACAGAAATTCGATCATGTCTGCTCCTTCTTCAAATTCATATTGAGGAAGCTAAAATGCTCGAGGAAGAGGGTAAAACCGTCTCTTCTAATTTTTCGCTTCCAGCTCAGAAAATCTTTTCTCCATCTGGGCCATTTTGTCTTGCATCCTTTTCATCTCTTCTTCTGAAGCCGTGCCCTTTTCCATCATATTGGACATATCCATCATCTGCCGTGACATGTCCCTCATTATTTCAAACATCATTTTCCTGATGTCCGGGGGCGCCGTCTCCTTCCTGATCATATTTGGCATCTTTCCCATCATTCCTGACATTCGATTCATCATCTCCGTCATCTTGTTCATCATTTCCTTCTGCCCCATCAGTCCACGACCCTTTTGCGCTCTTTGACCGACCATCTGTGCATAGCTGTAGGAAATGAGCAGGCCCAAAATCAAACCAATCAAGAGTACCTTTTTCATCCTCGCCTCCGTTGAGTTCGTTAGGCTTTGTTTTCAAATTAAAGGTGGACAGATGAGGGAAAACGCTATTTTAAATTCTCCCATAGATTAGGGGGAAATAAATGGGTTTAAATGTGTATTTTAGGTGCGGAAACACTGTATATTCGGCTATAGAAATCGATTTAGCTCCTCAGGAGAAACTAAGTTTCTCACGGACGTTCGCTTCGATCTTGATAAATGTGGCATTCGCTGTAGCCAATGTAAAATTCGGACTGAGGGCAAATATGACAAATGTGACGGAGAAAGAAAGGTAGAGTCGGTTGACGGATTTCATTTGCTCATTTTGTATTCTCTTTATTCATCATCATCTGACTTTCTTTGATCATCATATCGCCCACATTCTTAAGCATATCCCCTTCCTTCATCAGCAGAGCACCTTCCTTTAACATGAGTTCTCCCCTTTCCATCATATGATCCTCCATCATCTTCAGGCCCTCTCTCACCACTTTATCTCCTTCTTGCCAGATGGTTTCTCCTTTGCTTTTAAGCTGGGTTCCCTTCCCCATGAGATCTCCTTCCTGCAACCACCAGTCTCTTTTGCTGATCTTCCCCTCCATCATCTCCATTCCTGCTTTCATGATTTTGTCGCCCTCGTTTATCAGGGTCTTGCCATGGTCAATCATCATCCGGCCCTTTTCCATCCATACCTTCCCTCGTTCTGCCATCATCCCCTTGCTTGTTAACCCTTCTCTCGGCTGTGCATAGCTATAAGAAGGAAGTAAAAATAAGATACAGAAACTTAATAGAAGTCTGGGTGACATCCTAAACCTCCTCCTTTCCCCATATGATCGATATCATATGGCAAAGCAATGCGTTCACGGGCCGATTTGTTTAATCTCCATCATGACACATCTTTTGCCGTCTATCATAATTTCGTCGCCGTCGCAGACATAGCTCTTGAGGAGCTGAATTTTTGAAGACGGTTGGACAGCGCAATTCTGGACATCAAAACGGACGAAGGGCACCGATCCAGCATAAAGGATGACCGTGTTCGTTCCTTCCAGGGAAAAATTGCTGAAATATCCTATATCCGTGCATCCAGCCGAGCTCAGACCTGGAAGAAGAAAAAAAATGATAAAACACAACGGAAAGAATATCTTCTTTTTCATCCCATTAACCTCCTTCGATTTTAAACTGGAACATTTAACGACATCACCTTCGAGTTTATTTGAGAATGATCGAAGATGTAAACGGGGTGGATATGGTATTTTCTTCTCAGAAATGTCTTATTTCACGGGTTCTTATCATCCTCGTAAGCAAGAAGCCGTGGCTCAACGCCCGTTCCGCATTGATTCTTGTTCAACAAGATCTGCTCGTTTTGAAACATTGGTTTTCTATTTTGGCCAGGCGTCCCCGCGATCTCGAACGCCGGTCACGGAAGGACCACATCGAAATCCATTTCTTTGCTGCCAAGAAGGCCTTTCCTTAAGACTCGCACCCTTACCTTCTCGCCTTTCTTACGGGCGAGGAGATCTATTTTCACATCGTCAATCGTGCGTATGGGAGTGTGATCGATGGCGAGGAGTGTGTCCCCGACCTTCATCCCTGCCTTTTCCGAAGCGCTCTCTTGAGGAAAACCGGCAATCTCCACTTTTCCCGCCTCTTCCTTCAAAAAAACCATGAGCATTGGGGAAGTGACGCCAGGGATGACGCCGGGAAAAAGAACGAAGTCTGCAATCCCTTTTTCAAGATCAGCGTTATTCAGGATAGTGGTATAATCGTATCCATTTCGTCTCGCTGTCCTCTTGGGGATACCAGAACCATAGGCAAGATGTCCACTGCCTGCAAGAACTATCATCTGGTCGTGTGGATGAGTCCTTAAGAACTGATCGACAGACTCTGCCATGGTCTCATCCCATAAGATCTGGGCCTGATAGAAGAAGTCAAAATTGCTCGTCTTAAAGTTCTCGACGTCCCGATGCTCCAGAAAGACCTTTTTCAGCCTCTCCTTGTAGGCCTCATCCGAAAAGTCCATCTGGGAAGGGATCCACTTCCTCTCCTCTTCTGACAGGGAATCGAGGCCGCTCCGGAAGACCTTATCGACGACCTCCTGCGGGATATTGAGGGCGATCACGGGGATGTTCTCTGATCTTGCGTAGAGCAGAATAGGTCTGTAAAGGTGATAGTCGAATCCCCATCGTTTGAAGTATTCCGTTCCTTTCAAGAATTCTGCTTCAGCAATCTTGCCTCCAATGTAGTCGTCCAGCACTTTCTGGAAAGGTCTCTGGAACATCTCCATGCCGATGGCAATGCGCCTTCCTCTTTTGTGAAGGTCTTTGATGATTTCAAGCTCCATCACGTGGTCGGGAAACAGGTAGTGCGTTTCGCCGACATAGATGATCTTTTTGCTGGCCCCATAGGCCATGATATCGGGCAACGTCTTCAGGGTGGAGATCTCTACGGCGACCGCTTTCCCGAGAAGCTCTTCCGTTATCCCCCGTGTGCTCTGATCAATTTCCTTGTAAACGTTGACACCGTGATCAAACGCGACCGCACTGTACTTCCCGTAGTGAAAGATCTTTTGAAAGGCGGCATCGACCTCTTCTTTCGAGCGGGCGTTGAAAATCCCGACCACCTTCCAGCGGTTCCAGGGGTTTTCTTTCATCAGCACGCTAAATCCGCCCCGGACGACAATGCTCCCGTAAAGCCTCGTCACCACAGGATTGTCTGCCCCCAAAATCAAAAGGCTGGAGGTTGCGGGTTCTATGTATTTTATCCGGTCCGGCTGGCTCAGGCTGGCTCCTTTTCCCTTCAATCCGCCCACGACCTGTTCGTAGACCTCCGCCCCCGAAGGAGGAAGGACGATGACTCTTTTCTCATCTCCGATAAGCCGGGCGATGACAGGAGGAAATTCGTCAATCGAGAGCATCCTTGCGAGATCGTAGTCTTCATCTACGGAAATCCTGTCAGGGGCATCGTCTACGACCATCTTCAACTGTTCTTTCTCCCCTTGAAGATGAAAGACGGTCGTTGCCTTACCTAAGTGAGAATAGACGGCTACAGGTAAGTCGAGTATAAAGACTCTTCCCTTCTGAATTACCGTGAAGGACACTTCAAATTTAGCTCCCGACGGTTTGACCTTCACCTCTACGAGATGGAGATCAGGAAGACCCTTTTCGTCGATCCACTGGCTAAAAAACCAGCCCAGATTCTTCTGGTAGAATTTCTCAAAGGCCCTGCGGATATCTTCCCACGAAGCTTTTCTGAAGCGATTTTGCTCGACGAAATATCTGATCGCTTCAGAAAAGCGTTCTTCACCCACCATTCTTTTGAGCATCCGGAAAACCATCAAGGCCTTACCGTAACCAATCGCCTCGGATGCCTCGTCTGCTCTGTTTATGAACTCCCTCAAGGGAAATTCATTTTTCTCGTTGACATAGCTCTGATAGCTGATAAGCATCCCTTTTCGGTATTCGACTCCCCGCCCCTTCTCTTCCTCGTAAAGATGGTCGGCAAGGAAGGTCGTCAATCCTTCTGCCCAATTGCCCTTTTTGTAATCGATATAGACGAGGTTCCCAAGCCATTGGTGGAGGATCTCATGGCCCAGAGACGTCTCCGGGATGAAAGGTAGCCTCACCACCACCTGACCGAGAAGGGTGTAGGTGGGCATGGAGTATCCCGTCGGCAGGAAGTTTTCGACGATGGAGAATCGTTTGTATGGAAAACTGCCGATCAGATGATCATACAGTTCCAAGTAGTGCTTTGCGTGTTCGATATAGGTCTTTACGAGGTCGAGATCTTCCGGGAAAAAATAAGCGAAAATTTCTACTCTGCCAAAATGGTCTTTTACTATTTTGTACCGATGGGTTGCAATGAGGCTCATAGAATCAAGCGGATGCGGAAAATCAAAAACAAAAGCGGTTTTCCCGTCATTCACAGTCTTCTTGATGGTTTCCGCTTCGGAGACAGCCTCGTACCCATCGGGCAGTGTGGCCGTAAGATGGTAGCGGCACATTTGCCGGGGCTTTGGATACCACGTTCCCGTCAGAAATATCCCCCTGCCGCTGATGACACTTGCGGGTTGCTCTCCCGGAAAGCCGGGAGAGAGCTCTTTGAAAACACCCTCGAACCCGATGTGGAGCATGCCCTCACGAGAGGAGAGGATTCTCAGGGTCCCCTTTTGAACCGTAATATTCAGGTACTCTTTATCGAGGATTATATAAAGGAGGTTCAACTCCCCCTTGTCGAGGGTTATCTCCTGCCCTTTCTTTACCGGAATGGTCGCGACACCTTCGATTCTGGAAGCCTGGATGTCGAAGAAGACTTCGATGGTATAGTCCTGAAGGCCCTCTCCGGGCTGCTCCAGGCCGTATGTAATATTGGGCAGGATCAGCAAGGAGATCAGGAGAAATCGTCTCAAACTTTTTTCAAGTGGCTTTCTCATCTTCCCGACGCAGCCCATGAGAACCCCGCTTCACTGTGCTCTACCTGCTACGAGCAATCAAGGCGTTTGCAGCCTTAACGGCCATATTGCTGGGAATAGTGAAGCCGATCCCTTCAAAACCCCCTGACTCCGTAGCAATAGCGGCATTGACACCCACTACCTCCCCGTAAAGGTTTAAGAGAGGTCCACCGCTGTTTCCTGGATTGATGGCTGCATCGGTCTGAAGAAAATCCTGATAGCTGGTCGGGTCGGTTACTGCCCGACGATGTTTAGCGCTGATAATCCCCTGCGTAACCGATTTCTCAAGGGCACGAGGAGCTCCGATCGCCACCACCCACTCTCCCACCTCCACTTTGTCCGAATCTCCAAAAGTGACATGAGGGAGGCGTTCGTTGGTTGAAATGCGTATCACCGCCAAGTCCGTTTTCGGATCCCCTCCTACGAGTTTCGCAGGATGTTTGCTTCCATCGGCCAAGGTGACTTCCATTTTAGTTGCCCCTCCTGCGACATGGTAGTTG
>Ga0116132_1001300_pt1 | contig 18931 bp, 20 predicted proteins | sample June2015DPH_17_1_2_FD_89735 | JGI IMG/M metagenome (GOLD analysis project Ga0116132, IMG submission 89735) | Peatland microbial communities from SPRUCE experiment site at the Marcell Experimental Forest, Minnesota, USA - June2015DPH_17_150 | ecosystem: Environmental > Terrestrial > Soil >... | reverse complement strand
TCTCCTTGAGGTAAGTTTTCAGTCTTCGTAAACCGAAATCCTACCACCGGAGTCCCGGAGCACCCATTGCCTCTACTGCTGCAATTCGGTGCAAACTGTCCGCTGATCTCCAACTAAGTTCATCTCATTCCCGATCCGCAATTTCTCGCACCGACCAATGTATACTTACGACATAGACTGACCCCGCCTGAGGAGCTACGAACATGCCGGACGAAGAGTGGATCAAAACACTTGGAGACGGCAGAAAAGTGAAATTCATCTACCAAAAACTGCCGGAAGATGGGGCATTTATTACCGCGCAGATTGGAGAGAATGAAGTTGTCTATTCGGTCGTGTTAACCAAAGCGAGAAACCCGCTGAGTCATGAAGATGTTGAAAGTCATTTCAAGGGCGAGCTTTCAAAGAGGTAGCGACGCTCAATTTACGGCCTTATCCGCGGAGCAACCGATTCAAACTGCACCACCACCGAAAAATGGCTCGTATTAGAATGACGAAGTCTATGCCTTTAAAATCGTCTGACCCGGCAGACAAAATACTTTATTCCTACATTTTGTGTTTTCACAACTGGCCCAATCGCCTAGCCAGTTTCTTTCCCGAAGCATATCGTGCAGTACTGAGGGTGGAGCGTTATCTTGAATTTCAATTTCTCCGAATGAGACGAATTATTTGCAGTTCGGGCAGACTCTCCCGAAAATCCTTAGTCTCCGCATTTACGACGGCTTTTCGCTTAGGCATCATAAACCATTCTAGGACGGACATAAACCTATAGGATGTGCCCGAGAAGGTTGGCATGGTCACTAGGATTTCAAACTGACCCACTAAAGTCTGGGAGAACAATTAGGGATGTATGTCCCAGTTTTACTTTGGAGAAGACTTGTTCTCCTGCTTGTTTTTGTCGCTGCTGTGTTCTTTGTTTATGGTTTTATTGAAGACGTTGATGCCAAAAGTGGGTTTGTCGCGAGTGCCGGCGATGCGGATGGGGATGACTGTGCCAGCGCCGTCTTTGTTGAAGAATGGATCGAACGCTTTCAGGAAGAAAGATTTTGTGCCCGTCATGGTCTGGGACAGCTTGGCCTGAAGGCGAAGATGACCGGTCAAATCGAGATCACCGCCCCGGAGGGCATACGTTCCAGTAAGGTCAACTGCTGCACCCTGAACACTGAACGTCAGGCGGAGAAAATTGATCACACCGTTTTCGAGATGAACACTGCCTTTCAGGTCGGAGACGGAACTACCGATGTCATCATCCTCGGGCTTGCCCTGACCGTGGCGGCTCAGTGACTCCAGCTTTTCACGAAGTGCTGGGCTGCTCCATTTAGCATCTTCGACGCCGAATTGACCGTCCATGATGATTTTGTCGAAGACTTTTTCTTTCCCTGGTGGAACGATGAGCTTTGCCTTGATCTTGACTGGACCTGTCATCAAGGGCTTGTCGGAATTGATAGCCAGGCTTAGAAAGTCCTGGATGCGTCCATTCGGCACAGTTACGTCTATCGTGATGAGATGCCCTTTTTTCTCCGACATGCGGACGACGCTGCCCTCGGCGACGATCAGCGACCGAACCAGAGTGGCGGTGACCGGATGGAGATAGGTGTCCCCATCGGTGCCGTCGACGGTTCCGGAGAAATCCGTGTGCAGCGGAACGGGCCTGCCCACCTTATCCAGTGAGAAATCAGGAGTATCCGTCTGGCCTTGCACCTGAAGCTCCGAAAGCACCCCGCTGTATTTTCCGGTCGATGACAATGTACCCGCGATGCCGGGGAATGATCCTAGGTCAGCGTCGGTAAACTTGTATTCGCCGGAGACCGGGCTGCCGCCGGGATCATCCGCGTCCCATGGCCCAAACTGACCCTGGGTGACGATTTCACCTTTCGGTTTGCCGTTGGTAAGGTTGCCGTGAAAGGCGAGGGGTTTATCCGGGCTGGCGGAATAGAGGATCAGATTGTGAATGTCCCAATCGAGAGGATCCTTGCCTGCTTTTTTGGGGAGAATAACGATATCCGTGTCATTGCAGATCACCTGATCTACAACGACGGTAGGCGCGGAATTATGGTCTCCTGAAGGCGTAGTCGGCGGTTGGTTCTTTTTCGCTTCGCGCGGAGGAATGTTGATGATCATATTTTCCACGCGAAGTTGTCGAATATGTTTTATTGGGCGCAAGAGCTCAAATATGCTGATGTTGAGGGAAAAGTTCTCGATGTGGATGAGGGGAGGGATGTCATTGCGGCCGTGGTGACGAAGGGTAAGGCCCTCACCAGTAACACCGAAGTGGGGAAAGGCTTTGATGTGGATGGCGCCGAGATCTACCTCACTGCGGAAGCGCTCACCAAGAGCCTGCACGACAGACTGACGGATGAGCTCTTCGATGGAGCGCGCCCGGAAAAGGAGGAAACCGACAGCGAGGAGGAACAGAAAAATAAGGACGCCCGGGATGGCGAGCCACCACTTGAGGGAAACGCGACCGGTTTGCGACATGTCAAGAGTTTTGCAGAAAAAAAGATGGACGCGCTATGAGGAAGTAAGAATAGCTCGAAATGAGTAGAACGGGAAGCGCTAGTTATTGTGGCTACGAATACGACATCCCGCGTGACTCGCGTACGGCATCGTCAGGGCGGAGCATTACCCCATTTTCACCTCGGCGACTGTGCATCAATCACGGCGGGAGTTACGGTTGGAAGCAACATGCTGAACCTCGGATCCCAGTTGTGGCTTAAATCAGATCTGTGTTCTAGGGTAGATGTCTACACTGCAGGCAGTGACGGGCGGAGCTCCTGTAGTTAATCCGATTTTTACGCACGGTGGGAGCAACGTTCTTGCTGAAAGGAGAGACTTTCAAATCATGCAGCCGAACGAACGATCTACCGTTGCAGGGCATCGAATAGGTAACAAGATCCTTTTATCGATTTCCGACAGGGAGTACGCCCTGATTCGTCCTCACCTGGAATTTCTCAGCATGCCTCACCATCTTAGTCTCTACGAACCGGGCCAACCGCTAGAGTTTGTGCATTTTCCTAATACAGGTATGGTGTCTCTTGTGATTGCGACCGAAGATGGAAAGACTGTTGAAGTAGGGGAGGTTGGCAGGGAAGGGTTTGCAGGGATACAGGCGGCGGTTGGCATAAACAGAAACCAAGTGCGCGAGATCGTACAAATCGCAGGTGACGGGTTCAGGGTGAAAATTGGCGCATTGCAAAGCGTCTTGCAATCAGCTCCAGAGCTTCAACGGATTCTGACCCGCTATGCAGCAGTTCAGGGGATGCAATTCGCACAAACAGCCGCGTGTAATCGGCTCCACAATATTGAACAGCGCCTCGCGCGCTGGCTACTCATCACTCAGGACAGAGTGGATTCCCCGACGCTCGCTATCACCCATGATTTCCTTGCGACGATGTTAGGGACGGAGCGACCCAGCGTAAGCTTGGCAGCTGGCGTTTTGCAGAACAAGCAGATTATCGAGTACACGCGTGGTGCAGTGCAGATTCTGAGCCGCACGAAACTCGAAGCGTGCGCTTGCGAGTGTTACGAAGTTATCCAACAGTATAATCGCGAGATTGGACTGAAATAGTCTACTGGTACTGTTCGATACCCTGCAGACAGTAATCCTCCTTTGGAGTTAGATTAGTTTTGGGGTGTAATCTGGCTGCGATGGTCAAAGAACTCAAGAAGGTGAAGGTGCCCGTTTTCGATGCGCAAGCTTTTCTTGATTCGGCTGGTGTAGCGAGAAAAGTTGTGGAATATCGAAAATCACAGAAGATCTACTCCCAAGGTGACCCCGCCACGAGCGTGATGTACCTTCAAAAGGGCGGCGTAAAGCTCTCCGTTGTCAATGAGATGGGCACTGAGGCAGTCCTGGCGATACTGGGACGGGGTGACTTTTTTGGTGAGGGGGGCATGGCAGGTCAGTCTGTTCGAATGGGGACTGCGACCGCGATTACACCCACGAGTTTACTCGTTATTGAGAAGAACGAGATGATTCGCGTGCTCCACGCTGAACATGCCTTCTCCGACCGCTTCCTGTCGTATATGCTTTCACGAAACATGCGAATCGAGGAAGACTTGGTCGATCAGCTTTTTAACTCCAGCGAGAAACGACTGGCCCGCACTCTTCTGCTGCTCGCCCGGTATGGCAAGGAACCCCAACCAGAAAAGATGCTTCCCAAAGTTTCCCAGGAGATGCTGGCGGAGATGATCGGAACAACGCGCTCGCGAGTCAACTTTTTCATGAACAAATTCAGGAAACTCGGCTTCATTCAATACAACAATGGCGGCCTTCAGGTCCACAGTTCCCTCCTAAGTGTTGTCCTGCACGAGTAAGCACCAACTTTCGCACTGATTTGAAAGTGGCACACTTCCAGATCATTGTTGGTAACAGGGCTTACTCCCGCATGTCTCGGATTGTTGGTCGGATGGGAATTTATCGACGTCCAGGACCGCGCGGAATTCTTTTCTCAATCGCCTCAGCGGCGGAAAGCTTCCGGTCTACGTGTGGTTCTGAGCGCGGGGCACCTGAATGCAAAACACAACGCTCCCCGGCAGCGGCACCACATGTAGGACAGGGAATGGAGGATAACTGTTTGGGCGTGAGTTCTTTCCTTTTCATTCAGACAGAATGCGATAATAGCCGGCCGCGAAACTGCTCGATTTTGAACACTTTCGGTGTTAACCACTACTCGGTGAATCGTAATTACTTTCCGTCGCAAATATAGAGCAGCTTCCCCAGGATTTATCAACTTTTAGTCAGTTGTGGGAGGTAAGAGTGTAGCTTTTCTCGTTCATGCTGCGTCTGAAGGAGTTAAGGAGGCAGCGTGATCAAACTTCGACATCACCAACCGAGTCTTTGGCACAGCGCATTGGCGAAAGAGATCGAGGATCTGTGGGAGCCGTGGATGAGGGAAGTGGACCAATTGCTGGAGGACGCGAATTTGCTGGAGAGTGTGTACGAAGCGCAGGGGAGACGGCACCCGAAGAGTCGCATGCGTGGCCGCACGCAGACACCGGCGGAGGTGACGCTTCGGCTGTTGATTCTGAAGCATGTACGGAACTGGAGTTACGACACGCTGGAGCGAGAAGTACGGGCGAACCTGGTGTATCGCGCGTTCACGCGCATCGGAGACGAGAAAGTGCCGGATGCCAAGACATTGGCACGGCTGGGACAAGCGATTGGACCGGAAGTGATCCAGGAGCTGCATGCGCGGGTCGTGGAGTTGGCCCGGGAGCGAGGCGTGGTGCAGGGCCGCAAGATGCGGGTGGACACGACGGTGGTCGAGACGAACATCCACTATCCGACGGATGGCAAGCTGCTCGGTGACGGGGCGCGTGTGCTGACGCGCACGATGAAAAAGATCGCGACAAAGACGGGTGGTTTGCGCAGGAAGATTCGCGATCGCATGCGCAGCGTGACGAAGCGGGTAATCGCCATCGCGCTGGCCGGACGACAACCAGGAGTAGAAGCCGAGAGGCGACGACGGAAAGAATATGTGCGGCTCTTGACGTTGACCCGAAAGATTCTGAATCAGGCTCAGGGGGTTCTTGGAGAAGTGAAAAAACATGCTTCAGGGCGTCGCTCCGGAGTGAAGGCTCTGACCGAAACGCTAGAAACGATGGCAGGAAGAGTACGGCAGGTGGTGCAGCAGACCAAAGCGCGAATCTTGGAAGGGAACACGCGGTTCCCTGGCAAGATCGTGAGCTTGTTCGAGCCCCACACGGAGATCATCCGTAAGGGCAAGGCCAGCAAGCCGACGGAGTTCGGCAAGATGGTGCAGATCCAGGAAGCCGAGAACCAGATCATCACGCACTTTGCCGTTTTCGCCGAACGGCCACAGGATTCCGACCTACTGGTGCCTGCCGTCGAAGAGCACCGGCGCCGGTTAGGACGACTGCCGCGACTGGTCGCTGCCGATGCGGGGTTCTACAGCCTAAAAAATGAGCAGACCATCCAGGCGATGGGAGTACCACGAGTTTCGGTTCCGAATCGAAGGAGTAACAGCATCGAGCGCAGGAGATTACAGAAGCAACGTTGGTTCCGCACGGGACAGCGCTGGCGAACTGGATGCGAAGGCCGCATCAGTGTACTGAAGCGACGACACGGACTAACGCGCTGCCGCTATCGCGGCTTCCCAGGCATGCAACGATGGGTCGGACTTGGAGTCATCGCCGACAACATCATTCAGATCGGCCGCTGCCTGACCGGGGAACGGGCCTGAAGCTGCACCCGCCACGACTCGGAACGCACAGGGGTCGAGCAGCAAAAATCGAACAGGTAAGCAGCATCAGGTGGTCTGTACAGACGAGTGGTTCATTCAGAACGACCTATTTTGCGACGGAAAGTAGTTAGACAGCCAGTGAAACTTGGAGTTTCGCATATTTCGGGGCCGCTGTGAGCAGCATAGAACGCCTCGTAACTGGGTGATGAGGAGAAGCTAATGCGCAAATTAAAGGTTAGCAGAGTTTTGATCCCGACGTTCCTATTGGCCGTGGTAATGGCCGGGTGCAGCGACCCGGACAAGCTTGTGGGGACGGGGAACCCCGGCGCCCCCTTAACCCCGCCCACAGTGACCACCGTAACTCCGGCAAACGGCAGTTCCGTCGTTTGCCCCAACATCGCGATTGTCACCGCAACATTCAGCAAGGCGATGAACCCAGCGACGATCAACACCACGACGTTCACTTTGAGCGGGCCCAGCGGGAGCGTGACTGGGACAGTTTCCCTTGACCCAACGGACATGATTGCTACCTTTACACCCCCCGCAGCCAGTCTTACACCGAGCACCACTTTTACCGCTACGATTACGACTGGGGCGCACGACCAGTTCGGCAATGCGTTGGCGGCTAATTTCGTGTGGACGTTTACGACCTCCGTTCTGTGTGTTGCGCTGCCACCGCCCGCGGGGTTGGGAACGGCCTGCAGTTTTGGCATTCTAGGCGCCACCCCCTCCGTTACCAATACGGGCCCCAGCAACGTTACGGGAGACGTGGGGGTTTGGCCCGCAGCTTCCATTACTGGATTTCCGCCGGGAACAGCAACGGGTGCGTTTCACGGCGGCGATGCGACTGCCCAGACCGCCCAGGGTGACTTGACCACGGCGTATAACAACGCCGCGGGATTAACAGCCCCGCCCCCCGTCCTTACCGCGGATATAGGAGGGCAAACCCTTCCCCCAGGCGTTTATAGCGCAACAACCGCGTTGGGAATAACAGGGAACCTCACCCTCGACGGTAGCACCGCTCCGAATGGTGTCTGGGTCTTCCAGGTTGGAACCGCACTGACGACGGCAGCCGGCGCCCCTGGCACGCCAGCGAGCCAGGTCCTCCTGATCGGCGGCGCCGATGCGCATAACGTCTTCTGGCAGATCGGCAGTTCAGCGACCCTTGGAACCTACTCACTATTCCAAGGAACCATTATGGCTAAGGCATCCATCACCCTTGGCACCGGCGCGACGCTAAATGGCAGAGCGCTGGCGGAGACGGGCGCAGTCACGTTGGACAGCAATTTGGTGAATGTGCCTACTTGTCCATGAGGTTTTCGGTAGTGAGACCGGCTTAACGCCGGTCCGCTACCGGTCAGGCTGGAAGAGCGGGATTTCACGTTCTTAAAGTTCGGAGGAATATGCGCATGTCATCTCAATCAAAGAGCCATCCTGGTCGGATCATAACAATGCTGGCGGTAATGATTGCTGCCGTGTGTACGATTGCCACCCTCGCCGCAGCTCAGGAGGGACCTGCTCCCAAGTGGGAGCTGTACGGCGGATACTCCTTCTTTTATCCCGGCGCGGACGTGCACGGCCAACTTCCAGGAGCGCTGCTCCCGGTGAGCAGCCGCCTGGAATCGAATCCGCGAGGCGCCGGCGCCAGCCTTACCTATAATTTTAATCGTTGGTTTGGATTGACGCTGGATACCAGCACACATTGGGGCAGCGGTGAAACCGGCATATCCAACAGAATTGATGACACGGGTTTCACCAACTTCTCGATAGGACCAAAGGTTACGTTCCGAAGTCATCATGTTTCCCCTTTTCTTGAGGTGCTAGTGGGCGACCAACGCATCATGCCTGAAGCCTTCCACGATGTCAGCAAATTAGGTCTGATGTTTGGCGGGGGTCTTGATATCAACCTGTCCAGGCACGTGGCGCTACGGCTGATCAGGGCCGACTATGTAGTGTCGAATTACCAGTATGGTGATCCGTCTGTGACTCCGAAAACTGATATCCGAGGCCTAAGAGCACAGGTTGGCCTCAATTTTATGTTCGGTGGCGGAGCGCCTCCACTGCCACCCAGCGCGGCTTGTTCGATACAGCCGACGGAAGTCTTTGCCGGCGAGACTGTGACCGCGACTGCCAGCGGATCTAATTTCAATCCTAAGCGTACGGTCACATACAGCTGGACTGGCACCGGGGTCAAAGTTGCTGGGAGCGATGCCTCCACGCAGATAGACACCACAGGCTTGCAGCCCGGCTCATATGTAGTCACTGCCAACTTGAGTGATGGTAGAAAAAATGGTACGGCATCCTGCAGTGCCAGGTTCACCGTAAAAGAGCCCCGTCCACCCGTAATTTCATGCTTGGCAGATCCGGCCAGCGTGCAAATGGGTGGGACCTCAACTATCACTTCGAGCGCTAGCAGCCCGGATGGCCGCAGGGTGATTTACAGCTACACCGCGAGCGCCGGTGAGATCTCCGGCAACGGTACCACCGCCGCGTTGAATACACGTGGCGCACAGCCAGGCCGTATCATGGTCACTTGCAACGTAGGCGATGACCGCAATCCGCCGCTCACGGCCTCGTCCACCACCACAGTGAACGTGGAAGCTCCTCCGCCGCCTCCTGCGCCTGCCCCGGCCCCTGAGATCAAGCAGTTGGAAGCCAAGCTCGCCCTCCATAGTATTTACTTTCAAACTGCTCGGCCCACATCCGAGCATCCCGAGGGTGGCCTGCTCGACAGTCAGGCAGAGATCCTGAAAACCCTGGCCGCGGACTTCACAAATTATCTTAAATACAGGTCTGATGCCCACTTGATTATCGGTGGCCATGCCGACCCCCGCGGCTCGGTGGAATACAACAAGGGTCTTACGGAGCGACGCGTGCAACGCACCAAGACCTTCCTGGTGGAACAAGGCGTCGCTGAAGACCACATTGAGACGCGGTCTTTTGGCAAAGAGGACCAACTGACTGCCGACCAGATAAGGCAACAGATTGCAGACAATCCCGACGTGAGTCCGGACGACCGGCAAGTAATGCTGAATAATCTGCGAGTGATGGTGCTGGCCAACAATCGGCGCGTAGACGTCACCTTGAGTACCACTGGACAAGAGTCCACGCGCCGGTACCCGTTTAACGCGAAAGATTACTTGGCGCTGATCAGCACCAAGGGCGTAGAAAAAAAGCCACCCGTCACGAAAAAGCCCAGACAGTAATGACGTTACGCTGCCCAGAACTGATAGGGCATTAGTTTTAGTAGTGGATTTTCGGGGGGCACGCACGCCCCCCAAACTTATTTCCACTGAAAAGGCGTCGCTAGCCTCCCAAGAACATTCCTTGCAGATATCTCAAAGAGACCAGTTAATTGTTTTCGAAGCGTCTACGATGTTGTACCGGACGGCGAGACAGAGCGACATTTTTCGGGATCCAGGACTGGGCCGGGTGGCATCCCTCCCCTCGCTCTTCTCCTCAGCTAGACACTGAAAACGGCCTTTCATTCCAAGCCGAGCGAGATAAAAGGATCTTTGAATCACTCACGAGAAAGCCATAGGGTGTCGCAACTTTCTGGGCTGCTCCTGGGGCTTAGCCTGCATTCCTACCGCGAAAGGCAGCTTTTAATCTGCTGGCTGTTCTTCAGCTTGCTGTTTGTCTTGCCAGCTTTACTAATTTTCGGGGGCGTACTCGCTTGCTACGCAGGGAAATACGTCACTCATTGGGCGCGCACGACGTCGCCAGTTAGTCCGGTACTCGCGCGCGGTTCTGCCGAACTTCACCTGAAGACTATCCCGGGCACAAGAAAGCTCAAGTGACCTTTCACCGGTCATCATAAATATCCTTCAGCCCAGAAGGCGACTCAATCACCGCTGATTCCTCCTCAGATCCCAGCCTGCTTAGATGTAAAGAGTCTTTAATATCGCCTCACGGCCGGTCTTACTTTACAAGCAAGGTTCCACGAACAACTGCTTTCAACACGACAGTCGATTCCTTGAATCAAATTTAATACTGACGTGGCTATATCCGCTCGCCAACGGCCTAGTGACGCGATACTCCACGCACTCTGTGCTGGCAGCCGGTCTGTTCGGTTCCACACACCCTGGGCATTGGGGGCTCAGGGTGGGGGTGGTCGAGGTGTGATTAGCTGAAGAGTGTTTTGTTGCCTTGCAGCATACCCACTGCAGACCGATACGTCTGTACTGGATTGTACAGTTCTGCGCCGACTCAACTCGGCAGCCGAAAAAATGCAGAGAGTTATATATGAAGCTCGCGGCCAAGTATCGAGTGGAAAGATCCCACGGGTGAGATAATTCGGTTCAAGGCACCGGGTGGGAAGACCTGCCCTGGCTATCTGGCGACACCCGGGGCAGGATTAAGAGCGCCTGCCCTATGCGCGCTCCTACGCCTTACCACTGTGGTTTCCTGTTTTGGTGACACCCGAAAAAATGTACCAGTACCAAGATTCTTTCTCCTTTTTTCCTTTCTCGATGTTCCTTGTATAAGTAGGGGTCGCGGCCGAAATTCCTATCTCGGTTTGGGCCGCTCAAGAAAGTTCAAAATTCTTTCTTACTTTTTCCCTTTTCGATGTTCCTTAAATAAGTATAGGGGTCCAACAGAGCCGGAATTGGTCGAGAGGCAGAGAAGACAATGAAGATTCGAGGATGTATTCGTGCCGGACAAACTTTGTTTCTTACTTTTTCCGTTTTCAAAGCCTCTTTAGTAGTAGAGGGGGGCCGATGCCAAAGAGTTTCAACCGCATTTCCGGCGTGGAAGGGTGAAGCGTGCAGGAAACAGGATCATCACCCTGCGCTTCACCTTTCGCGTCACCCGGAGGGTGGCGCGAAGTTGTTGGGAGCATAGAGGTTGCTCGTGGCCCGGCATTGGATTTGGACACGGGCAAAACACCAGGATGGGCGGGAGCGACCCAGTATAAAACGGGTCGCTCCCGCCCATGTGGACGTACCCTCCGCTGCGGTGGCCGTCAAGGATCTCGCTGCGCTCGACCGCTCCGCGGCGCGCATACAACGCGCGTCCTTGACCGCCATCCTCGCTGCGGGTCCTGTTCCATCATGAGAAGCAGGTCTGCTTCTCGGTTCGCACGCAGAACCGCAGAACGAGAAAGAATTCTCCATCATGGATAACCTCCGCTACATCGGACTCGACGTTCACCGGGACACCATCTCTGCCGCTGTGCTTAACCGTGAAGGCCAGCTGATGATGCAGTCTGTAGTGCCAACCCACGCGCCGGCGATCCTCGACTTCCTCAACGGCATGCGCGGAACCCTGCATGTCACCTTTGAGGAAGGAATTCATTCCGCCTGGCTCTACGATCCGTTGCAACCAAGAGTGGCTCGCGTGCTGGTCTGCGATCCGCGCAAAAACAGGCTCCTGAAATTGGGCAACAAAGGTGACCTCATTGACGCACGCAAGCCGGCCGAGTTGTTGCGCAACGACGCCTTATCGCCTGTCTACCACGGTGAACTCAGCTCCTTGGAGGTCCAGCGTCGCACGCGCAGCTACACCATGCTGACGGAGGACACCACCCGCATCATGAGCCGCGTGAAGGCGGTGTTCCGCGGCCAGGCCGTCCATTATCACGGCAGAAGCATCTACCGACCGGACCATCGGGAATCCTACCTCGCCCAGCTCCCCACTGAGGGGTTGCGGCGGCGGGCTGAGATCCTTTACCAAGAACTCGATGCCGTGCATCGCCTCCGTCTCCGTGCCAAACGCGAGATGCTCGCGGAGTGCCGCAAGCATCCGGCCATGAAATGGCTGCAATCCGTGCCCTTCCTCGGGAAGGTACGAACAGCCGTGCTGATCGGCCGCGTGCAGACGCCGCACCGCTTCCGCACCAAACGTCAGTTCTGGTCCTATTGCGGTCTCGCCTTGGAAACACACGACAGCGCGCAGTATCACGTGCTTCATGGCCAGGTGGAACGCAAGCCCCGGTTCGTGCAGGTCCGGGGTCTGAACTGGAACCACAACCACGACCTCAAAGACGTTTTCAAAAGCGCCGCAACCATGGCTGCCGCCCGTGAGGGCGTATTTCGTGACTACTACTGCGGACTGCTGGCGAAGGGGACTCGACCGGAGATGGCGCGGCTGACGCTGGCGCGTAAGATCGCAGCCATCACGCTAAAAATCTGGAAGGAAGGAGGAATGTTCAACGCCGAACAGGTGAAGCCACAAGCAGCTTGAGCGCATCGTGCCATCGGAGCCGCATTCGACTGGAGTCCGGCGATCCGCCGTCACGAGCGCCATGGGTTCGGGGGTGAGTAGCATAAGTGGGGTTTAGGCCTTGAGTCTCACAAGCGACCGTATGCCCCCTCGGACAACCCGATATAGCGATAGGCCTCGAGTCTCAGATAGAACCGTGGTTGCCCAAATCACGCTGCTTTGAAGTGCCCGAGTGCTCGGCGGTAGCGACCAGCGACATGATGCGAAACGTTCCGGCGGTGACGACCAAAATACTGGCGTGCTCACCTCGCAACCTTGGGCGGGAGCTCGATGTTAGAAAAACGCTCCTCCCCTTGCGGAAGGGGAAGTGTTTTTTCTTGACATCCCCCCTTTATAGAACCGCGTTTTTGGGAGCCTTTGGCTGCCCAAAAGAATCGTGGGGTCGCTCCAGCCCCGCTAACAGGGAAGTGCTCTGCTTGCCAAGTGCTTTGCCCGCGGGATGAGTTCCTGTCAGACAGATTGCATGCAGCCATGCATGCAGCCCGTCGACATGAAAGGAGGCCAATTCTGAAGGCACCACCGAACAAACCAAGAACTGCAAGTCTGCAAAATCCGCATCGAGGACGAAGTTTGGCTGAAACTCAACCACTATGCCGAATTCATCGATTCATCACCACCGTACGTTGTGACGGAAGCCCTGGAACTCCTCTTCAAGCGCGATGAAAAGTTCAAGCACTGGTCACCCCAGCAAACAAGCCACAACATTAAGGAGGAAAGCCCCTGTTTGAGACTGTCAAGCTAGTATGAAGCCCCGCGATCTCCAATTCGGTCCGCGCAAGAACCCAGACTCGCCAAGAGTGCATGGCTTGCGCCTTGCTGTGAGTTCGTCAGTAGAAGAGCAGCCGATAGGATTAGGGAGCGCACAAGCTGAAGTGCAGTCACCATCCAAATCGCGAGTCATTGAGACATCCCAGTTGCCACTTTCAGATCGGGCAAACGAGACCACAGGTGGGGAGAGAAGGGACTCGAATCGCCTCCTGACAGTCGAGGACGTTGCATTGCTGCTCCACGTCCCCGTTTCCTGGGTCTACGGACGCGTGCGCAAGAGGTCACTGGAGAGACTGCCGGCCTACCGCCTCGGAAAATATTGGCGCTTCCGCGAGGATGAAATATACGCATGGGTCAAACGTCAGAGCCGAGGCCACCGTGCTGCTTGACACCCGCGCTACACTCGAAAGTGACATAGGAAAAGGCGGACGAGCCAACCTCAGAATAGAGAGGAAAAAAAATGGCTCGTTGCCAGTATCAGAACGGTTGTCTATTTGTTCGTGGTAAGCGTCGGAAGATGTGGGTGGCACGGTGGAGAGAAGACGTGATTCTCGCTGATGGATCGGCTGGCCGGGTGATGCGCTCGGTTGTGCTCGGACCTGTTAGCGAGATCGCAGGTCGACGTGAAGCCCGCAGACTTTTGGACGCTCACCTCAGCCCAATGAACCAAGGGCAGTATCGCCCGGAAGCAACTATGTTGTTCTCGAAATTCGTTGCAGAATACTTCGAGCCGGGAGTATTGCCGACACTCAAGTTTGCTACGCGCGAGATTTATTCGCTTCTGTTGCGCAAGCACTTGACCCCGCGGTTTGGTGACCATCGCCTGTGCGACATCTCCAGAGTCGAAGTTCAGCAGTACCTCTTGGAAAAGCTCAAGGAAGGTTTTGCATGGGAGACCACCAACCATTTGCGGCATCTCTTAAGCAAGGTCATGGGAACAGCCGTGAATTGGGACTACGTTCCGGACAATCCTGTGCGCGGTGTAAAGATGCCGGAGAGGACATTGAAACGCCCCCACAGATTTCTCATAGCAGAAGAGGTTCGGAGACTCGTTGCAGCAAGCAAGGAGCCAACCCGTACAATCATCCTTCTGGCAACAATGACTGGCTTGCGGATCGGTGAAATTCTCGCGCTACGATGGGGCCGAATAGATCGGCTTCGAGGCACGTTGCTCGTGGCAGAGACCTGTTACAAGGGGCACTTTGGAACACCGAATACCCGTGCAAGTAAACGTGAGATTCCATTGGCTCCAGTAATTGTGCGTGAATTAAAAGGGCACTATTTGCGTTCGGCAGACCACTCATCGAGTGCCTTGGTGTTCGCTACCAACCAAGGTGCTCCACTCGCTGCGGACAATCTCAGGAAGAAGTCACTCCGCACCGCATGCAAGAGAGCCGGTTTGCATCGAATCCACTGGCACACGCTTCGTCACACGCACGGCACGCTGTTGCACTCACAAGGAACGCCGTTGAAAGTTGCACAGGCTCAGCTTGGGCATTCCCACATGGCGACAACTTTGGAGGTTTATACTCACTCCAGCGTGAGTGCGCAAAGAGATGCTGTGAATCTACTCGAAGGGCAATTGTTCCCAAATGTTCCCAAGTTGGAGAGTAGTGGAGAAACGGTGCAGGAAGAAAGCCAGTTAGTTCAGTGAGTGAGTGGTCGGGGCGCCCGGATTTGAACCGGGGGCCTCCTGCGCCCAAGGCAGGCGCGCCACACGCCTCGGCCGAGGCAATGAGTCAAACAAATCGAGACGAGACCATTTGGAGCGTATGCCCTCCAAAGCACATGCCGTAAGCTGTGCCCCCCTGTGTTAGAACCGTGTCAAAACCCTATCAGTTTTAGTGATTGGGGTTAGCTTTCGAGCGAAAAGCAGATGCCCCAAGTCATTGTGAATAAACAAAAATGGAAGCAAGCGATAGAGGGTTTGGAGTTATCGCGCGAGCTTGCAAAGCAGGTGCTCGCAGATGATCTTGCCACGGAAATGTTGAAGGATTGACGGGTAAGTGTCCTAAGCCTTCCTAAGACATCGAGTAAAATCCGACATAGCAGATTTCCGATCGTTGATGGGAAAACCTCAATTTGGCCTTATGCCCCGTGCTTTCTTGTTGACAATAAACGCAGTTAGGATTTACCAACATCGATGGAAATTTCTTGGGTTAGCTGGGCTCCAATCCCACCCTCTCCGCCATGCTATCCGTGGTCCCGGCCGGGCCGGGATTTCGGCTGCGGGCTCGGACGCCCGCAAGTTGCCTCAAGTTCGAATCCCACCCTCTCCGCCAGAATCCCCGGCACACAAATCCCTAGAAATGCAGTTTTCCGGCAGGTGCCGAGCGTGACGGGGTACAAATAATGGAGGCGCATCACAGACGCGAGATTCATCGGCACTCCCTAAAACACAAATCCCGCGCTCCGCAAACCCTGCACAAAGCAGGCTATCGGCCAGAAAGATAACGCCGAGACGCTGAGGACGCAAAGGAAACGCAGAGAAGCAAAACCCAAGACGGGTCCATGATCCGAGGGGCGCCCGGGGGAAAACAAAAACAGTAAGAGAGATTCCTCACTCCGCAGATTCCGTTCGGAATAACGGGGTTTATGCGATGCTCGACCCCTACAAGGACAAACCGCTTCTCTGACACAGGTCGGGACAAGGGATAAGTGTGCGGGGCAGGCAATTCCGTGTTGCGGACGTCTTAACGATTCTGAGGGGCCTTGCCAGGCGGGGGAACAGACCGCACAATAGGTGCTCCCGCCTCTCCACCCAAGGGGACCCATGATCTTTCACAGCATCGAGCAAGTTCGCCGCTTTTTCCGTATCCTTGCGGGTTTCACTCTTCTTTTGATTGGTGCCATCATGTTGTTCACGCCGGGTCCGGGCTGGCTGACGATTTTCCTGGGACTAACCATGCTGGCGGCGGAATTTGTGTGGGCGCGGCGGTTGATGGACCGTATGAAGCACGAAGGCAATCGGCTGAAGGACTCCATCCGGAGAGTCAACAAGAGCGAAGCGGCGAAAGAGAATCTATCCGAAGGGAAACCATGAAACAGGAATGGAAGGGAAAGTGGGCGTTAGTAACCGGCGGGAGCTCCGGTATTGGTGTGGCGCTGGCAAAGCAGTTGGCTGCGGGAGGCACCCATGTGGTGCTGACGGCGCGGCGTCGCGAGCGGTTGGAGGAACTCGCGCAAAGTCTGCAGAAGAGCGACGGTATTCGCACGGAAATTTTCACCGCTGATTTGGCGCGCCCGGAGGCGCCGCGAGCGATTTACGATTTTACGAAACAAAAAGGCATTGAGATCGACCTGCTGATCAATAACGCCGGTTTCGGGCAATACGGGGAACTCACAGCGGTGGAAACGCAGCGGCTGCTGGATATGGTGCAGGTGAATTGCGCGGCGGTGGTGCACCTGACGCGGCTGTATCTTGCGGACATGGTGGCGCGGCGGAGGGGTGATGTGCTGATTCTGGCGTCGACGGCATCGTTTCAGGCGGTGCCGTACATTTCGACGTATGCCGCGACGAAGGCGTTCGATCTTCTGTTTGCCGAGGGGTTGGCCGAGGAGATGAAGCCCTACGGCATTCGTGTTTGCGCGTTGTGCCCGGGTCCGACCGAATCGGAGTTTCACGCCGTAGCGGGGCAGGAAAAGTTCACCGGAAAGAATCAAGAAACGGCGGAGAAGGTGGCGCGCACGGGATTGCAAGCGCTGGCGGAGGGCAAGAGTTACGTCATCTCCGGCGTGGGCAATTACCTGGCCGCGCAATCGCAACGCCTGGTGTCGCGGCGCGCGGTCACGCGGGTTGCCGCCAAGATGTTTCGGCCGGAGAAGGCCAGAGCGAAGTAAGATCCTCGTATTCTGTAGTCTGAGAAAAGCAGATTCATCGCACAAAAGGCGTGCGATGGAGAAGAGTGCATCGCTACGCTCTGCATGACAATCTTATTCGCGCTTTGGGGCCGGAGGGTTAGTCGCAAGCAGCGATCCAGCCGCGATCCCTCCGCTCCGGCCCGCAAACGGCGCGGGCCTCCGGTCCCTTCGACTTCGCTCAGGGCAGGCGGGATGACCCGAAAGTTTGCGTTTTGCCGAGATGGGGTCGAGCGGTGCTCGACCCCTACTAATGAATTGAATCCAAAGGAGTTGTTGGACTGCCCGGGACCGGGGAACTTTTTTATGTGGCGCGGGAAGTATGTAGTGTAAGCCGGGCGTCGTACCAGGAGAGATGCACATCGAGGCACAGGAACGGGACGATGTACTGCTGCGCCGCTCGGCCAAGGGCGATGAAAGGGCCTTTACGGAGCTGTATCGCCGGCACCAGGCGCCGCTCTATCGCTTTGCTCTGCGGATGTCGGGGAATGTTTGGGCTGCCGAGGAGATTGTGCAGGAAGTTTTCATGACCCTGATTCGCGAGCCGAAAAAGTTCGATCCGGAGCGGGGCGCATTGCGGTCGTTTCTGTATGGCATTACGCGAAATCGTGTGATGAAACATCTGGAGCGGGCGCCGCGGGAATTGCTGCGCGAAGAGCTCGACGAAGATACCGTGGGACAGCGAGGGTTGGGATTTGAGGCGCTGACGCCGGCCGAATGGGCGGAAGTTCGCGAACGGCGGGAACAGGTTCGCGCAGCGGTACTGAAGTTGCCCGTGGAGTTTCGTGAAGCGGTAGTGCTGTGCGGGCTGGAAGAATTGAGTTACGAAGAAGCGGCGCGGCTCTTGGATTGTCCGGTGGGCACGATTCGTTCGCGGCTGCACCGCGGGCGGGCGCTCCTGCTGGTGAAACTAGAAATGTTGCGGGACACACCGAAGCGCGCGGGCGCAAGCCGATGAGAGATTAGCAGGAGAAGCGGCCATGACGTGCGAAGAATTTGAACTGGCGGGATTGGACCTGGAAACGATACAGGGAGACGATCCGGCGCATAGCGCCGTGCGGGAACACCTGCGTTCGTGCCCGCGCTGTGCGGCGTTGCAGGAGAACTGGCAGACGTTGCAAGCGGATTTGCACGCGGTGGGCGCAGAAACGCAAGAGGCTGAGACTCCAGCGCCTGTAGAGATGCGGCTGCGGCAGGAGTTCCGGACGCGGCACAAGACCGTGAAGGCGCGGCGGGCTGCTGTGTATGCGGGCTGGACGCTGGCTGCAGCCGCAGTAGTTATGGCGGCGGTCAGTTGGGTCAATTGGCGGCATGAGAATGGGAAGGGAAGCCCGCCGTCCGCAGTCAATTCCGAGCAGGGCGGAAACATGAATAAGACAACGCCGGCTGGACCGGAGCTTGGAGAAACAATTGTCGCTTCGAACGACGCCGGCGAGTTCACGCTGTTGCCGGGAAGTTTGCCCGGCATGCTGGGGGACGCCACGGTGGTGCGCGTACAGATGCAGCGTGGAGCGCTGGGCGCACTGGGGCTGACGGTAAACGAGGAACGCGCGGCGGACTTGATACAAGTGGACTTGCTGGTGGGTGATGATGGGCAGCCGCAGGCGTTGCGCTTGGCGCAAACCACGGACTGAATTTTTGCGGCAGGATTGCCGCAGCTTGGGAGAAAAGAGGAGAAGAAAGAATGAAACGTAAGTGGGTGTTTGCTTTGCTAAGCGGAGCGCTCGTGGCGAGTGTTGGGGCGTTGCGCGCGCAAGAGCCGCCGGCTGGCGCGCCTCCTCCCGATGCGATGGGTCAAGAGGGCGGGCCGGAAGGGCCACTCGGGCCTCGGATGGAGATTCTGGGCTTCGGCGAAATGCACCCTGGCAAAGTGGTGA
>Ga0116132_1001288_pt1 | contig 19076 bp, 15 predicted proteins | sample June2015DPH_17_1_2_FD_89735 | JGI IMG/M metagenome (GOLD analysis project Ga0116132, IMG submission 89735) | Peatland microbial communities from SPRUCE experiment site at the Marcell Experimental Forest, Minnesota, USA - June2015DPH_17_150 | ecosystem: Environmental > Terrestrial > Soil >... | reverse complement strand
TCGCGCTACTGCCGGTACTGACAGGATAGATCGATGGTGGTCAGGTCCCGCATCGGAATCGGTTTACAGCAGGTTAGAGTAAGGAGAGGTGTTGCAAAAGTGGCGGAATATCGGGCAATTTCGGCGAGGCGGGTTCGGATCTCGGGGCATTAGGGGGCGGTCCGTATGAAAATTTGTTTCACACTATCGGCGAACAGCGGGATGGGTGTATGATCAGTGCCGTTTTTGAACCAAAAAGGAGATTCCGGCTTAGGGTGCTCGGAGCGCTTGCGCAGAACAGATTGCTTCGCAGGGTGGGGGATATTCCTTGTTCTGCGGTTGGAATCAGGCATCAGGTCTGGCTGAGGCCTCGTACAAGAGATTTGATCCGGTTGCGCGGAAATGGCTGAAAGACTGATAGAAATGGTCGGCAAGACTTATAGACCGATCCCCCGAGACGTTAATGACTATTTCCAAAGTTAAGACATTTCGCAATATCATCTACGCCAGCTTTACTAAGGGGATAACCCTGTTTTGCGTCGCCCTGACAAGCTTGGTTGTGGCCAGGAACCTTACACCCGCTGATTATGGAGTCGTTGGGTTTGCCGGTATCATTATTGGTTTTTTGAGCCGTTTCAGTGACATGGGAGTGGGCAGCGCCGTTATTCGCCGCCCGGTGCTTCATCACCACAGTCTTCAAACTGCCTTCACTCTGAAGATCATCCTCAGTTCTGGCGCGTTTGTTGTCGCTTTGTCGATCGCTCCGTTCGCACGGCATCTTTTTGACCACCCAGCAACCGGCAATGTGATTCGGATTTTGGCTTTGAACTTTTTGGTGAGCACGATCGGGTTCCTTCCGCTGGTCATGTTGACACGCGAAATGAATTACCGGGCCTTGGTGATTCCAGGAGTCGCAAGCGCAGCCGTTCAGTGCATCCTAGCGGTTACCCTGGTTCTGCACGGGTGGAGCTACTGGGCGGTTATCATCGCCAACGTTGGCGCGACCCTCGCCGGCGGCATCGTCATCCAGCTCACGAAAAGAATTCCCATCCGTTTCCGTTTCGACCGGGCCGATGTGCGGGAATACCTGCGGTTTGGCGCGCCTTTGCTGGGTACCGGAGTTTTGGTTTTTGCGCTTTTCAACCTGGACAACCTTCTTGTTGGCGCGTCCATGGGGAGCGCCCAATTGGGTTACTATGCACTAGCCTTTACTTGGGGCAGCTTCATTTGCGGGCTTCTCGGCGACACTGTACACAATGTGCTGTTCCCAGCGTTTTCGGCCATTCAACATGACTCGGTTGCGGTTCGGCGCTGGTATCTCAAGACGGTCGATTTAGTGGCCTTTAGCGCCGTGGTCGCTAATACTGCATTACTCGCGAATGCGCCGTTCTTCCTGGTGACCTTTTTGGGCAAAGGCACCGACAAATGGCTGCCGGCGACATCGGCGTTTCAGATTCTCTGCGTGTACGGAATCGTGCGGGCGATAACCGAGCCGCTCGGTAACTGTGTTCTGGCCCGCGGAAAAACCAAGACACTACTGCATGCTAATGTTTTGGCTGGAACCGTTGAGTTAGTGCTGCTGCTGCTCGCATTGCGGTCGAGAAGAATTGAGGTGGTCGCCGCCGCCGTGCTCGTCGCCTATGCGTCCCAGGTGGTGGTTTACCTGCCCTTCCTGCGCCGCGAGTTTTCCATCGGTATTGGGGACATCGTCGCTAAGATCTGGCCGATAATCCCAGCACTGCTTGTGGGCTGGCTGATTACATCACTGCTGCCCAGGTCGTTCGGGAGCACGTTCTTCACGCTCACCATTAGGGGATTGTTTACTGCTTCGGTCGTTGCTCTGACACATGGACTTTTCAGTCGCTTTCGCTGCTTCCATGAAGCTGGCGGGATGATTTCGCAAAACTTCGCTCGTGTCGGCGCCTGAGACCAAACGGCTCCCTCCAATTGGACCAAGCCACGCCATGCTTTTTCACAAAGCTGAGCATTGTGACTTACAGGTCCGGCCGGTAGGGCACCAGCGAGAGCATCGCGTGGGCGCACACATTCTGGTGTGTTTTCTGGCTTATGTGCCGTGGAAGACGCTAGCCGCCAGCTACCGCTAGGCCGGACTCGGCGATGAACCGCGGCAAGTGTTTGAAGAGCTTTCGGAGATCACCTTGGTCGACGGGGTTTTGCCCTCGCGCCAAGGTGTCGAGATTCGGAGGCGCTGTACCAGCCAACCGACCGAGCAGCAACGGGTCCTGTTGCAACCGCTCGGCCTGAGCCTGCCTGTGGCGTTAGAACAGGCGCAAATGTAGTGGAAACTTTCTCATACTCACATTGATTCCAAAGAATTTATTCGAGTAACTGCGGAAGTTGGGCCACTTTGTTTCCAACGTCGCCAGAGCCGTTCCCAATCCAATTTGGAGGACAATGGCACATCGAACATGTGCCTGATTGGCCGGGAGATCGCCGGCAGCCTAATCAGTTCCATCGGATCACGAGCTATTTATATTTGATGACTACGGCAATGAGCAGCATCAGCAACGCCGTCGGAAAATATACGAGCACCGCGAACTTGGCAGTGTAGCGAATATATTTGAAAAACTTGACGCCCGCCATTGAGCAGACTGTAAATGCGATGCCGTCCCAGGGCATCCAGAAGTTGAACGCACCGGTAGCGAATTGAAACGCCAGTACAACGCTCTGCTTGGAAAAATGCAACACATCCGCGAGCGGCGCAAGAATCGGCATGAGCGTGGCCGCCGTTCCGGATGCGCTGCCTAGCAACGCGGCTGTTAAAGCGCTGATTCCGAACATGACATAGGCAATTAAGACTTCCGGCACCTTGCCCAGATAGCCAGCGAGGTAATTCAACATTGTGTCCAGTATCCGAGCGTCGCTAAGAATGAAATAGAGGATTTGCGCCGCACTCATCATGACCACAGCGATGACGACACTCTTCATCCCGTCGATGTTCTTTTCGATCATCGTTTTCACCGGCATTCCGCCAACCAGCGGGATGACGATCCCCATCCAGAGAAACAGCGAGCCGATTTCCCGGAACCCCCAGCCATGTGCCATGAGGCCGTACATTAGAATGCCGAAGGCGACTGCCAGCAGGACAAGTACAAGGGCGCGGCGAGTGTTCATCGCATAATCTTCAGCAGCAACGGAATTCGTGTGCAGCCGGGCGCGGTTTCCAACATCCTCTTCGTAAGACAGCGACCGCTTGGCGTCTTTGCGGACTCGATAGGCATAGCGCATGATCGCGATGCTAGTGATGGACATAAACACCACGAAGCTGATGACCCGGAACCACGCGCCGCTATACAGCGGCACGTTGGCAATCGCTTGTCCGATGGCTACGTTGTAGGGATTCGTGATGCCGCAGGCGAAGCCGATGGCAATGCCCCAATAGAGAATAAAGACGCCCAGCATTGAATCGAGTCCCATGGCTAACATCAGCGGAGCAAGGATGAGGATGAACGGGATCGCTTCTTCGTACATTCCGAAGCTTGCGCCACAGAGTCCGATGGCAAATACGATGACGGGGATGAAAACGATTCCGTGCCGTCCCGCTTTGCCGATCAGCGCGTGGATCGCGGCATTGATGGCTCCGGTTGCAATGATGGCGGTGAGTGCGCCCGCGGACAGCATGATGACAAAGGAACGCTCCGCGCCTTCTACGGCCCCGCGCATGAATACGGTCCACAACTGCAGGAAGCCCTGCGGACAGGATTGGATACGATGGAAAGACCCCGGCACAACAATTTCCCGCGCGCGTCCCATGACCATGACGGTATGACGTTCGAACTCGCCACCCGGAATAATGTAGGTCAGAAGGGAGAATGCGACACACATCAGGAACACGATGACCAAGGGGTTAATGTTGCTCATGAAATCAAAAAACCGCTGACGAAAAGTTTGCATGGGTCCCTCGCCGTTCGGTTCCTACGATGAATAGCAACTCGGCTGCACCAGATTCAGTCCTTCAAGATTCGTAAAATACCTTCGTTTTCACTTCGGGCACAAGCCGCTGCACCTGGAGGATGGCAGCAGCCGCGCGCTGCTGGTCGTATTCGGTCAGCAGTGCGCATGCGGCGGAGCACTCGAGAGCCGCGGCGCGCGCTTCGACAGCCGGCACTGTCGAAAATGTTTCGGCTTCAAACTTCTGCCAGGTGGCTGTAATCGTCTCGATGCACTTGCTGTAGCCGTAATCGGCGAGCTTCGCCAGCTCGGTGAATAGCCAGTAGGCCGAGGCCGGATCGTAGGAACCGGAGGCAAATGCAAAATGCGGCTCCACCGCGCTGATTCCCAGGTGAAATGGGACGTAAACGCTGGTCAGCGAAGTCGACATGCCGCACCACATCCGGTTGCCGATATGTGGCGGGAGCGTGCGGCGCGGTTCCACGATAACGCTGGCCTCGGTGTTCATGCGGGCGATGGTCCGCACCCCGGTACGAAAGGGGGAGCCGCCTTCTCCCACCTTGAATTGCGGCGCGCCTTCAAAAATGTCGCGCATAAACCGCATGAGGTCGAGGACACTCACTTTGCCGAGACTCGAGTAGCGGCTTTCGAGCACGGCATGACGGTCACAATTGTAGGCGTCGCTCTGGTTCGCGGGATCCCCGTAGATAGCGGCAAAATCGAAAGCTCCGTCCGTATGCCAGCCTTGTTTGCGGGCATATTCCACTAGGGTTGCGGGGTACATGAAGTTGCCAGAATCGTCGAAATCAACTGCGCCGATGCGGTAACAGTTAGCGCGCATCACGATTTCGTCGGGACCGACTCTTTTGGCAACCCATTGGCCGCCGCGCGCCAGTTCGACCCACCACGCGTCGTCGTAATCAGCAACGGCCAGCATCGTGCCGGAATCGCAGCTCAGGCCGTGTGCACTGCACAGCTCGCCAATCAGGGCAGCGCCTTCGCGGGCTGAGGTTGCGCGCTCTAGTACCAGTTGTACAAATTCCGTCCAGATGACGCCGCCGGGAACGACGTCGTACCCTCGGGCCTCTGGGATTCCACGCATCAGGGCCATGTTGTTAGCGACCGTGACACCGTATTCATTGACCCCTGCCGTGTGCTCGCCCGGATAATGATGCTTAGCGAAGATTTTTGTGGCGACATAGCGTGGCAGTTCTTCCGGCTGCTGCAACGTGCCCCCGGAATACAGCGGGTACTGCTCTCCGGCAGCGGTTCGGCGCCGCGGGCTGACTTCAACCTTGTGCGCGGAATTCCGCCCCAGTTCTTCACTGTGAGCCACGAGCACAGAACCGGTGGCGCTGCGGTTCTTGCCGACGACAATGGTTGTACACATGCATAGACTCCGGAACTTATTCTGATACGTCAAAGAAGGCGTCTAAGACTTTTAAGTAAGTCGCGACGCGCTCGGTCAATGGCGGCTCGTTCTCCGAATGCAAGATATTCTCCGCGGTGATCACCGGACAGCACGCGCGCAGTTTGTACAGCAGTTCGTCAATGGAGCCGTCTGCGGTGTTGACGATGATTCCGTCGGCGAGCTGTTCTCCAAACCGGGTAGTGCCGTCCGTGATGAGTGGCAGTGAACTGCTTTTCAAGCAACTGACGACACGCTTCGCGATGGGGTGGCTCAAGCAGTCTTCGCCGGAGATATAAAGATAGGAACCCCAACCTTCCAGGTGATAATTCGGAGCTTCATAGACCGGATCTTCATGAAGGTCGACCACCGCGGCGCCGGGGTTGATGGTAATGGCGTTCAGGACAAATGAGGTGATCGCAGCAGCTTCCGGGGAAGCCGCAGCCGGAAGGCGGCCCAGCAAGTGGTCGCTGTCGGAAACACTTTGGCCATTCGGCCCGTAGCGCATGTGGTGAAAATAACCCCATGGATTCAGTAACGGCAGCAGCAGAATCTTCCGGTCCTGGCCAAGTCGCCGCAGCTTTCCAGCGTAGCGGGAGTTCGCGATCGCTCCGGCCGGCTCGCGGCCGTGGATTCCACCGATCAGAACATAGTCAACACGGTCGGAGTTGAAGTAAGCATAAATCGGCAACCGTTCACCCTCGGCTGTGGCTTGCGCAGTGACTTCCACTCTTTTCCAGCCGGCAGCAAGCAGATCGTCGCAGTTACGATAAATCTCAGCAATCGCAGGACGCCCGTCACCGATCGAGGGGATAGAAGTATAGTCCATGTTTAACGGGGTTCTACCCTTTCACCGCATTATCCGCAATCTCAAGTCCTCTGTCGATGATCGCGAACGCCTCCCGCAGTTGCTGCTCGTTGATGCACAGTGGAGGATTGGTGTAAAATGTATTCCAGCGAACCATAGTATAGAGGCCGTTTTCCCTGAAGAATTTACCGAGCGCTACCATTTCATCCGAGGTGCCGTTGAATGGAGCCATTGGCTGCCGCGTTTTGCAGTCCCGGATCAGCTCGACGATGCCGAACAGACCGATCGAACGTACTGCTCCCACCGACCGGTGTTTCGACTGTAACTCCGCGCCTAGACCCTTCATGATGGCGCCCATTTTGCGCGCGTTCTCGATCAGATTGTCTTCCTCGTAGACGCGAATCGTCGCCAGCGCCGTCGCGCATCCCATCGGATGACTGTTGTAAGTAAGTCCTCCATAGAACACTTTGTCGTCGAAGTGCTTCGCAATATGTCGCCTCATGCCGACGGCGCCCAGCGGAATGTAACTCGAAGTAAATCCTTTCGCCATGCAAAGCAGGTCGGGAACAACCTTCCAATGATCGACCGCAAACCACTCACCCGTGCGGCCAAAGCCCGACATCACTTCGTCGGCGACCATCAGAATCCCATACTTATCGCACAGTTTCCGCACACCCTCAAGGTATCCATCCGGGGGCACAAGAATGCCGTTCGTCCCGGTCACCGGCTCCAGAATGAACGCGGCAATCGTGTGCGGGCCCTCCAGTTGGATAATTTCTTCGATCATCGCCAGCGAAGTTTTGGCCGACTCCCATCCGTGTTCGACGCCGTGGTACGGATCGAGCACACGCACCACGCCCGGAATTCCAGGCTCGGCGGCCCATCGGCGAGGATCGCCAGTAAGGCTGATCGCGCCGGCTGTCGCACCGTGATACGAACGATAACGAGCGACGATCTTGTGGCGTCCGGTGAAGAAGCGCGCGATCTTGATGGCATTCTCGTTCGCATCTGCACCGCCGTTCGTAAAGAAGAACGTGTCAATATCGCCCGGAGCGATCTCCGCCAGCTTGGCTCCCAGCCGCGCCCGCGGCTCCGTCGCCATGAACGGATTGGCATAGGCCAGCACCGATGCCTGCTCGGTAATGGCCCGGATGACGCGCTCATCGCCGTGTCCGATGTTCACCGACATCGACTGGCTGTTGAAGTCGATGAAGCGCTTGCCTTCCGGCGTCCAGAAATAGATGCCCTTGGCGCGAGCCACGGGGATGGGATCGACCTTGGATTGCGCCGACCACTCAAACAGCGTGTGTTTCTTGGTGAGATCGACCATCTCTTGGCCGGTCATGGTGGGGGAAGTAATAGCCGTCGTCATTGCTCCTCGTTTCAATCTTCGATATTTCAATAGAAAAGCAAACTGCAAAGAAGAGAAGGCAAATCATGAGGCCGTGGTGCAGCCTGCTCCCCTGCGGCTTACTTGTTCTTCTTCGTGTAGACCGCGCCATCGGGCAAAGTCGAATGAATCACCCCGGCCGCTACCGAGAGCGTGTAAGAGGTGCCTTCGTTGCTCGACCACTGCAGCACGTTGAATCGCTCATCCGCATGTAAGCTTCGCACGGCTACTCCACGAAAGGTCAGGGGGGTATTCGCCTTGCAGGTTTCCGGATTCTAGGTAGCTTGCAGGAAATAAGCGAAGCCAGCGCCCACCACCGTCGCCGCCCCGTCTGGCTCAAGAAGAACTGCCGTGCGTTCATCGACCGCGATATCTCGGATGTGATGGGCCCTGCCATCCTGCAGAATTCGTGCCATGAACACCAGCGTCCGCCCCAATCGATCACGCGCGGAAAAATGCGTATCGGTGATCACTTCCTTCAAGAGTGGATTGTCGAGGAACTGATGCACGATGGTGACGCGCGGATGGAAAGGATTCGACAGCGTCTCGGGCGAGCTTAGATCGGGTCCATCTGGAGGGTCGGCTTGGGCCGAGTAAACAAATTCGCCTTGAACGGCCAACCCAGCGCTCGTTCCGCCGATCGGAATATTCCGTGCTATGGCCTCATTCAGAGCCTGTTGCACGGGCGTTCCCATCCAGAAATTGATGTAGTCGGCCTGGTCGCCTCCGGCAATGAACACCGCTTCGGCGTTGCGTATTGCCGCCGCCGCAAACGGATCTTCCGCAGCCGCGCGGTCCGGAAGTATGAGTGTCGCGACCGAGTTGATCTTACAAAGGCCCTGAATATAGGGGTTATAGTCGTCATCTCCGCTGGCGCGAAGGATGAGAAAATCGCCGCCGCCGGACCGCTCGCACATCCACTTGAAGGCCCGATCGAGGTCTTTGCCTCCACCCAAAAGCGCGAAGCCGCCCTGGGTCTTCGTCTGTATGTCGGTGGCATTTCCCACGCGAAGATATTTATAGTGCGGGCCGGTTGCAAACATAGGGCACGCCAACAGCAAGACCTGTACCAACAGCCCAGCGGTCGGGAGGTGGAGGAACAGGCGGAATCGACTCATTGGCAAACCTCAGCTGTATCGTAATCCGTAGTCCACTAACGAAACTCTAGAACGTCAGCCTCAACGCCACCTGCCCGATGCGCGGAGCAGCCCCGCGAAAGGTGCCGGTAGTGGTGATCTGGCCAAACGTTGACCTGTCAATGTTTGCGGCGTTGTCGGCGAGCGTCGGTTGCGCGAACTCGGGATGATTCAGGGCGTTGAAGAACTCGGCACGAAACTGCAGCGTGAACCGCTCGGTGATGGCAGTGGTCTTGGCGAGCGCGATGTCGAGATTGGTCAGGCCCGGACCACGCAGCGAATTGCGATGCAAGCCGTAGGTTCGGTCGGCTGGATTGTTCACCGGATCGAGTTGCGGAAAACACGGATTGGTGCCGCCATAGTAAGAATTGTTCTCCAGGGGCACGTTGGAAAAACTATTCGGGTCAAAGATAAAGTTGCCGGTGACGGGAGTGGCTGTGATCTGGCATGAGCCGTTAACGGGGTTGGTGCCGTAGGTGATCTCGTTAATTGTCCGCACCTGTCCGGGATTAAACATCGTTATTGGGGCAACTACCGCGGCCTTCGAAAGATAAGGATCGCCCGCGCCCGAAGAACCCGGATTGTAAGGATCAATGGAATCGGGCAACTGGGCGGAAATATCGAACGGGAATCCGGTCCGCCAGGTGACGATGGGATAGAGACTCCAGCCTTTGGTAAGGCGCTTCGGTCCCGCGCCCCACATGCGATCGAAAGGCAAATCCCATCCCATACTGAAGCTGATGCGCTGGCGGACATCGCTATCGCTGGAGCCATAGAAAAGTTGGGGGCTGTAAGCGGGCACTTGCGAATTGCGTTGCCGGTAACCGGAGGCATCGTCGAGGTTATGGGCGTAGGTATAGGCGAGAGTGAAATAAGCATTGCCCAGCCGTGAACCTTTGGGTTGCCGCGTCAGGCTCGCTTCGAAGGCGTTGTAGTTTGCGTTGGCCACGTTCTGGAATTCAGGGAGCTGGCCGAAACATCCCGGGCAACTGCTGTCCAGTTGACGGTTGTAACTCCCCAGCACCATGGGGTTGATGTCCTTCAACGACGTCATTCCATGCGATGAGCTTCCCACGTAATTGGTTTCCAGAATCATGTCGGCAAGAAGATTGCGTTGCAGGCTCAGGTTGTATTGATAGACGTAGGGCGTGCGCAAGTGAGGATCGACCAGGTAGACAAAGCCCGAGCTGTTGATCGGCATGAAGCCGCTTTGGTAGAAATTGATGTCGGGTGCCGGCGGCTTCGAAGGGAATGGGTTCGGAACACCCAAACTTGTGCAGTTACTATTTGCGCATGCATTTTGATACGGCTGACTGAGGGAACCTACTGGCCCGGTCTGCCCCGGCCCAATACTATTGAAGTACAGGCCCGCGTCGCTAAAAAACGGAGGCTGTCCGTTGAATTGAAGGTTATCTTCACCCTTTAGGATGTCGTAAAAAACGCCGAAACCGCCGCGCAGGCTGGTCTTGCCCGTTCCGGTTGGGTCCCAGGCAAACCCGAAGCGGGGCGCGAAGTTTGTCTTGTCGGGGAAGTTCATTCCTTTGGGGGCGCCGGGGTCGCCGGGAAACACCATCCCCAGCGGCGCGTTGACAAATCGTTTGGACTGCAATCCCGGGATTACCGAAAAAGTGCGCCCCTCCGTGTCCAACTTGGGCGTGTTGTATTCATAGCGCAGCCCCAGGGTCAGCACCAGGTTCTTGCTCGCGTGCCACTCGTCCTGGCCGAATACGTACGTGCTTTTGCTGCGAATGTTAGTAGGGGCCAGCGGCCCCTGGTAGAATGCGTCGGGAATGCCGAGAAGAAAATCGGCATAATCGTTCCCCGTGCCCGTGCTCGTGCCGGTGTAGAAGTCATACTCACCATTCGGGTAGAAGGCGTAGCTCATGTTTTCCTGGTAAGGCGAGAATCCAGCGCCGAACTTCCAGTTGTTTTTTCCCCGCGTCCACGAAACTCCGTCCGTCCAGGCGAACGTGTTTTCGATGTAGCGCGTCGGACCATTTTCGCTGGGACCAATGTCAAAGCCGTTATCCATGTAAATGTTGGGCGGGCCGGTCTCAAGGTCGGGAGTGACGTCGATGCCAAATCCTGCGTCGGTGGGCAAAACCCTTCCCGGAAGGTCCGCCAGATAATTACTGCGGTGCGCAACGAAATGAAATTCATTGAGCAGGGTTGGCGAAAAGATTCGGGTGTATCCCAGGTTCACGAAGTAATAGTTGGCCACGGTGTGGCTCGGAAAGCCGGGAACAGTCGCGAACGGGGCGGGGTTCACGGAGGTCGGGCGGTTTACACCAATGGTGGCGGAAAACTTGTCCTTTGCGTCGAGGTTGAAATCAAATTTGGAAGTCAATTCATCGCGATCGTCCTGGGAAGAGAGCGTGGTGGAGAGCAGACCATTGGCAGTGCTGGGGATCAAGCCGGCTTTGATGTATTCCTGGGCCACGGGATCGAACTTAGTGGTATCAATCTGGGCATTGGCAGCGCCCCCGTTGGTCGTCGCCGCAAAGTACGGATTGGCGGTCAGGAAGTCCACGACGCCTTGGTCGGGCGTGCCCCCAGGAATAGAAGAATTGGAAAAATCTCCGTTCATTTGCGCTTTCGAAAAGACTGGGATGTCGTTGTCGGGTACACTCTCAACTTGTCGCTGCCCCTGATACGCGAGGAAGAACAAGCCTTGTCTTTGACGATAGGGCCACCGAGGGTTGCTCCGTACTGGTTGCGCTTAAGGTCGAGCCGCGGGAGTCCTTGCTGCTTGTTGAAGTAGTCGTTGGCGTCCAAATCTCTGTTCCGTAAGAATTCGAACAGGCTGCCATGAAACTGATTGCCGCCAGACTTGGTGACGATACTGATGACCCCACCGCCGTTGCGTCCGTACTCGGCCGTGTAATCGCTCGTCAGAAGCCGGAACTCGGCGATGGCATCGGGATTGGGATCGAGCAGGTTACTATTATCCAGCAAGTCGTTGTTCGACCCGCCATCCAGCAGGAACGTCACCGAGTCGGTGCGTCCTCCGGCGATGCTGTAATTGCCCGCGCCGCCATTGTCGTCGTTGCCTTCCGTGACTCCGGGTTGAAGCAAAGCTAGATCCAGCATGTCCCGCCCATTCAGCGGCATGTCAGTGAGAGTTCGTCCCGTAATCGACTGCCCCAGAGTTGCATTGACGGTTTCCACGGCTGCAGCCTCGGCCCCAACCTCAACGGTCTGTTTCGCTGCTCCCACCTCCATCTTGACGTCGATGCGGAGTGCCTGGTTGATGAGTAGTTTCTGCTCTGCGCTGATCATCGTCCGAAACCCAGTGTGCTCGGCGATCACCTTATAGTTGCCGATGGGCAGCGCCAATACCTGGAAATATCCTTCGCCGTTCGTGGTTGCGGTGCGCGCGTCCTGGGTCGCCGTATTGGTCACAGTAATCTGCACGGCTGGGATCACCGCTCCCTGCTGGTCGTAGACGGTTCCGAAAATTCTACCGGTCGCATTCTGCGCCGAAGAAACAGCTGACACAGCCATCACAACCAGCAACAGCAGCACAATCCTTAGCCGGAATTTCCTCCCTGACCTGAAAATTGGGGCCTTGGGTAATACGATCTCGCGACTGATATATTGCATCCCAAACATCCGGCTTCGATGTTGCGCCGAGCTGTTCATGCACATGCTCCTTTGATGACGTTCTCCCAGTTTGAACATTCAAGATTCTTGCATTGCAGATTCATCTGATCGGACAGACATCCTTCTGCTCAGTGGATTTGAGCACCTACGCACTGCGCCTCAGTTCGCCTCAGGGGGTGTGCGTCTCAACTGGCAGAACTACTCCTCGGGAAGGCGAGACGTATTAACCGAAATCTCCTTCTTGACTTCAAGAAACGGCGCCATTATACATCCATCAGATAGTTGCAGAGGCCAGTTTTGTGATTCCGAGCTTCTGTGTTGCAGGCCACAGGGGCACAACCTGCACAGAAGCTTCCCGCAATTCTGATACAGTCTTTCAGTTGCTGCGGTTTCCGCAGGTGTATCCTGCATTTTTCAAGAACAAAATACAAGATTCAGTATTCGTCGTTCATGGTGAGCCGCCGGGTTCTTCGCGGGCGATTGAGTAAAAGAACGATAACTCTAACCGGAAGATCTGGAGCCGTTGCTGATACCGCAGCGGATCAAGGAGAGAAGATGACCGTCCATCGTTCTGGCCTGGTGCCGTTGTCTGTGCTTTTTCTCGTGCTTACCGCCGTTGCTCCGGGACAGACCAAGCCTCGCGCGCGTGATCTAGGGATACCCTTCGACGGCACACCCGGGCCCCTGAACGCAATCACCGATGTGAAGGGCGTTGAGGTCGGTCACACTACCCTGATTTCGGGTCAGGGAAAACTGCAAGTCGGACTCGGCCCGGTGCGAACTGGCGTAACCGCGATCCTTCCCCGCGGAAAGAATTCCACCGACGAAGTCTTTGCCGGCTGGTTTAGCCTCAATGGCAACGGCGAGATGACCGGAACCACGTGGGTAGAAGAGTCTGGCTTTCTCGATGGCCCGGTTCTGATCACGAATACGAACAGTGTGGGTGTTGTGCGGGATGCGGCCATCACCTGGCGATTAAAGCATGGCCTGGTAGACGAGGATGGTTACTGGTCACTGCCGGTGGTGGCGGAAACTTGGGATGGGTACCTGAATGACATCAATGGTTTCCACGTCAAACCTGAGCATGTCTTCCATGCGCTGGAAACGGCCCACGGCGGCTCAGTGGAAGAAGGCAATGTCGGCGGCGGCACCGGGATGATCTGTCAAGAATTCAAAGGCGGAATCGGAACGGCGTCGCGCGTAGTAAACCTTAAAGAAGGAACCTATACGGTCGGCGTGCTGGCGCAGTGTAACTATGGAGAGCGCGACGAGATGCGTATTGCGGGAATTCCAGTCGGCCGCGAGATCAAGGAGGGAACATTTCGCTGGAACGACACCGGTTCAATCATCGTAGTGGTTGCAACCGACGCGCCCTTGCTGCCCACGCAGCTGAAGCGGCTGGCCAGGCGCGTGCCGCTCGGCTTGGGTCGAAACGGCAGTTATTCCAGCGATGGCTCAGGCGACATTTTTATCGCCTTTTCCACTGCGAATCCCGGAGCCTCCAAACCAACCGGCCTGCACCAACTGACGATGCTGCCAAACGATCAATTGGACGCGGTTCTCCAAGCGGTAGTGCAGTCGGTGGAGGAAGCAGTCGATAACGCTCTGGTGGCTGCGGAAACCATGACTGGCATCGATAATCACACGGTCATCGCGATTCCCCACGATCGTTTGCGGGAAGTATTGAAGAAATACAACCGGTTGGTGAAGTGACCCCGATCAATGGACGAGCCCAGTGCGGTTCTGCTGTGCTCCGGGACCGGACAACTATTCGGTGAATCTTTCGGTGCGAGGTTTGGCCGCCGGCGTGACCGGGAATTTCTCACGCAATCCGATCGCTGCAGGCGCTTCGACGACGTTGATCTCGACTGCGCCACCAACGGTCCGCGGATTCAGAACCTGCCGATCAATGTGGTGGCCCCGCCGACCGCAGATGTGCCAACCCGCTCGACGTGGGGCCAATTGTTCGTGTTACCGCCGTGAAAGGACAAAACCGATACGAGTTTACAACAACTTGCAAGACGTGGGCGGCATGTAAGTCGTTGAAAGTCGGTCGAAGGCTGGGCAGACCCGTACCGCGTGAAAGGCTGCGCTCAATTTTTGTGGAGGACTTCGATTTTGGCGCGAGCGCCCAAAAGGGATTCAGGTGCAGGCCACGACGTCTATCTTCGCGCCACAGGCCAGCGGGGACCTTAAGGGTGAGAGGGAGCCGCCGCAGGCGAACCAGATCGTTGAGATCATCCGCGGACTGGCTACGACGAAGCAGTAAGGCTCCACTTTAAGAACCTTCACAACCGCCTGGCTCTCAAGTAACATCAACTGGTGTTGCTCGTCGTCTTCGGCGCCGGTGCGTCCTACGATTCTGTCCCCCACATTCCGGTCCTCGGACCACCGGGCGTCGGTAGCGTGGAGGCTTGGAAAGATCGGCCCCCACTCGCCAAACAGCTGTTTGACAACAGGGGAATCTACGTACACTTGATGGAGAAGTTTAGAGACTGCCAGGCGCTAGTTACTCCCTTACGGCAGTCGACCTCGGTAGAGAAGATCCTCACGGAGTTTCAGGAGCGCGCCAAGCCTGGTGCTCCTCCTGCAGGTTCACGTGAAAGTGCCGCGCGTTCAGATCGAAATACTTCTCCCGATACAGCCCCAAAACTTGTTCGACCACCGCCACCGGAACCCGCTTGGGCGATGGCTTCCCGCGCCGCCGGTCAAACAAGCCCCGGAACCCGAATTCTTCATTGCACTCTCGCCAGCGTCGCATCTGCCGGGCGCTGATGCTGATAATTTCCGCTGCCTGCCACCACGGGATCTTCTTCGCCATGGCCCGCAAAATGACTTCCTGTGCTTTCATCGCCCGCTCCATCGCGGCCTGCGTGTAAGAGAACATGCCCTCCATGGTCTTCTACCCCCGCCGCCTGCAAAGCGGAAACTTCACTTGCTAAATCATCCGGACATATCATGTGCTACCGACATGAAACTCATTTCGCAATGTTGCGAACAGGCGATGTGGGTGTAGACTAGGTGCCGTTTTTGAAGTCAAAAAGGAGATTCTGATTTAGCCGCTCTCCTGCACGGTGAATTACCTATAGAATTCTCCTGCCATGGACAAAGTTGTCGCGAGCGCTGAAGAGGCGATCCAAGACATTCTTGACGGAGCCACCATCATGGTTGGCGGATTCGGTTTGTGCGGGATGCCCGAGAACCTGATCCGCGCTCTCGTCCACAAAGGCGTCAAGAACCTGACTACCATCAGCAACAACGTCGGCGTCGACGGCGTGGGCATGGCTCTGCTGCTCGCCAATGGCCAAATCCGGCGGCACATCGGAACCTACGTCGGTGAAAACAAACTGCTCGAACAGATGGTGCTGAACGGCACTGTGCATCTCGACCTGATTCCGCAAGGAACGTTCTCCGAGCGAATTCGCGCCGGGGGCGCTGGAATTCCCGCGTTCTTTACGCCCACCGGCGTCGGAACGGTGGTCGCCGAGGGCAAAGAAACGCGCGAATTCGACGGCCGCACCTACATCATGGAGCGCGCGCTCAAAGCCGACTTCGCCTTCGTCAAGGCGTGGAAAGGCGACCGGTGGGGCAACCTTGTCTATCGCAAGACCGCGCGCAATTTCAATCCCATGATGGCAACCGCGGCCAAAATCACCATCGCCGAAGTCGAACACCTTGTCGAACCGGGCGAACTCGATCCCGACCTGATTCATACGCCGAGCGTGTACGTGAAACGAATTTTCCAGGGTCAACTGTTTGAAAAGCGAATCGAGAGAAGGACAGTGAGGAAAACCGCAGCGGGATAATTGAGGGTGCGCTGTTCGCGGTTCGTCGTTCGCTATTCGCCAAAATCGCGCAGGCGGCAAAAAGCGGATAGCGAACGACGAATAGCGAACAGCGCTTCTCCTCATCGCCGGACCAGAGTCGAAGAAAAATATGTCAACTTTGCCGAAGCCCCCAAAAGATACCGACAAACGCGAACGCATCGTGAAGCGCGTTGCCCGCGAATTGCGCGACGGATTCTACGTCAACCTCGGCATCGGGCCATATGCACTCGAAGGCTCGGAAGACTCCGACCTGATCAACGCGGGGAAAGAAACGGTCAGCGAATTGGCGGGCACCGCGTACTTTTCGAGCGCCGATTCTTTCGCGATGATTCGCGGCGGTCATGTTGACCTTAGCGTGGTGGGCGCGATGGAAGTCGACGAATCCGGCAGCATTGCCAACTGGGTGATCCCTGACAAAATGGTCAAAGGCATAAGCGGAGCCATGGACCTGGTTGCGGAAACGCGGCGCGTGATCGTCGCTGTGGAACATGGCACCAAAGATTGGTCAGCCGAAGATCCTGAAAAAATGCACGCTGCCCCTGACCGGCTTGAAGGTGGTCGACACAATCGTCACCGAGCTGGCCTACATCCGAGTCACGCCGGAAGGCTTGCTGCTCGAAGAGATTGCTCCCGGCCTGACGGTCGACGACGTCCAGAGAGCGACAAAAAACTAGCCTGGAATCTGGCTAAAATGTTCGGGGGGCCCCGTTGAACAACGTGTACATCCTATGCGCTGTCCGCACGCCCATCGGTAAGTTTGGAGGCTCGCTCGCCTCGTTCTCCACGGCTGATATGGGCGTGATCGCCGCGAAGGCAGCGCTCGAACGCGCCGGAGTGCACGCGCACCAAGTTGAGGAGACGATCTTCGGCAATGCCCGGCAAGCGGGAGGCGGTCCAAATCCCGCGCGGCAGATTTCCATCCGCAGCGGCATTCCTCAGGAAGTTCCCGCCTACACGGTGAACAAGGCGTGCGCGTCCGGGATGAAGTCCATTGCGCTTGCATTCCAGGAGATTGCTACCGGGAACCTCGATTGCGTGCTGGCGGGCGGGACCGAGTCGATGTCGCGGCTTCCTTATTATCTTGAGGGCGCCCGCTGGGGATATCGCCTTGGCCATCAGGAGCTTGTCGATGGCATGTATCGCGACGGATTCTTCTGCCCGATGGCGAAGATGTTAATGGGCGAGACGGCTGAGATTCTCGCCGCGCAGTACAAGATCTCGCGCGAAGAACAGGATCAGTTCGCGCTCGTGTCGCAGCAGCGCGCCGCGGCTGCGCAATCCAGCGGACGCTTCGACGCCGAAATTGCTCCAGTCACAATCGAGGGCAAGAAGGGCGCAACCGTTTTCTCGCGCGATGAACACTTGTTTCTCGGCGCGACCATCGAGAAGATGGCCAACCTGGCTCCAGTTTTTTCCAAGACCGGCACCATCACTGCCGGAAATTCTTCCGGGATCACCGATGGCGCGGCGGCGGTGATGCTCGGGAGCGAGAAATTCGTCCAGCAGAACAATCTGAAACCGTTGGCGCGGATTCTCGCCGCGACTTCCGTCGGCGTGGATCCGCGCCTCATGGGTATCGGGCCGGTGCCGGCCATCCGCAAAATGGAAAAGAAACACGGCCTCAATCTCAACAACTTCGATCTGGTCGAACTCAACGAAGCCTTCGCCGCCCAGGTGCTGGCCTGCGATCGTGAGGTGCACTTCGATCGCGAGAAACTCAACGTCAACGGAGGCGCCATCGCACTCGGCCATCCCATCGGCTGCACCGGGACGCGCATCACGGTGACGCTGCTCCACGAAATGCTGAAGCGCAAAGCGCGCCGCGGCTTGGCCACGCTCTGCGTCAGCGGCGGCATGGGCATGGCGCTAGCCATCGAGAATTCTTTATGAAGGAGTCGGAAGGAAATCTGAACGTTACACACAAGGGCTGGGTTTGTATTGATTGGGCGCTCGATAGCGTGCCGCCGCGAATGATCGACTGGTTCTGGAACAACATGGGAAAGGGCTTCGCCCTCTGGCATCCCATTTAGCATAAGGCGTTCTATTGGGAGATCCGCCGCAGGACGGAAGAGCACTCGGGGTCATCCATGTGGCGCCGCAACGCTGGTCCGACGGAACCGTGATCGAGCCTCATATTCGCTTTGAAGACGTTGCGACACTTCCGCAGGAGGTCGCCGACCTTGTTGTATATAACCACTGTGTGATCGCCGCGGGGATTGCTCTTTTCAAGAAGGAATACAAGCCTGACAATAGCGTGGTCGCTTAGCCAATGGATGATCGCCCGACTGGAATCCACCTCATAACGGGCATCCGGCGGTTGTTGGTGTAATTGATTCCATGACAATGTCGGCTCCCACGCCCGAATAGACTTTGGTGGTGCCAACCAACCAAGGCCCGGGGAAAGGAGTCGAACTACGATCATTATAGGAGTGGATTACCATCCGGGCTTTCAGCAAACTGCATTTGTGGATATGGACACTGGGGAGTTACAGGAACGGCGACTGCAGCATCGCGAGGAAGCGGAAAAGTTTTATCGCGATCTCGGAGCCCAGGGAGCAAGCGTGCGGGTGGGGATGGAAGCGAGTGGGCACGCTCGCTGGTTTGAACGACTGCTGTCCGAGCTGCATTTTGAGCTGTGGATCGGCGATGCCGCCGAGATCCGCACCAAGCGGGTACGCAAACAGAAGACGGATCGCCAAGATGCGCAGCTGATTCTGCGATTGTTGCTTGAAGATCGTTTTCCGCAGGTCTGGGTACCGAACTGGGAGAATCGAGATCTGCGGCAACTGCTGTGGCATCGACACCGGATGGTGCAGGCACGCACGCGGATCATGAACCAACTGCAAGCGGTGGCGCTCAACGAAGGACTGCGCTGCAAGAAGCGGCTGTGGCGGGACGCCGGACGGGAACAACTGGAGTCGTTTCCGTTAGCCCCGTGGGCGAGCCGGCGACGGTGCGATCTGCTGGAGTTGCTGGACCGACTGAACCCAACGATCGCGGAGCTGACGCAAGC
>Ga0116132_1001271_pt1 | contig 19225 bp, 22 predicted proteins | sample June2015DPH_17_1_2_FD_89735 | JGI IMG/M metagenome (GOLD analysis project Ga0116132, IMG submission 89735) | Peatland microbial communities from SPRUCE experiment site at the Marcell Experimental Forest, Minnesota, USA - June2015DPH_17_150 | ecosystem: Environmental > Terrestrial > Soil >... | reverse complement strand
TCCTCACAGCATAGCCCCCTGACCACAAGTGCCCACCCCAAAGCTTCTCCTTAATCTCAGGAAACTCCTCGAAAAGCAACTGAGCCGAAACACACTTGAAAACACGAACCATCTCAAGTATGCATACTTTAGGCGGAGCAGAAACAAACAGATGCACATGGTCACTATCATGAACTCTAGTAGCCAGCAACTGCCAACCATGCCTCTCAGCAATCATCTTAAGTACCTCTTCCAACCTAACCTCAACTGAGCCTACGAGTACCTTGCGGCGGTATTTTATGGCCCAGATAAGGTGGTAGTTGGCTTGGTAAGCACACGTCCTAGCCTTCTCCAAGTCTCTCACCTCCTTATCTCGTTTGTGAAAGACGATTAGGCATACCAAAAAATAGAACTTACGCATTCATCCTGCTGCTACCGCGGCAGGTATTCTGCTAGGTTTTTTATAAACATTTGCGAGAAATTAAAAAAAATTTCAAAATTAATTTATGCTTTGCTAATCGTGCATATTCAATAAGGGTTCGAAAACGATTAATAATTGCTTCTATCCTCGTTTCTGCTCATTCAAGCAATTTATTAAGCAAAGGTTTTTTTACAACATTCCAAGAACGTTTCTTTAGAAGGTACTGATTGAATCTTGAGCCATAATATTGCTTATTTTGATCTATGTTTGTGAAATATTCAGAAAGTGTGTCTGTTAGAGTTAAGGGCGATGATGCTATTATAACCTCATCCTCTGTGTAATCCTGTAGCATCGTATATTGCGGATATGTGATCTTCGCCAATGGTACTTTAAGGAGACCTGCTTCAATACTGTCTAAGCCGATTTCTTCATCAATGCTGGTTTCTATGTATAAATCAGACGAAGCCAGAGACTTTAGGAATTTTGTACGAGGCATAGCCCTTATTATGTTTAATTTTACCATTCCATAATCATAAGTTTCTTCATAAGGTATCGTCGGATCAATTATATAAAACAGTACTTTTTTCTTGAGCCTATTCCCTAATAACCGAGCTACATGTATTAATGATGCTTGTGGCAATAGACGAGGAGACTTAGCGTAAGATCTATACGCCATTATTTTCGGAACTTCACTCAAATTTCTATAGCTATCTTGCAGTTGTTGAAAGTATTTGATTTCAGATGGAAGTATGAACTGTGGCAATATTGAAGTTGGATTGCTTATTTTATTATAATTACGGGTTGTTATGCTATGACAAATATAAAAATCTGGTTTAAAAAATTTCATATTGACAGACCCCCACCACGCAAATTCTAGTAAGGCTCCTAACCTTGTCCTAATATCGCTGTGCAAAATCGTATTTTTGTATTCATCAAATAATAATCCATGAATAAATATGGCAAAACGTTTTCCGGCAAGGAGGCTACTTATTCGAGCGATAGAACCAGTGTAAATAATAAAATCGTAATCTTTCAACTTTTTTACCAATCTAAGATCATGAACAAATGGATTGACAGCACCATGGTCAACATTGAAAAGATCAACTTCAAAGTTCTCCAATTTAAGGGCGTTAAATAGCTTCAATGTGATAACATGTACACCGCCCAGACCTGAAGGGGAAATAACTGCAATTTTCATATGACCCTCTATCCAAAATTGCTTTTCTTGTTAATAATGTCTATTGGTAGTATAATCTCACATAATCTTTTCAATGAGATTTTTAATAGATCCGGCATTCCTATCTATGAGCAAGTAGAGCATTTAAGGTTTGCTTGCGTGTGGAAATATGCAAAACAATATTGAAACAAGCTATCAAATGCAAAACTTCATAAATCCTCAAGCAAGTCATAATAAAATAAAACCAGCGAAGAAAAAATGCTTCAACCAGAAGTAATACACAAAGCAAACATAGAAGCCCATAAACTAGAGGCATCGATATACGAGCAAAGGCATCCCGAAATTTATGGGTACTCTGAACAAAAGAGAATTACAAAAACACTTCAGATAATAACCGTTATGATTGAGGATAATGAGAAGCATGCGTTAGATTTTGGTGCTGGAACTGGAAACCTGACAGGAAGATTATTGCGTTTAGGATATAAAGTCACCGCAGTTGATATAAGCCCTGATATGTGTGTGCAACTTAAAAAAAAATTTCAACAAGAAATCTTAAAGGGCAATCTTAAAGTAGTTAACTCAGAAGTTGAGGAATTCAAAACCGCAGCAAAGTATGACCTAATTACTTGCTATTCCGTTTTGCATCATTTACCCGATTATATTCAAACAATTAAGGAATTAGCAGCTTTATTACACACCGGTGGGTGTATGTACTTAGATCATGAGGCAAGCCCATATTATTGGACTAATCAAAATTTTAGGGGTATAGAAAGAATAATTAATTTTTCAAACAGAATTGTTGATTTTCCATTTCGTTTTCGGAGGGGAACAAAAATTTCTATAGATTATAATATGAGTGATTACTGGACAAGCAAAGATAGGCATATAGATCACAAAAAAATTGAGCGAGCGTTCATTCAATTACACTTTTCAATTCATAGAAGAATTGATTACCACGTTAGCAAAACATTAGTTGTCAATCCAGCATTTATAGCTTATCAGTTACTAATGAAACCTACTACGAGTTGCTGGATAGCCAAAAAATGAATAAATTGCTAAGCCTTCAGTCATAAGCAACATCCCAAGTCTTTCTAACCAAACACTTGTTCTTAGTAATTGCTAAAATAAATCACAGTTTCTCGCAAAATAACCTTGAGTTGGTTACACTAACATATCCTTTCCAATACCCAATCGCCCTGCCAATTGTTCGATTCAATATCATTGAAACTGATGAATGGTATTTGCTTGCAACTGGATAAGTGCAGATCATAATTTTCACATTAAAACCCAACGTGCTTATTTTAGAAATCCAAACATCACGTTCCAAGACTGAAACGTGATCCAAAGAAGCAGATGATTTTAAGCAGTATTTAGGACAGCGATTAAGATGAAATTTTGATTTTTTTTGTGCAGGCGTGGGTGTTGAAATCATTAAAATACCGCAGTCTTAAGGACGCGCCTTGCCTCAATCAAGAAGCACTCAGGTTTAAGCAAATGTTCGACAACTTCAAAAGCGACTATCGCCTCCAACGACTTATCTTTAAACGGTAAAGTACTAGCGTTAGCCTTTATGAAATATTTGCGTAATTCTTTTCGTTCTAAGCATAAATAATCGAGGTCCAAACCGTATGCAATTCTTCCTTTCTGAACGAAATGCCCTAAGACTTGGCCACAAAAGTACTCCTCTTATAGTTAATCATTTGATAGCACGCGTGACAACAAACCCCAAGTTACAGATACCTATGCACCCCACAAGCCTTCCTGAACCTTGAAGAATCCGCAAATATTCACCGCGAGTGAACCAATGCTTATGATGCGGATCGTACAGTTTATTGCTCAAAAACTCGTCCACATAATCCTGCAGCCGAATTGTGTCTTTATACCATTTGGAAGCCACATATGTTTTTGGCATAAACCAACGCAACAAGACACGCCCATCAACACTATGGAAAAACAGAAAATGTAACATACCTTTATGATTAAAGCGAAGTTCATCCAAAGCTCTTACAAGCAACAGTTTACCCCACTGGAATATTGGATTACGACTAAAATTCATAGTGTAAAGTTCAGACAGCCAAGGCACAGCTACAAATAATTTGCCGTCATCGCGCAACATGTTCACCAGCTTTTTAGCCACTTCGTCTGGCTGCATCAAATGTTCCATGACGTGAGAACAAACAATGGCATCGAAGACTCCGTTTTTGAATGGAGGATTTTGCGCGGCAGCTAGAACAAAGTCAATGTTTTTGAAACCAAGCTTTCGTGTTTCTTGCTTGTTCTTAAGGATACTATATTCTTTGGGGATTTTCTTGCACATGTCGACGCCGACAACATATTCATACTTTGTTGCTAAAACTTGTACCGCTCCTTGGCTACTGCACCCGACATCTAGGGCTGTCTTTTTTTGGCTGTCAAGTATGTATCTAGTAAACAGAGGATCGTTCTGGAAGCCCATAATATATCAGCTATCACACTTAATTAGCTGTTCTTTACAGTTAAGTGTATCTTCATGGCATGTTTGTTCTTAAATTTATCGTTTAAATTAAATAAATTCTTTGAATTAAAGCAAAACAGGGCTGATGAATTTAGTACCCAACCTCTGGGGCGAACCAGAGTTGGAAGGTATATACTTGGCGGGATTCCAAAAAAAGGGGTAATAATGGTATTAGAATTTTGTGTTTTTTTTTTTAATAATATCAAACGATGTAGAGACAGCGCATTAATCCGATGAAAAGCATATAGCACGAGATAAGGATTCATTAACTTTACCTTTAGAGCAGGATAAGCAGTTGGTCTTTCCTCTGAGTATTTAAAGTTTGTTACCATTGCTTTTTTAACAAATACTATTATAGAGAATCGCAATAGCTAGTAGTCCTTAAACTAATAAAAAGGTGTGCAGAATGCAATCTTTAAGCGCATTAAAGCCTTTCATATTAACTCAAGCCTATAGAGTAAACTGCTTAATTCGAGGAGAAAGCTATGCTCCATTAGGCACAGACCTCATCGGCTATAGCAGCGTAGTAAAATTTCTAGAAAAAAACAACATATTAACTATAGATGGTGATATGGTTGAAATTGGAACTTTCCTAGGCGGTGGCGCTCTCAAAATCTCAAAGTACCTAGAGAGAAATAAGTCTCCAAAAAAACTGTTATAGATGTTTTTGATCCTGATTTCGATTGGACTAAAAATATAACTGGCAACTTTATGGCTACCATGTACCATAATGTATTAAGTCGGTATAACGGCAAAACACAATTTGAAGTATTCTCTGAAATTACAAAAAACTGCCGTAATATTCAGGTTATCAAGGCAGATTCCAAGAAAGCGTCCATACCCGCAAGCAAGCTATCTTTCGCGTTAATAGATGGAAACCATGACCCAGAATATGTCGAAAGCGACTTTAATCTTATCTGGAATAAACTTCCATCTGGCGGGGGTATAGCGCTCCATGATTTCGAAGGCGACTTACCACAAACGACCGCTAAAATCAAAGAGCTTATTACTAGGCATAATGACCAAATCTCAAGCGTATTGCAAGAAAAACAAAAATGGCTAGTTTACTTGATTAAGAAATAATCATTTTATAATACTTCGCGCATACTATTATCGTTAACTTGCAATTGTTCAACTTGCGATGTTAGACAACAACCCAGCCATCCCGAACTCATTTTCCGCTCTGCCTCCAAGTACTAATAGTGTCATAAATTTGTTGACCTACTTCATCGATGCTTTTACTTGCAGAAACTTGAAACACACCGTTCATATGGTTGCTTAACTGAAATATCTTGTACTGTAGGTTAATGTACGTTAAATTTTCAGGTTGACTTCCTCTAATTTTCCAACGGTACTTTAATGTGGATACATCACTGGTAAGTGATATGATGATATCTGCCTTGCTTAAGAAGGGGCTAAGAAATTTGACAAGTACCATTATATAACGAGAGTCAATATTGTAAAGTCTCTTCAGATGAATGTAGTCGATTATTGATCCTAAGGCATGTTCTTCGACAAGTACTATCGGGCAAAATAATCTTTCAAATTCAATCTTGAATAACATCAAGGGTAATAATATGAACGTGTTAAGAAAAAGTTCCAAGCTAACGATAATCTTTAAAACATATTTAACTGTTGTAGCTTCTATTTTCAGTTTATTGCATAGGAATTCGAATATTTGTGTTAATTTGAAGAAGGGTTTCACGCAACCCATGCTCACTCTTAGATTTTCGCTACGAAGTCGTTTAGCTAGAAATTCCATCTGTGTCGTTTTGCCACTTCCAACTGGACCAACGAATATTACAAGTCTGCCCATGCGCGAACCCCATCTTAACTCGCTATAGGATTATGCAAACAGAGTCTAAACAGAGTCTTCTCTTTTGTAAAACCCATATTTTGGTATAAACGAAAAGCTACTATGTTATCCTCAAACACATCCACAAATATGCGCTCTACGTTATATTCTTTAAACAGGCTAAGCACCAAAGCGCTCATTATGACCTTGCCAAATCCCCTACCTCTGAATTCCTCTTTAATAATCACATTATAAACGTGCGCTTCCACTCCGTTAATAGTAGCTAGAGCGCAGCCCACTATTCTATTATCTACGTAAATTGAGACGCCAGCAATCTTTCTTAACAATAATTTGAGATTCATGTTGCAAATGTTATATAAATATGATAAAAATGATGCATCATGCATTATATCCTCCTCGTAATAAAATTTAAGTACAGTTTTTAGATTCTTAGGAGTTAATTTGGATTTTTTCAAAGCCATGGATAAACCTGAACCCCCAATTTACGAAGCACTATATCAGGAAGTATTTGTTTTGCATATATGAGCCAAAAATAGGATTCTATACCCGAAGCGAATTTAGAAACAAAAGTAGATAAACTGGAAGAAGGAGCAGCAAGTAAATACACCTTCTCAACATCTAGTGTTTGAAGATTTCTTATCGCCTCATGTAAGGCTAAATAATCATAACATTTTTCTAAACTCCCCTTTGTAGAAATGGAATACATCCTATATGCAACTTTATGTGAAGGGTCAATTAGCATAACTTCCACCGAATAATCTTGACCAATGGAAACTTGTGTCGCCTTGATGAATCCTTTTTCTTTCAGATGGACAAGCGACTCTACTACATTAAGTCCTTCTTTGGTATAGAAGCCCCTCTCTAAGCTAAAATGTTCATATTGCATTAAGAAGCTGTCCCAATTGATGTCATATTGAATGTCGGGCTTACTGTTCAGAGCTTTTCTTAACCACTTTCTGGTTTTAGAGCCAAGAAGTTGGTCTATTCTCCTTGGTTCCGTGATAAATGTGTAACTTATTTTAGCATCCCATCCATTCCATAAGAAAGGACGTACATCAAAGAAGTAAGGAGGATTCATTATCCTTGTCACGGTAAACAATCCACGACCTATGAATTTTGTAAGCAAGTTAATTCCTTCAGAAACTTCAGATGTTCTCCTGAAGTTAAAGGTCTGTTCGTCAAATATTACAAATCCCAAGTAGGGAAGAGTATGAAGACAAGAGTCTAGTACTGTGACAAAATAGTTCTTCCGCTTAAGCAGGGGTACTCCTAAGACTGGATTGTTATCTTTAGCAAGAATCACGAATGTGAAGTCTCTTGAAGTATAAAGCTCGTCAATTGAGTGAAAGAGGGTCTTTTTTTGTGCACTCTCTAAACGAGATTTCCATTGATCATAATTATTTAATAATTCAATCTGCCAACCCATATTACTCATAACCAACCCTCATAACCAACCCTCATAACCAACCAATAATATATAACCTAATGCTAAAACGAAAATTCATAAGAACCCTTTGAGCGTTAGCTTCTTGTGAAGCTCACCAAAATTCATTAAAGTTACGCCATGGTACTCACAAATTTTGAAAAGAAATTTCAGTAAACTATAAAATTCTACATCATGAAGATAATCCACGTGGAAAATTAAAGAGCTTATACCATTATTCTTAGCTAATTCCTGAATTAATTTCTCAAGTAATTCTCGGGTTTCCTCTTGGCTATAGCCTTCTCTATAGGGAACTAGGTCCATAAAGATTATAGGGATCTCTATTAGATCAAAATCAGTAAATTTTATGCCATATGCTAATCCACCTGGAAATCCTACTGCGTTATTAAATCCAATATTAGACGAAATTTTAATATTAAATTTTGAAATAAGCTTGTAAGCATTGCTTAAACCTTGAGGAAAGCTGATAGTGTGATAACGCATTGCTTTTATTGGACCAAAATTTGTTTTAAAGTAGTTCATCATAAGGCACAACCGATTTAGGCTCATAGACGGATCCGGATGTGGGAAGACGTCATGTCCTTGGGAAGTTAGTTGCATTAGCTTATGTCGATTAGATAGCGCCACATCAAATCGCGCGAAGATTGTGAACTTAACCCCAGATTTACCCAGCTCACTAATAGCCCTAATGCCATCAAGAGGCTTCACATCTTTTGTAGGAATAAGAGCATCGTTTAATAGCTTCGTAGGCCGCAGTATTTTTAACAGAGTGTTTCTTATAATGAGATTTCTCGGAGCATCCCAATCGAACGATAAAACTGCTACAGCCTTATTATCTAAATCCTTTGCTGTGATTAACTTAAATTGGCAGGAGGAAGACAATTTATTTATAGGCAAGGGTCGCAGAAGAGATTCATTTAAGTACTCTTGCACAGTGTTAGCCAAAATTTTATCAAAATTGAGAGAGGCAATAATTATCGACCCACTATTGTATAACCACTATTATATACAATATCATTTTCTAAAACTAATTCATAAGATTGGGGGCTTGCAGAACGATCTGGAAGCGTAAAGGACAAATTTGAAAGTATAAACATACGTTCATCTGGATTAAGGCTGTAAAACTGCGTGGTCCATCCGTTATAAATCTCTATAAAATTAGCTCCAAATATTGAGTAGACATAATAATATCTATAGTTGCCGAATATAGTTTGATTTTGATTTAAACTGTGGTCCATGAGCCACACAACCGTGTAATAGGCATCATCTTGTTGAAAGTGTACATCGTAGGCAGTAGTAGGTTTTTCTGGAATTAAGGTCTGATTTAGCCATATGGCTGATGAAGATACAATCAAAATGGCGATGACACACACAGAAATTGTTTTCAGGAGCGATCCTTTAGAGGCAGGGAACGATCCTTTAGAGGCAGGGAACGATCCTTTAGAGGTAGAAATGAACCGTTGCAAGCCAATATATACTGGTAACAATAAAAAGGGAACAGAGAATGCCGCAATCCTAGCGGTGTAATCAGTAACTGCGTGAACTAGAAAAGATGAGTATGAACCGACCAAAAGAATTAACCCCAATAATATTAATGCGATACGCTTATCGGTTTTGTGTTTGAGTATGTATATAAATGTAGAGAATGCTATTACAAGAATGGCAACCACGTTAATTCTTGTGAGCCAAACCATTGACTGAAACAGTGCATCACCGGTATATGGAACTCTGACACCGTAAGTTATGAAGGGTTGAGGTTTAATGAAGTTAATTATTGTATTTAAGTAGGAGGCAAAGCTTCCATAAAAGAGCATTCCCATAAAGAGAAAATAAATGAATGTAATAGTAATTACAATAAGATAATTGGAGCCCAAGGTTTTTTGTCTCAGCGCTTTAGATATCAAATAATAAATGAGGAAAATTAAGGAAGTATACAATGCTAACGGGAGATATATTACATTAAGCCCTATGATTAATAATAATACTACAATCATGTTAGTCAGCTTAATTTCATGCGGGACTATAACAAACCTTACCAGTAACGCATTTATGATTATGCCAAAGAGCCAATAGTTGGGGAAAAGGTAAATTATTGACTGGAAAGAAAGTACTGTTACGACTATTGTCAATCCCACAAGTGAGTTTTGAGCATTAGTATTAAGTTTCTTCAGCAAAATATAGAAACTGGGAAAAACGGCTAAGCCTCCTACGAAAATACCGAGCCAATTATAAACTCGGATAGTGGAAAGACCAGTAATTAGAGATGTAATTCCAATTATTATTGGGTCTCCTGGCGAAGACCCAAAATTACCAAAAATACCTGTTACGCCGCTCAAATTATTATTTACCACTGCCTCACCAGCCCTTACATTAAAATAAGAAAATGAAACACAGTTGATATCACCATTAATTAACAGCAGTGCCTGGAATACCATAACCAAAGACAAAAAGACGTAAAACGATAGAATACTATTTGTGCCACCCAGCCTTGGATATACGAATTTTAAAGCTGAAAAAACAGCAAAAAATGCGACGAATACTATTATCAAAACATTTAGTTGTGTCCTGAACAAACCTCCTAACACTATGTAACTAGAAATGGCAATCGCCATCAAAACTAACATTAGCTTTTCTAAATCTCGTTTTATACAATAACTACACATAGGTATGCGTTACCTCAACTATCAACTAACGTACAATTGGGAATTAATCAACATACTTTGTCTATGACTTGTATAAACGCTTCTAGTGTTTTTTTATTATCGAATTTTTTAAGAATAAATTCTCTGTTTCTAGTGCCAAATTCAGTAGCTTTTTCTAAATCAAGAGATAGAAATGAACCAAGAGCGTCAGCAAGTTCTTTGCTATCATTTGGCTTCGTCATTTTTACACCCAAACCCGCGCCATCGAGGATTTCAGGTATTCCGCCTATACGCGAGGCGATAACCAGCTTACCATACAACATTGATTCCACCACTGTGTACGGAAGAGGTTCAGGCCATAATGAGGGAAAGGCAACGATTGATAATCTTCTCATTAGGTAAGAAAAGTCCTCAGAGTTAAGTTTTGGTAAGAAGTTAATATTTATACCAGTCCCAATTCTTCTCACACATTTGTGTTGTTCCATAGTCATCGTCAAATACGCGTCGATTCTATTAACATGACTCAAGGATTTCAAAGCGTTCAAAAAAACCTCGATACCCTTAATAAATCGATTTCCACCAAAATAGCCAACTCCAGTACTCTCCGCCAAAACAGGAGGAATGGAAGGAATAGGATTGTAAATCATGGAACTTTTTTCTTTTATGCAAGGAGCTTTAGAAAGCACCAAATCTCTCTGAGCATTACTAACAAAAATAAACGAATCCGCAAGGTATCCTAATGTTCTATAGTATCTACCGAGAGACTCATTCAAAAAAGAAGATAAGGCAATTGAAACAGGCCCACGCTTTCTTTCAACTTTTTCATGAACCATGAAAGACTTAAGTGAAGAAACGCCAACCTTTCTTTCAACAAAATTATACATCAAAGAGGTGGGACAAGCCAACAAATAATTATGCAAGTGTACCACTACGGGTTTCTTATGGATCTTAGCAAAAGGTATAGCACTGTACCAGTTACCAGGTATATAAACGACATCACTTTCCGACAAAAGCCTGTTTAGGAAAGTGCTATTTAAAACCCCGAAGTTAACTAAAGTATCATATCTATTTCCAAACTTCATCTTCAAAGGCAATCGATAAATCCGTATTCCCCAGTCCACCGACTCGACTGATGCTTCTCCTGGAAATTGCTTAGTAATTACAGTAACTTGAAAACCTTCTTGAGCCAGCAACTTTGAATAAAGCCAAGTAGCCAACTCGGCTCCACTACCATGAGGATAAAATAGCTCAGAGAAAATCAGTACTTTCATTGCTTCACTTTGTAAATTTTACCCATGGCGATTATTTTTTTTCTATCAGTTGCAGAACGCTATCTTGTACCTCTTCAACAGTGGCAGTACTTGTATCCAAAATTATGATTCTTAATCCAGACAACTTGACAATATTTTCATATCCTCTTTTATAGTGTTCTATAAGTTGCTTAGTCAATGGTTCATCTTTCTTTCTCTTAAGAATAACAGCAGTATCCGCCTCTAAATATATTAGAATACTACGATTGGGTATCAGCCTAGTTAATAGCTTAGCGCATGTACCTGAGGTAATTCCTGGCTCCTTAAGAAAATAAGAAAGAGTAACTAATGTATCTATAACATATCTATCACAAACCACTATGTAACCGAGTAAAGAAGGCAAAATCACGCGGTAAAAAATGGCGGGAACTAGACTTACAAGTTCCAATATTTTCCAGGGAGTTCTTATTTTTCTGCCTATATCGCCTTTGAATCCATAATAGTTTATTTCTTGCTCATTGGATTTTCTTAATAAACTCAGAAATAAATATGCGAACGTGTGGTGTTGCTTAACTGTAGCTCGCCAAGTTCTATACCCATTCTTTCTTAGATATGAGGATGTTAAATTAGCATGTTCGGTTTTTCCAGTTCCATCTGAACCGAAAAAATAAATCATCTTATACGGAAATTTTTTCAAGCAGACAACTCTCTAACATAGTCCAGAAGAACGTTGATTCCTTTTGAGGCAGGTTGCTTCATTATTTGATTTATAACGCCTACATTCTTATTCCTATTCACCTCCAATATCGCCTTGGACAAATATGCCCATACTATCACAGGAATTGGATAAGGATAGGGCACTCTAAGGTTCTTACAAAGACTCGTGATAACTGATGCACCTTTTCTTTCATATCGCATTAGAATGCGAGTTTCTGGTCCAAATAATTCGCTTGTTATGTTATAAACGAGATTTAAGTAGAGACTAAGGTGCATTGAAAAGTTTTCGTCAACAGCTATTTTTCTTATAACTGCCAAGTTTCTATTCAGCATAGCGTTAATCCCAAGATACAATCCAGCTATAGATAAATTGAAATCCTTAAGTAATGAATAGGCTGCCTCTCTTACAACCTCATAATCTTCAGAAAGCTTAGTCGCTTCATATCCCTCGCCAAGCCTAATTAGTTCATAAGCGTGATTTTGCCACAAGCTTTTAACCTCAAAAAGGTCCAACGAGCCAACGGCAAGTCGTTTGTGAATATCTAGATCAACGTAATTACCTTTCTCGATTTTCCTTAATACAATTTCGGGAGTCCCGATTTTAAGAATAAAATAACCGTGATTTTTTAGCTCGTTAACTAAAGGTTTGAGACTGTTTTCGTCATACAATAAAACGTCAATGTCGTCTGGGATATAGTTAAATGGTCGGAAGGTCTTAAAAAACATCAAATTGCAATCAAGTTTTTCCTGAATATCGATAAGAAGCTTAGCTGCTTCAATTTGTTTTTCCCTTTGTCTTCGGTAATGGGCCATGAGAACATCAGCTTCTTCAGGTAGCTGAAGCTGATTCTTCAAACAGCCGTCATAAAATAAAGGAAAGACCTTCTTGCTAACCGCATACTTGATAGCAGAGTTTAATGAATTTTCTGGAATGCTTTCCAATCGACCAAAAGGTCGAAAATAGGGGTTCCCTACTTTGGCTACTAACTCAGCGCTCTTCATTTAGCCGTCTTTCTAATACTATTTCTTAATTTGCGTTTAACTAATATGGGCAAGTAATACACCGAACCGATAAATAATCCTAGAAGAATAAGCAAATTTTCAGTTATTATTCTAATTCGGTTGCTGACAGGGTTAATGTGATTTCCTTTAAAATTGCGCGTATTGATATCTTCGATGTTATCTTTTCCGTGAAGATATAAGATTTTAATGTGGTTTATACCAAATCTTGGGGCTCTGTATAACGTTTTTCTCCAGGTACTTGAAGGGGAATGTATTACTGGAAATGCATTGACAAACCGAATGTCAACTCCGTTCTTTCTAGCGCGAACAAAAAATTCAGTATCCTCGCAAATTTTAAAGCTTTCATCGAATTTTAAATTCTTAAAGATTTCTGCGTCGCAGACTAAATTGCAGAGATCTAAATCTGTAGCTTTAATCTCTAAACCTTTAAGGATTGTGCCGTTTTTTGCATGTTTAGCTATTTCTTCTAGCCAGGTACTAGTCAGGGGTATAGCATCCGATTCAGTAAAGACAATAATTTCGCCTTTTGCTCTTGAGATTGCATCGTTCCAAGCTTCCGGGATTGTATTTTTAGTTGATGTAACAAACTCAAAGTCTTTTAACGTCTGATTTGCCAGCGCTCCGCGTAACTGATCAAATTCTCGCTCTTGCTTCGCAATAGAGATCACACTAATTTTGACCAAACTTTCGTTCACAATTCAAAAAAGTCTAAAACTTTGTCTGATCCTTCTTTGTTATGTTTGCTTTTACTGCTTTTCTGATGCCTTTAGCCCAAGCAACACCGTCTCCACCAGCCAGCATCAACAGTGGTGAAAATGTTGGCAACAGGTAATAGAAGACTCTTATGAGGGGTGAGGGTTTGGAGTAGCTGAGTGCTTGGTAGATTCCAAGAGTTGTTCTATTCTTGTATGCTTCTTCCTCCATTCTACTATAGGTCTTTTTTGTTGTCACATAGGTCTCTGTACAAAAATAAGCTCGAAAACCCAGCTCAAGAGCCCTAAAGAGAATATAGGAATCCTCCGCTATACAAGGCGGGATTGGCATCACGGTTTCAAAAACGTGACGTTTGACAAGCATAAAATCTCCGCTAGCACAAACATGAAACCTTTGCCTAATTGGATCAAGAATTCGATAAAACATTAATTGTGGGCCCTCAGAAACTTTGATTCGGCAATACACAATATCTGCCTTTGATGATAAGCATTGTAAGGCAAAGGCAAAGTTGTGTATTCTATTATCAACATCGTTGAATAAAATTATCTCAGTATCTTGAGGAATAAATTTAGCGCCGAAGTTAATGGCATCCCACTTACCCTTCGCCTCTCTATACACAACATTCGGATGCTTAAACTCCTCACCACAAACAACAACAAAAGGCACCCCCAAACTTTGCAACTCAGCAATTTTTTCAGCAACATTCTTTGCATCTCTAGCCAACACCATAAAGAAACACTTGGCACTGCTTTGTGCAGAAAGTGAATTCTTAACTTTGGGATTACTTAAAATAGTCAATCAAAGCCTGCCTAGAAATGTTTCATGTAATAGCTGCGTCCAGCATTACGCGTTTTAGTATGCTGAAGCCGTGCTGTATTTTCAATTTTTTCTCGCCTACTCGCTGTCTATAATATATCGGCACCTCAACGATGGTGAAACCCATTCGCTCTACGTAATAGTTCAATTCAACTTCTACGTCAAAACCCTTGGATTTCACTTGCCAATTACTCAGGAGGCTTGGGCGGATTACACGCAGGCCTGTCAGGGGGTCTTCCAGGGTTATGCCGTTAAGCAAGTTGTGCGTTAATGCTATGAGCTTGTTACCGAAAGAATAGACGTTATCAAAAGCCGATATGCGGTTCTGCTCATGGAACCTGTTTCCGCAAACCATGCCAACACTGGGGTTTTCCTCTAAGATGCGGATCATTTCAGGTATGGCCTGGGCTGGGTAGGTGTAGTCTGCATCAGTGATTACAACATAGTCAGCAGCAGGATCCAAATACTCAAAGCCTTTAGCCAACGCATCACCTTTACCAACGCCACTCTGATAAACTATTTCTGCACCAAAATTCTTAGCCACCTCAACCGTGCGGTCACTGCTTTTGCCGTCGACAACAAGAACCTTAGGCGCATCCAAACACCGCATAAGCTCAGCTATAGTAAGCCCAATGCCTTCCTGCTCATTCAACGCAGCTATGATAACCTGCATCGAAGGGGCACCCTGCACGTCTCTTTTCTCCATTTGTATCAACTCTCGCGCGCCGCGCTTGTCATAGCCTTCCTGAATTAGCTCATCTATAACTAGGCTGATGGCGCGCTCTTCGTTTTTGACTGGGATAACAATAGTAGCCTTATCATTAAGTGAAGGAATATACTCAAGCTCGAGGGATTCTATATCGGTAATCTTTCTAAACGTTAAAACCAAACTACAGTTTTCCCCTTTGACAACTTGAGGAACTATTCATACAGAGAACCGCCAAATACCTGGCAAAACCGGGGTCATCAGCCCACTGCAAAGCACAACGATTACCCCAACCAACAGCAATATCACTAATTTTTCGAGTTAACGGTAAACCAACAGTCCTCACCAACCTATCAGCCATGCACTCCATTGCAGAGCTCAGCTTATCCAGTATAGCCGTCACCACTTTGGCTAACTTTACGCTTCTAATGCTATCAACGCATTGGACAGTAAGGTCTATGATACCACGCTCAACCCGATCTAAACACCTAAACCAAACTCGACGTCTTAACGCAATCTTCTTAACTTTAACAAGGCCTCCAACAGATGGAAAACCGCCAAGTTCACTATCTAACGCTAATCCATTAGGCATACTTCCATCCTTCTCCTCGCTCTCTTGGCAGAACGCTTTATAATCTTCGGAAGATATAAAAGGTTATTCCAAATTTCGGTATATCAGCAAAGCAACTCTTCCGCCGAACCACTAACCTAATTACCTAAACATGAAAAGAACGTAATATATCCAACAATCAAGCACAAGCTACGTTTCTATTTCTTCAACATCTTTGCTTTTGCACTTGGGACACTTACCACGTTTCAGCTCCCAACCATCACCAGCCCAACCACAATCATTACAGTGACGAATCGCTCCATCATATAATCGATTAAACAGCCAACATTCCCCCACTCGTCAAACCTTGAACTTTTGAACACTCAACCTTCAAACTACATATACAATATTTCCGCAATTTTCCAGCACCTAAAAAAATCAAATCAGCCAAAAAGCCACTTTTCAACTGGTTTTGTGGGGTTTCATCACGAGTTAAGGAGAAGGAGTATAAAGAGTAATTTCTCATCGTTTAACCCTTTCACACCATGATTTAGCAAATTTGCATATGGTAACGTTAAGTGATTGACGAGCGGAGTTGAACCTGATTTTGCATTCATGTCTTGTTGCTTACTTTGAAAATTGGAAGGTTATTCATGTCGATAACAGTTAGATACCTTATGAAACCTTCATCATTTGACCAGTTTGCAGCAAGGTTATTTCCCCAGTTGGCCGCGATTACGCTAACTCTTTGTGCTAAAGGATACCCAAAGTTCTGCATCTCAAAGCCGAGATTACCTATTAATCCGCGAATTCCACCTATAGCGCGAAACAGTTTTTCAACAAATCCAGTTAAAATTTTAAGCAGCAAAGAACTACGTATCTTATCCACGGTTTGAATAACAGCATCTATAAACCGTCGCTTATCCATGCTAAGTACACGAAACCAAGAGTTGTTACTTCTGATTGATTTCTGTTTTAACTTTGACAGGAATTTCCGTCCACCAAGACGTATCATGATAGAGATATCCTTAGCAACTACTTCAGATTTTATTAAGTTGTTTTTGCATGGCATTTTGTCAAGTTTAGAAGAAATCGTCATGTTCAGACCTCGAGAGTTCCCATTTTTGGGGTATCGTTTGTTTTTCTGCCAGCGTTAGTATTCGATTTCGTTGAGTGGGGGTTCTTGCAAAAGTTTGTTTTTTGTTTTTCAGTGTTGAGTTTTTCTTTTGATTTCTGCTCTGTCGCTCCAGACTGTAGCTGTTCTAAGATGCTTGTACAAATGACTAAGCAGTCTTCGCAAAGAGTAAAGCCGTACCTTAGTAGGAATAATTTTTTTGTTTCCTTGCAGAGTTGGCATTTACCGGTTTTTGTACCTATGACGAAGATATTTTTGGGGCAAGCGGCTGATTTTTTATTTTTTGTTGCTTGCATTAGTAGCCACCTTTACGGGTTAGTTGGTTCAGTTTTGCTTGGACGTTAATGCAGAAGTGGTGTTCTGAGGGCGCGTCACAGAATTTTTGGAGTCTTCTACAACACGCTATTCTCTTAGTTCTGTACGTGCACCTTTTCATGATCTCTGAACGGTAAATTAGTGGTTTCACGATGGCTTCCTTCCTTCTTTGGCAGACAAACGGTGACTATTTGTCACAACAGTATATATAACTTATCATTATTACCGAAAGAAAAACGCCGAATACGGGCTAACTAAAAAAATCGTAAGCGTATGCTAATCCTAATAGGAAAAAGGGACTGCTGTTAGAAACAAGAAAATTGAGTTTTTGCTTTAAAGAATAATCAGAAAAGTCTAGCAAGTCAAGTATAAAAGCAAACTAAACCATGTAGATTTACCCTAATCCGCACGAAGCGCTAGAACCAAAAATAATCTTAATCAAACACTATTCCGATAAAGCTTTAAATTATGCTTAAATCAGAGAAAGGTTGCAAACCAGCTTCAATGCAAACTGGTTTCCATTTGCCGGGGTCTCCTAGCCAGGCAGGGAGCAAGCCTGGAGATGTTTACGCAAAAGTAAGCACCAAGCAGCTTGTGGCCTCTCGGGGCCTCGGGGGTTCAAATCCCCCTCCCGGCGCTTTTTTCAAATTAGCCTTGCCGCAACGGTTATTTTTAACGTTAGTGCTCAGTTTTATTCTAAAGTTCTGCCATACGAATCGGTCAGCGTTTAAATAATACACGATCAACTCGAATGCCTTTAACATAAGATTTAGGGGTACATTCTACAGTTTACAAATTTGCAAAGTGCTTTCAAAAAGCAATTAAAAAAAGGGGAATAGTGGATATACTTTCTCTAGTTCAAAATGTGCCCAAGTACGTTGTTTGGGTTTGTTGAGTCTTGGGCTTGCGGCGGCGTCTGTACCATACAAGGCTCATGAGGATCAACACTATGATGATAACAGCGATCAGTATAAGCCAGTCAACTGCACTGAAAACGAATGCTGCTTTAGTTGCCGTAAGTGTTAACGCTGGAGATGCGGAAGGCGTGGACGATGCAGTTGGAGTTGGTGTAGGTGTTGGAGTTGCTGTTGGAGTTGGATTCACAGTTAGAGTTGGAGTTGGTGTAGGTGTTGAAGTAGGTGTAGGTGAAGTAGGTGTAGGTGTTGAAGTTGGATTCACAGTGGCCGAAGCCGTGACAGCCGCAGCAGTAGACTGAGCCGAAGTCACACCTGAACTGTCAGCAACCGTCACAGTAATCGAGTAAGAACCCGAGGAAGCAGGAGAATAACTAAACGTTGACGCAGTCGCACCAGACTGAGGAGACCCATCCACATACCACTGATAACCTGTGTAAGTACCTGTACCGCCGCTAGGAGTAGCCGAAAACGTCTGAGACTGCCCAACATCCAAAGTAGCCGACGTAGGCGAAATAGACACGGTGAGAGTTGAAGAACCACCCAATGCATAAACGTTGCCGTCCTCGGAGCCTATGTAAACTACGCCGCCGACAACAGCAGGAGACGACTCAACATAGCTGCCGGTGGTGTATTTCCAGAGTTGGATACCGTTGGTAGCGTTCAAAGCATAAACGTTGCAGTCGAATGAGCCTATGTAAACTACGCCGCCGACAACAGCAGGAGACGAATCCACCTCGTTACCGGTGGGGTAATTCCAGAGCGGGATGCCAGTAGCAGCGTTCAAAGCATAAACGTGGTAGTTCCACGAGCCTATGTAAACTACGCCGCCGACAACAGCAGGAGACGAAGAGACCGGTCCACCGGTGGGGTAATTCCAGAGCGGGATGCCAGTAGCAGCGTTCAAAGCATAAACATTGCCGTCCTCGGAGCCTATGTAAACTACGCCGCCGACAACAGCAGGAGACGAATCAACACCGCTGTCGGTGGGGTAATTCCAGAGCGGGATACCGTTGGTAGCGTTCAAAGCATAAACATTGCCGTCCTCGGATCCTATGTAAACTACGCCGCCGACAACAGCAGGAGACGAAAAAACACCGCCGCCAGTAGTG
>Ga0116132_1001181_pt1 | contig 20326 bp, 24 predicted proteins | sample June2015DPH_17_1_2_FD_89735 | JGI IMG/M metagenome (GOLD analysis project Ga0116132, IMG submission 89735) | Peatland microbial communities from SPRUCE experiment site at the Marcell Experimental Forest, Minnesota, USA - June2015DPH_17_150 | ecosystem: Environmental > Terrestrial > Soil >... | reverse complement strand
GTCACGATTTTCGAAAAAAGCCCGATTTTACAGGTGTTTCTCAACTCCAACGACCAGTTGCCAGAGGACGATCCTTGTATCCAATTGCAACTGTTCGACTTGTAATTGGACACTACTGACTTCAGCCGTTGAAGAGCTTCCGTGAGCGCCTTTGCCGGACGATCCACCTCCTGGCGGCCCTCGCCCTGGCGCAGACCAATAGCTCCCGTAAAAGTCCGAGCACACGATCAGGGGCGGGTCAGTGAGCCGAAGCCGTTGGTTGGTGTTCAGAACGGGGATGACCTCGTCGGCGAGCGAAAAGCACTCTCGGATGTTCGCGGCAGTCTGCTTGGCGTCCATATATACGCCACCCCACTCCAGATGCAGGAACATGCGCAAGGTCCCATGCACAAGGTAGTGCTGAAGCGCATAGGAGTTCACACAGTGTCCGGAATGGCAGAGGACGCCGTAATCTTCCACTGGGGCGCCATCGCACTCCTGGACGTAATGCTGTAGGTTGTGTTGCGACATATCGAGCTCGCCCGTGGAGAAAAGCCACATCCCCTGCTCCCTTAACTTTGCGGCAAGCTGCTCCGGAATCTTTGGGAAGGCCAAGCCAGCTTGTTGGAACACTTGCCGGGCTCTTCCAAGGTCAGTCACGGCCATATGAAGTGCGCAATAGCTCCCGGCCCCCGCCGCAATGAGCCTTCAGGACTGACACTCAGCGAAGGCCCCGCTCTGCCTCCTCAGGGTATCGGCGAGGCGTTTAGTCCTGTCCTCTCCCGCTTTTGCCGAGAGTTTCCCCGCTTCCCGATGTTGTTCAAGTGCCTCTTTGTTTGGACGGAACCTAGGTATTTTGGGGAGCCGTAGAGACTTCCCAGCGAACTCTCTGTATTCAGTACCCATTAGACTTGGATCGACCCGTACTTTCATACTCCGTGGGTCTATGGTTATGAGGTGCAGGTCGAACAGCGTGTGAAGGTCGGCCCGGAGTAAGAGGCCGTTTTGAGGGCGATACACAGCTTTTCTTCTATGGGGGATAATGTGTGCAGCCTCCAGCGCTTCGGGCGCGTTATAGTCTGAGATCGCACATTTCCCCTCATACAGTTCCATTAGGTAGCGGCGAAATCGGGGTTGTCCGCGTCGTTGCGCGATGGACATTATCACCCTCTTCTCTGCTCCTTCCCTGCTCCGGAAATCAAACTTAGCGCCGCTCTCCATGCCTGCTGCGACCTTGTCGCACTCCAAAGACGTGCCCAGGTCGGAAAGACGCATTTTGAAAAATGGCCTGAGGATCCTCTTCTCAAATTCTTCGATATCATTCTCTCTTATGGGCACGCAGGTGGAGTATCCGCTGGGTGTCCACATCTCGTGGTCTCCTCGATATTTCTTTCCGGGGCTAAGGCGTTGCAGCTGTTTGTAGCTCCGTTTCCACCATCGAGGCCGTTGCTTAAACGGAGTGGCCTTCTCCGAAGTTATCTGACCCAGGAGTTGTACCTCGCTTGCATGACAAAGATAGAAGATGTCTCCTTTGTGCATCTTGTTTATGAAGTCGAGACCTTGCTTGTACTTTGCATATTTCATTCCTATCAATACCAAGTGCTTTCGAAGGCACTCCGTTCGCTCCTCGTCCGTGAATTGGGCCCGACCGTGGGAGATCTTCCAAATGACCATTGATTTCAGCCTTTCCTCAGGGGGGTACCTCCCTGACCCAGGATTTCCATTTTCGAATCCGAGCAGGAGGCATTGTACACCGAGCGAATCAGTCCCGTGAACCTGATGTGGGTACACAGGACGCTTACGCTTTGTCAGCGGCTGTCCCTTGCCATACAACCCACTCGTGGGCTCGCGGCCGGTCTTGAGCAGCCGGGCCTGAATCAGCTTCGATATCGCCGTTGACCAGCGCAATGACTTTCCCGTTGGCCATGGGGTTGTCAATGTTCCTTACGATGGATTTTAACAGAGTCGGATGTGCGCCACTGCGGGTTAACGATTGACCGGGTGAGTATGCCGCTGGATTTGGAGCGGATGCTGGTGGAGGTCAACCGCCGCCTGAAGGGTAACAAAGCCCTCGACCCGGGCCGCCTCCAGGGTCGCCGGGTGGCCGCTCTGGATGGCATCGAGATCCTTTCCAGTCAGAGCCGCTGTGGTGAGTTTTGCCTGCACCGCCGGGTCTCCAGCTTGGACGCGCGGGCCCAACCGGTCGAGTCTATCCAGTACTGCCATCCAGCGGTGGGCTGCCAGCTCATCAGTAGCCCGGTCAAGCCCTTCCTGGCTATCGCGTGCCTTCATCGAAACACGGATTCCTGCACGCTTGTAAACATCGTCCCCGGCGGCCCTCGGCTTCCGGCCCTCCCCAGCCTGTCCTCAACCGCGGCTTGGCGGCCGTCACCCTGGTGCTATGCTTGGCCCTCGTCCTCTCCTTCACCTTCACCCTGCGGGACTCGAAAACTGTCCGTCGTTATCAGGTGACGCTGCGCGAGGTCTCCCGTCAACTCTATCGCTCCCTGTGGCGATGCCAACCTCCCATTCGTGCCCCCCGACTAAAACCCCCTCCACTCACCTGCCTGGGCTTGCTACGCCTACTCTCTCTACTTGAGCCTTCACTTTCGGCCTACCCGGGTAGCCCTGTCTTGCGGTTCCTCTTTTCTTCGCCTCCCGGCCGAGCTACCTGCCTCTTCCAGCCCCAAGATCCCTCCACCATCCTCCTCCACCGAAAAAACCAACCTCCTCCGCCACTCTTCAGCTTGCTAGAGTAGGCTGTGCGAAGTTTCTGCGACTCGATGCGCGAAGCTGTACCTCGGCTTAATCATTTGGTAAAATGTGGTGCGTGCCGGCTCCCGCAAAAAGAGACGGACAGTTGCTCGCGATGGGCAGCGTTCTGCGCCATGAAGATTGTTGGGCGAAGACGACCAAAGATGGAAAGCCCGGCATCAACGTGCGCGACCACTGCCTGAACGTCGGCTGCGTCGCCGAAGCACTCCTGGCCTTGCTCCCGCCCCAACTCGAAATGCTCATCCCGCCCGGCGCCGCCACCCTTGCTGCGCTGCATGACATCGGCAAGGTCTCGCCGGGGTTTCAACGGAAGAGCGAAGCGTGGTTGGTGCAGCAGGCGCTGAGGGATCAGGCGCTGAAGGAAGGCTGGAGCATGCGGGAGTCTGACCACGCCAGGATCAGCCAATTTACCGTGCAGGAACTGCTCCGAAGTTCTCGACTCCAACTCTGGGCGGCGGCCGTGGGCGCGCACCATGGGCGGATCAAAGGGGAGCGCGTGCAGGTGCACGAACCTTGGGAGCAGGAACGCTGCCGACTGGCGGCGGAACTCATCGCCGAACTGGGACCGTTGCCGGGTCAGCCGCCAGACGATGCAACAATTTGGTTTGTGGCTGGGCTGATTACGATTGCCGACTGGATCGGTTCAGACGAGAGACACTTCCCACTCGATGCGCGTTGGGACGTGCCGGAGCGGCGTCGCCGAGCGCAGACGGCGCTGGCCACGATCCACTGGAGATCAGTCGAAGTAAGGCAGTTGACCGGATTCGCTGAGCTGTTCCCTGAAATCCCGCGGCCAAACAGCCTACAGACCGCAACCGTGCAGACGGTGCGTGAGCCTGGCATGTACATCATTGAAGGGCCCATGGGCTGCGGCAAGACGGAGGCGGCGCTTGCGGCGGCGTATGAACTCATCGCGTCCGGCAAGGCGACCGGACTGTATTTCGCGTTGCCGACACAAGTGACCAGTAACCGGATTCATCTGCGCGTGCAGCCGTTCGTTGAACGGATTTCCGCTGATCCGGCAGAAGTGCGGCTGGCCCACAGCGCTTCTTGGCTGCTCGACACGAACCCGCCAGCGAAGCTGTACCCGGCCAGCCCGGATGCCGAAGCACAGGAGCATGCCCGCGCGGGGCGCTCTTGGTTTGCGTCAGCTAAGCGGGCGCTGCTCACGCCGTTTGGTGTTGGCACGATTGACCAACCGTTGCTGGGCATTGTGGCGGCCAAGCATTTCTTCGTCAGGCAGTTCGGTCTTGCCGGCAAGGTGGTAGTCCTTGACGAAGTGCATACTTACGATCTTTATACCAGCACGCTCATTGGCGCGCTGGTGAAACGACTGCGCGAGTTGCAGTGTACCGTCATTGTGCTGTCGGCCACGCTCACGGAAAAGCGACGGCGTGAGTTACTCGGATGGCCTGATGACCAGCCCGTCAACGTAGCGTATCCGCTGGTTTCCGGTGCGGCAGGTTCACTCATCGAGCAAGCGTGCGAAGCACTGCCATCGAAGACGATTCAGATACGCCGCATGTCCGGCGCCTTGCCAATTGAAGATGCCCTCGATCGCGCCTGTCACCGCGAGTGTTTGCTGTGGATTCGCAACACAGTGGACGAGGCACAAGAGACCTACCGGGCACTCCAGAGCGCCAATTTCCAAGGCGGCCCAAGCATCGCGCTGCTGCATTCTCGCTTCCCCTTTTTCCGCCGCGAACAACTCGAGAACCAATGGATGAACCGACTCGGCAAGGACTCCAGTAATCGGCCCAACGGCTGCGTCTTGGTTTCAACCCAGGTCGCCGAGCAGAGTGTGGATATCGATGCCGACCTGCTGATCACCGACCTCGCCCCGACCGACATGCTGCTCCAACGGATCGGTCGTCTGTGGCGGCATGACCGGGGCACGCGTCCCTGCCCACAACCCGAAGTCTGGATTCAGATGGCGCATTCAGATGATGCCTCGCTGAGCCACGCGAGCGAGAAGGAAATTCGTCAGGCTCTGGGCAAGAGCGCCCACGTCTATGCGCCTTACATCCTGCTCCGTTCGCTCCAGCAATGGCGCGAGAGGCCGACGATCACGCTGCCGGGCGACCTGCGCCCGATTCTCGAAGCCACCTACGCCGATCCGGCTGCCGACGAACCGTCCGCATGGCAGGAACTGCGAAAACAGCTGGAGAAACAAAAAGAAACAATGGCCCGGCAAGCGCTAAACGCCTCCGCCATCTGGAACAACCCCGCCCTACCAGACGAGGAATGCGTTCAGACGCGGCTCAGCATGTACCCGACGGCCCAATTGCTTCTGGCGACTGAGAGCACCCCTCTTGACTCGCATTCAGTGCGTCTATGTCTGCTCGACGGCACGGTAGTTACGGCTCATGACTTCGACTGGAGTTTCGAGGCTGCGAAAGCGATCTATCGCAATCTCGCACGTGTGCCCCGCGGGGCAGTTGCGGTCGGCCTCGCAAAAGCGCCGCGTTGGCTGGCCAATCACGTTGCGCAACCCACCGCCGCGGGACTGGCGCAACGGGATGGCGACATCCGCTGGCCCGGTGACGAACATCAAACTGGGCTTTCCTATCACCCCGATCAGGGTGTTATCATCAACCGCGAACGCGTGCCGCGCGCGCCTTATGAGGAGTCCGATGAATCTTACGACTGACGCTTGGATTCCGATTGTTTGGGCCGATGGCCGGCCCGGCACCGTCAGCCTGTGCGGGGTGTTCGAGCGCGGGCACGAGATTCGAGACCTTGCCGTCCGCCCGCATGAACGCATCGCTCTGATGCGGCTGCTGATTTGCATCGCGCAGGCGGCGCTCGACGGCCCCAATGACCACGACGATTGGGAGACCTGTCGCCCAAAGATTGCCCCCGCCGCTCTCGACTACCTCAGGCGCTGGCACGCGGCTTTCGGGTTGTTCGGTGGCGGCCAGCGCTTTTTGCAGGTGGGCAACTTGAAGAAGCCGGCGAAGGAACCCAATGGAGATGACGACGAAGGGAGCCCGATCAGCAAGCTGGATCTCGCGCTGGCCACCGGCAACAACACGACGCTTTTCGACAACGCGGGCGGGGCGGAGCGAACCTTCGACGATGGGCAGGTTGCCCTAGCGCTGCTAGCCTTTCAGTGCTTTTCGCCATGCGGCACGATCGGAGTCGCGCTATGGAGCGGAAATCCGACGCTGGGGTGGAAAAGCTACCCCAACGTCAAGTCCGGCCACAGCGAACACGGCCCTTGCGTCTCCGCTAACATGCTGCATTGCTACGTGCGCGGGCACAATCTGCTGGAGTCCTTGTGGTCAAATCTGATCACGAGGGATCAGGCAGTGAGGTTCGGCGGCCAAGATGCATGGGGAAGGCCCCACTGGGAATCTATGCCATCAAGTCCGAAGGACAGGGCTGCGGTACAAAACGCAACTATGTCATATCTTGGGAGGCTGGTCCCTTTGAGCAGAGCCGTTGGGCTTGCAGATGATCGGCGCTCGATAATACTCGCAAACGGCCTGGAATACCCGGCCTATCCAGAATGGCGTGAGCCCGCGGCCACGATCGTGATTCGGACCTCCAAGGAAGGACCGACGCGCGCCGTGCTCAGGGCCTCTATTGACAAAGGTACATGGCGTGAACTGCATGCCCTTACGGTCATCGGCCTAGACAAGAATACCAACGGTGGCCCCGTAGCGCTTGCAAATCTATCGAACGATTGCGACTTCGACCTGTGGGTTGGCGGGCTCGTCGCGGCTGGAAACGGCAAGCTGGTGGACACCACCCAGTCCGTGTTCCACGTCCCCGCCGCGATGCTGACCGAAGCCAGCCAAATGACTTACGAAAGGGGTGTGAAATATTCGGGGCAGGGGGAGTCCCGCTTGCGTAAGGCCATTTCAATTTACCGCATGGCGATGGAAAGCAGTGAGAGGGATTTCGAAGGAATCAGCCGAAGGCTTGCCAAGCTCAAGGGGACGGAGAAGGATAGATTGCGCCATCTCAGTGCCGCAGCCTGCACCAACTTTTGGACCGACGTCGAGCTGGCCGTGCCGCATCTCGTGGAAATCGCCGAAAATCCGGGAAAACTAGGGCTCCACTCCGAATGGCACAAGACCGATTGGGGTAAGGCAGTGTGGTCTGCGATCCGCGCCGCCTACGAGCACGCCTGTCCACACGAGACGCCGCGCCAGATTCGTGCCTACGCCTTAGGGCTGAAGGCATTGTTCGCCGAACCCGCCGCCAAAGACGTGGCGGAAACCAACGAGGAGGCTGAAACATGAGTGGAAATCAACCCGACCCCAAGGAAGACGCCAAACGCCTGCTGGCCTATCTGCGCGAGCTCAAGAATGACCGAGGCGCGATGGCTGATCTCCGCTGCGCCTTGAGTTCTAGCCCTTCCAAACGTGCCCGAGCTTGGCCGCGCTTGGCGAGTGTGGGCGGCATCGGCAATGCCCGCATCGAAACCGTCGCCGGCTTGTTCGCTTACCATCCGGACGAAACTCAGACCGGCAATCTCGGCACGACCTGCCACCGCCTCGCAGCCGAGAACAACAGCTTCGATGCCCGGTTCCGCCGGCTGCTCTCTTGCGACCGCGACGAAATTTGCGAGCGGCTGCGTCCCGTGGTCCTCGCCGCTAAGGCCAGGGAAATTCGAGTCAATTACGAGGAGCTGTTCGCGGATCTCTGCTACTGGGGCGACAGGGTGAAAGAACGCTGGGCGCGCGAATACTGGGGCGCGACCAAAGCACCGGAACCGGCGCCGCTCGCCGCATCGGAGGCCACGCCATGACCCAACTCACTCAAGTCAGCCTCGATTTTGCCACTGCCGCTCGGCTGCGCCTCCGCGATTGCTACGACTGGCATCAGGCCGTCTGGAAGGCTTTCCCCGGACGAGACGGAGAGCAGCGGTTGTTTGTGACCCGGCTCGATCAGCGCCGGGAGGGCTTCCGGCTGCTCATCGTCTCGCCCGCCGAACCGTCGCGGCCCTCATGGTGCCCGGCGGAGAGTTGGAAGACAAAACCGATTCCGGAAAGTTACTTCACACGCCGCAGGTATACGTTCCAGCTTTGCGCCAACCCAACAAAGAAGATCGCGAGCAAACCTGACGGCACCGTGACCAAGAACGGTCGGCGCGTCCCGTTGGGGAAGCGCGAGGAACTTGTGGGGTGGATCAAGCGCAAGGGAGAGCAGGGCGGCTTCACGGTGGATGAAGCCACACTCCGCACATTTTCCCGTGGTCGGGAGTATTTTAAGAAAAACGGCCAGGACGGCCTGCACAGTGCGGTGGAGTTTCAGGGCGTGCTGACCGTGACGGACCCGGCCAAATTTCACGAAACCTTCACGCGCGGCATCGGCTCAGCCAAGGCCTTCGGCTTCGGCCTACTGGTGATCGTGCCAATCTCATGAAGAGAATTCAAGAGGACCCAAAGGAGCAGCCATGAAACTCATCGAACTGCACATCCTGCAATCGTTTCCCGTCTCGTGCTTGAACCGCGATGACGTGGGCGCACCCAAGTCAGCCACGTTCGGGGGCGCCCCCCGTGCTCGCATCTCCAGCCAGTGCCTGAAACGCGCGATTCGACTGCACGCCCGGGAACTCCAACCGGCGCTGTACGCAGCCAACCGAAGTCGGTTGTTCACAGTCAAGATAACCGAATTGCTAGCCCAACGCTTGCCTGAACAGGCGGGAGCGCTCGCAAAATGCGCGGCTCATTACCTTGGCAAACTTGACCCCAAGGACAATGCCAAGGTGAAGACGCTGATGTTCCTGTCGCCGGATGAGTACAGAAGACTCGCCGATCTGTTAGCAGGCTTGCCCGATGCCGACCGTAAGGAATTGTGCGAGGCTGTTGCCAAGATCAGCCCGGAGGAGCTGGAAAAAGCTGAGGTTGAGGAGGAAGAGGACGCGCAAGGAACAAGAGAGGAGCAGCGTGGCCCGAAGCCCAAAGCGAAGGACAAGCCGCTCACAGCGAAACAGTTTACAAAGAAGGTGAGCAGCGCCCTAAAGTCACCCATCAAGAAGGAGTTCGGGCAAGGATTTGTCAAAGACGCCGCCGACATCGCGATCTTCGGTCGCATGGTGGCCAGTGATCATTCCCTGACGGTCGAAGGTGCCGGGCTTTTCAGTCACGCTCTCTCCACGCACAAAGCGGACAACGAAATTGATTTCTTCTCCGCCGTGGACGACCTGCAACCGCAGGAAGAAGCAGGAGCGGGCATGACCGGGACGCTTGAGTTCAACTCCGCTACGTACTACCGCTACGCGGCGTTAAACCTCGATCTGCTGTTTTACCAGAAGGACAAGGATGGAAAGCCAACCGCGACTCTGGGTTGTTTCGCTGGCGAAGAAGACAAATCGACACGCAGGGACATTGTGGACGCCTTCATCCGGGGCGTCGTGCTCGCTATTCCGGGGGCGCGCAAGAGTTCGATGAACGCTCATACCTTGCCGGGCTACGTGCTCGGCCTCGTCAAAGACCAAGGCCAGCCGGTTCAACTCATCAATGCCTTCGAAAAGCCCATTCGTAACTTTGGCGCCAGCGGTTTTCTAGAGCCCTCCGCGCGAGAGGGACTTCTGCATTTGCAGAAGCTGGACCACTTCCTCGGCGAAACTGCATCGGTTAAGATCAGCACTGGCACCTATTGTCCTGAGCCCGACAGCGGCGACGAAGCAAAACTCACAAAAGAGATGATTCCGGAGCACGCGGACCTTGCTACCTTTTGCGAAAGGATACTCGCACATGTCGACTGAGAAAGGCTATCTCGCGCTGCTGCTGGACGGTCCGCTCCAATCTTGGGGCTTTGCCAGCCGGTTCCAGCGTCGTACCACTGTACTGCACCCGACCAAGAGCGGCGTCATCGGCCTAATCTCCGCCGCAATCGGTCTCGCCAAAGGCTCGCCTGAAGAGGCCGAATGGTTGCCCAAGCTGACCGCGCTGAAGATGACAAGTATTGCCCTGGCGAGAAACGGTGCCCGGCGTCTGGAGGACTTCCACACCACGGGCGGTGGCTACGATAAGAAGACACAACCGCAGTTCATCCCACGCAAGGCATCCGGTGGGCCGTGCGACAACCCCACGGTCAGCCGGCGGCAGTATTTGCTCGAAGCCCGGTTCGGGGTGATCCTCGAAGGCGACCGGTGCGTGTTGGAGCGCGCCGCCACCGCTCTGCAGGACCCGGTGTGGGGCGTCTGGCTCGGACGCAAGAGTTGCATCCCAGCGGAACCGATTTTCCGCGGCGTATTCGAAATGCGAGCCGAAGCTGAACGTGAATTGATTGGCGACGCTCCCATCGACCAGTTCACCCGCCTGGAGGAAGTCGCGAACTTCGACGCGGGCACGGACTCTTACAATGACCAGCCGGTCTCCTTCGGCACATCGGACTCCAGCGCAGAGGGGCGCGGCTATTCTGTGCGTCGGGTGAATCTCATAGTCGGCAAGATTCCGGATGCGTGATTCATGCCCATCTTCGAAAAACCACCGTTGGAGACGCTGACACCGGCGAAGGACCGGTGGACGCCGATCTATCTCGAACACGGCCGGCTGGAAGTGGATGACTCCAGCATCAAGTGGATCGGCGCGGACCGGATGGTCTACCGGCTGCCCGTCGCCACCCTGTCGGCAGTCTTGCTGGGGCCGGGCACGACGGTGACGCACGCGGCCATGAAAGCCTGCGCCGATTCCAATACCCCCGTCTGCTGGATCGGCGAGGACGGGATGCGCTTCTATGCCTTCGGCATCACGCCCAATCATGACAATTTGATGCCCCGCAAACACGCTGCGGCTTGGGCCGACAAGAAGGTGCGCGCCGAGATCGCCCGCCGCATGTTCGTCCAGCGGTTCCCCGGCGTGGATGTGCAGGTGTATTCCGTCACCGAATTGCGTGGCATGGAGGGCTTGCGCGTGCGCGCCAAGTACACCGAACTCGGCCAGCAGTACGGCGTCACTTGGAAAGGGCGCAACTACGACAAGTCGAACTGGAATCTGGCCGACAACATCAATCGCGCCCTGTCCGCTGCCAACGCCAGCCTCTACGCATTGTGCGCCGCCGTAGTTTGCTCGCTCGGTTACCTTCCGTCGCTGGGATTCGTCCACGACGGCGGTACGCTGCCGTTCATCTACGATGTGGCTGACCTCTACAAGGAAATCACCACTTTTCCGGCGGCCTTTCAGGCTATGCGCCAAGACCCTAACGACAAGGGCGAACTCGTTCGCACCCTGCTCAAAGAGCGCGTCGAACAGGAAAAACTGCTGCAAAGAATTCCCAAGGACCTGGAGGAACTGTTTGCATGACGGTCATCGTCGCCCACGATACGCCCGATGCGATTCGCGGAATGCTTAAACGCTGGTTTATCGAGCCGCGCCCCAATGTTTTCGTAGGCACGCTCAACCGGCGCACTCACGAGAAAACCATCGAGTACATCAAACGTAACGCTGCCGACATTGGCCTGCTGATCGTCAGCAGCTATCCCAGTTGCCAAGGCTACAAAATCGAAACCACCGGCCCAACCGACCGCAAAGGTGTTGAGGTTAGTGGGCTGTGGATGGTAGCCGAAAAATGGGAGGAGGGAACCCCAGAGGCATCAGCCTAGGGGCAATTTTGCGCCGAAAAGTCGAGCTAAGTCTTTTGAAAGGCAGAGTTCTCCCCACGTGCGTGGGGATGGTCCGTTCGGCGACTGACTCCAACCGAGTGCGAGACTGTTCTCCCCACGTGCGTGGGGATGGTCCGGATTCCCCAAACTTCTTTATGTATGCTGATTCGTTCTCCCCACGTGCGTGGGGATGGTCCGAGCTTGTTCGTGACGGGGTCGACCATCCTGGCGTTCTCCCCACGTGCGTGGGGATGGTCCGAGCTGATGTCAGTTGCTGGACTTGGGCGGGATGTTCTCCCCACGTGCGTGGGGATGGTCCGCCACCTTTCAGGCCCTGGTCGAGGCGGTGCGCGTTCTCCCCACGTGCGTGGGGATGGTCCGAGTACCGTCGCCCTCGATAAGGTCTTCAGAAAGTTCTCCCCACGTGCGTGGGGATGGTCCGCCTTCGAGATCGACGCGGTATTTATGGAAAGCGTTCTCCCCACGTGCGTGGGGATGGTCCTGTGTCCGTCGTTGGTGGGACCAGCCTCGGCTACGTTCTCCCCACGTGCGTGGGGATGGTCCGACCGGCGGCCTGCGCTACCTGCTTCAATGGCCGTTCTCCCCACGTGCGTGGGGATGGTCCGCGTACCGCTGGTGAAAGCGACCGCCAACTTCGGTTCTCCCCACGTGCGTGGGGATGGTCCGGTTTGCCCCTACACGTCTTCGCGCTTGATCGGGTTCTCCCCACGTGCGTGGGGATGGTCCGGGGCCCCGCGCGGCTTTACCCCCTATCGGGTCGTTCTCCCCACGTGCGTGGGGATGGTCCGGCTCACTCTGAGCAGCTCCGCCTCCAGCTCAGGTTCTCCCCACGTGCGTGGGGATGGTCCGGTGACCAACTTCCCCTGGGAGGCAATGGCTATGTTCTCCCCACGTGCGTGGGGATGGTCCGGCCTGCTCGCGCACCACTTTCTGCTCGAGGCGGTTCTCCCCACGTGCGTGGGGATGGTCCGCTGTCGTTCACGTAGCTTATCCCTCTAGCTCTGTTCTCCCCACGTGCGTGGGGATGGTCCGCGCCCGCCTTGTTTTTGGCCTTGACGATGTAAGTTCTCCCCACGTGCGTGGGGATGGTCCGCCTGGGGCTGCGATCAAAACGGAGCCAGCTCGGTTCTCCCCACGTGCGTGGGGATGGTCCGGCCCGCTTTGACATTTGCCTTTTGCGTTTTGAGTTCTCCCCACGTGCGTGGGGATGGTCCGTATATGACGATGGATGACGGTCCATTAGTTCGGTTCTCCCCACGTGCGTGGGGATGGTCCGCCGAGCGCGCTCTTCTCGGGTCCATCCTGCTGGTTCTCCCCACGTGCGTGGGGATGGTCCGGAAAATTGGCCGGCGTTTGGACGGTAGGGGCGGTTCTCCCCACGTGCGTGGGGATGGTCCGCTGAATGAGCCCCCGTTCCAATTCAGACATGCGTTCTCCCCACGTGCGTGGGGATGGTCCGGCTGCGGCTGGGGAACTTCATCCTTTACCCTTGTTCTCCCCACGTGCGTGGGGATGGTCCGGAGCCACAAGCTGTTGGCTAGGCAGAAACAGGGTTCTCCCCACGTGCGTGGGGATGGTCCGCACTCCCGACCAGTCGGTTGAGCCGCAGTTGCGTTCTCCCCACGTGCGTGGGGATGGTCCGTGTCATTCCCCCTTGCCACAGTTTCAGCAAGGGTTCTCCCCACGTGCGTGGGGATGGTCCGGACGTAGTGATCCCGCTGATTCGCCGGAAGAAGTTCTCCCCACGTGCGTGGGGATGGTCCGGCGCCGAGCGGAAAGACGAAGGCAGGTCCGCTGTTCTCCCCACGTGCGTGGGGATGGTCCGCACCGTGCCGCAGGAACATCGCTTCATACGCTGTTCTCCCCACGTGCGTGGGGATGGTCCGCGTAACGACGCTGGCAACGCGTCCCATGGCGTGTTCTCCCCACGTGCGTGGGGATGGTCCGGATAGGATCGCTTCCTGTGATTTCGTAACGGCGTTCTCCCCACGTGCGTGGGGATGGTCCGCCTCACGGGGACCACCTCCGGCGCGACATGGAGTTCTCCCCACGTGCGTGGGGATGGTCCGGCTCAGGATGCCCCAACGCCGCTTACGGTGAGGTTCTCCCCACGTGCGTGGGGATGGTCCGTGTGGTGCCTGCGGAGCTTACCGAGTGTGGGGGTTCTCCCCACGTGCGTGGGGATGGTCCGCCGGTCTTGGCCCCTACGGAGACTAACTAAGTGTTCTCCCCACGTGCGTGGGGATGGTCCGCCCAGCCTCACCTTCTCGATGATCCTGTGTATGTTCTCCCCACGTGCGTGGGGATGGTCCGCGGGCTAAAACCGTCCTCACATTCTGGATGGTGTTCTCCCCACGTGCGTGGGGATGGTCCGGCTCCTCCCGCTCCCATGGCGATTGTGATTTCGTTCTCCCCACGTGCGTGGGGATGGTCCGGCCAACGGCCCGCCCGGGAATGCCGCGAATTGGTTCTCCCCACGTGCGTGGGGATGGTCCGTCGGATGCCGGCTGGTCCACTTCCCGGAACGTGTTCTCCCCACGTGCGTGGGGATGGTCCGGCTGGATGCGCTTCCCACCGACGCTATCTCCCGTTCTCCCCACGTGCGTGGGGATGGTCCATGACGAGACGATATGCCGGGAACTGGTTGCGCGTTCTCCCCACGTGCGTGGGGATGGTCCGCACTGCGTAGTGGGATGCTGCTGCATGTATCCGTTCTCCCCACGTGCGTGGGGATGGTCCGGGTTCCGTGTCCTGTAGCTGATACCGTCCGGTGTTCTCCCCACGTGCGTGGGGATGGTCCGCATTCAAAGGACCGCTTCCAAAGGGGAAGCGGGTTCTCCCCACGTGCGTGGGGATGGTCCGTATAACTCCCCCTCGTTCACGCCCAGCACCGGGTTCTCCCCACGTGCGTGGGGATGGTCCGGACTGGTCTGAAAAGCAGGAGCTTGACGCGCTGTTCTCCCCACGTGCGTGGGGATGGTCCGCTAGAGAGGGGCGGCGTGACCAACCGCCCGCCGTTCTCCCCACGTGCGTGGGGATGGTCCGTTCTACTTCGAGCGAGTGGATGCCCTAGAGGTGTTCTCCCCACGTGCGTGGGGATGGTCCGGGCAGTGCTTGCATTCCTGGCGATGTAGGGCCGTTCTCCCCACGTGCGTGGGGATGGTCCGAATCTTGCGTCGATTCACGACCTACTGACGCAGTTCTCCCCACGTGCGTGGGGATGGTCCGGAGATAGCCTAAAAGTTTGCCTTCGCCATCCGGTTCTCCCCACGTGCGTGGGGATGGTCCGTAATCCCTCACGGTCTAGCGTAGTTGCGAAATGTTCTCCCCACGTGCGTGGGGATGGTCCGGTGCCCAGGCTGATAGGCTGGCGAGGGTGCGAGTTCTCCCCACGTGCGTGGGGATGGTCCGTGACACATCTGGCCCTAATCGGGCTTCTGGCTGTTCTCCCCACGTGCGTGGGGATGGTCCGGAGTTGGTGCCGGTCGAGCTGTAGATCATCGCGTTCTCCCCACGTGCGTGGGGATGGTCCGGCTGGCATCTACCACGCAGGCCACCTCGGGGAGTTCTCCCCACGTGCGTGGGGATGGTCCGACGACACGGCGACTATGGCGCTGCCGCCTCAAGTTCTCCCCACGTGCGTGGGGATGGTCCGCGGCCTGAGCCTGCAAGACCGTCTTGTACGCCGTTCTCCCCACGTGCGTGGGGATGGTCCGTCCGTCTCATCGTCAATCCACCGGTGCTGATAGTTCTCCCCACGTGCGTGGGGATGGTCCGAACGTGCTCCTTCGAGCAGGCCAACAAATTATGTTCTCCCCACGTGCGTGGGGATGGTCCGGCTAGCGCGGGTGTACGGCGCAGCCGCCGTGCGTTCTCCCCACGTGCGTGGGGATGGTCCGGATTGCCACGTCGCCGTTGCTTTTGTGGCCCTGTTCTCCCCACGTGCGTGGGGATGGTCCGCCTGTCATAATTCCCCCGCCAGCGCCGCGACTGTTCTCCCCACGTGCGTGGGGATGGTCCAGTATTTCTCCGCTTCGGCCTTGTTCTGGCTGTGTTCTCCCCACGTGCGTGGGGATGGTCCGGCCCTGCTGCCAACCTATCACTCTCTGCGCTAGTTCTCCCCACGTGCGTGGGGATGGTCCGAATCCCAGCGGCAGGCACGGTCAAACCCGGCCGTTCTCCCCACGTGCGTGGGGATGGTCCGCCAGCACAGATATTCTTTGCCTACGACACCCCGTTCTCCCCACGTGCGTGGGGATGGTCCGTCAGAAATTAACTGGTGTGACTTTGGGTGGCCGTTCTCCCCACGTGCGTGGGGATGGTCCGCCGCAGGGCGCGAATGCGAAGGCGGGGAACAAGTTCTCCCCACGTGCGTGGGGATGGTCCGAATAGGCCGATGCAGGGGAGCTTCCGATTGAGGTTCTCCCCACGTGCGTGGGGATGGTCCGATGGTCGCGGTTTCCCGCCTCAGCCTTCGCCAGTTCTCCCCACGTGCGTGGGGATGGTCCGAGTTCAATCTGTTCTGGAGAACTATCTGGATCGTTCTCCCCACGTGCGTGGGGATGGTCCGTATCCTAACTCCTTCGCGAATGCTAGCATCTTGTTCTCCCCACGTGCGTGGGGATGGTCCGGATATCGTAACGGGGGCAGCGCATCCGCAGAAGTTCTCCCCACGTGCGTGGGGATGGTCCGGTTAGAGCTGGAGAGATAATCCGCGTCATGAAGTTCTCCCCACGTGCGTGGGGATGGTCCGTTCATCGCCGACATGCCGGCAGTCGCGGCGCTGTTCTCCCCACGTGCGTGGGGATGGTCCGTTCACGGCTACCATTAACGGTCAGGCTTATACGTTCTCCCCACGTGCGTGGGGATGGTCCGTCTCGCGGCATGGCGGAGGTTGACCTGCCTCAGTTCTCCCCACGTGCGTGGGGATGGTCCGACCAGGCATCGCGGAGCACGTCAGTCCAGGGAGTTCTCCCCACGTGCGTGGGGATGGTCCGAAAGATATCCGGTACGGCAAAGCGGGGGCAGGGTTCTCCCCACGTGCGTGGGGATGGTCCGACATCCGAAGCGACACTTGGGTGAACTGAGTTGTTCTCCCCACGTGCGTGGGGATGGTCCGCCAGCAGCGCTCCTTCGCGTGCTCGCAGCTTCGTTCTCCCCACGTGCGTGGGGATGGTCCGAAGATCGCTTTCCTGTTCGGACATAAAGACAAGTTCTCCCCACGTGCGTGGGGATGGTCCGGAGGAATGATGTTCACCTTCGTAGTCTGGTGTGTTCTCCCCACGTGCGTGGGGATGGTCCGGTCGTGGCTAGAAGGGGAAAGGCGGGGGAGTTGTTCTCCCCACGTGCGTGGGGATGGTCCGAATACAGAGCTGAGCGCCTTCGATTAGCCTCAGTTCTCCCCACGTGCGTGGGGATGGTCCGGCACCGAAATTCTACTGGCACATTCACCACGAGTTCTCCCCACGTGCGTGGGGATGGTCCGCATTGCTGGCACCGCCGACTCGGGTGGTTTCTGTTCTCCCCACGTGCGTGGGGATGGTCCGAAGATCGCACTTGAGGAGTTCGAGGGCACAATGTTCTCCCCACGTGCGTGGGGATGGTCCGGGAAGCGTCTGCACCTTAGTCCATGACCGGGTGTTCTCCCCACGTGCGTGGGGATGGTCCGCGCTCCCCTTCCTTGGTGTCAACCGACTTGAAGTTCTCCCCACGTGCGTGGGGATGGTCCGTGGGGAAATCCCTTCTGGCATGTACAGAGATAGTTCTCCCCACGTGCGTGGGGATGGTCCGTAACTTATCGAGTGCGCTGGCAGCGGATGCATGTTCTCCCCACGTGCGTGGGGATGGTCCGCGCTGGTGTGACGCGACCGACACCGGAGGGGAGTTCTCCCCACGTGCGTGGGGATGGTCCGAATGTCTGCGTGGCACGCCTGATCAAGTCTGCGTTCTCCCCACGTGCGTGGGGATGGTCCGCCAACATCCTACCCCGGCTGTGCTTGCACCGTGTTCTCCCCACGTGCGTGGGGATGGTCCGATCTCGCTCGCCGAGCTTGAAGATTCCGCTTTGTTCTCCCCACGTGCGTGGGGATGGTCCGCAACAGCGCCGACGCCGCCAGCGTCATAAGCTGTTCTCCCCACGTGCGTGGGGATGGTCCGTATCCGTGTTGACATGCAGTTTGGAACTCCGAGTTCTCCCCACGTGCGTGGGGATGGTCCGTCAGCAATTAACTGGTGTGACTTTGGATGGCCGTTCTCCCCACGTGCGTGGGGATGGTCCGCCCCGGCGCATCTTCGTGTGCCCTTCGGCAGAGTTCTCCCCACGTGCGTGGGGATGGTCCGTACCCTTGCGATTCGATGGCGACCGGGCCTCTGTTCTCCCCACGTGCGTGGGGATGGTCCGCAGAGCGGTTAGAAAACGGAGGAACATGCAACGTTCTCCCCACGTGCGTGGGGATGGTCCGATTGCCGCCAGCGACACTATTGAATGACTTTGGTTCTCCCCACGTGCGTGGGGATGGTCCGATTGTGGGAACGTCGTGCGAATCTGCGGGGGAGTTCTCCCCACGTGCGTGGGGATGGTCCGATGGGATGCCAACCGTGGAGGCCGGGAGGACGGTTCTCCCCACGTGCGTGGGGATGGTCCGCGCTGTAGCCCACTCCGACATCACCATTGGCGGTTCTCCCCACGTGCGTGGGGATGGTCCGCTGAGCAACGGGTGGAACAAGACGAGCCGGAAGTTCTCCCCACGTGCGTGGGGATGGTCCGTAATCAACCTCTTGCCAACACGCATTTGCGTGGTTCTCCCCACGTGCGTGGGGATGGTCCGCATATTGCGGTTTTCATGGCTTCTCCTTATCCGTTCTCCCCACGTGCGTGGGGATGGTCCGCACCTAGACAGCCTATAGAGCTTTGACCGTTGGTTCTCCCCACGTGCGTGGAGATGGTCCGGTCACGGTTGATTTGATTAACGCTGACCCGGAGTTCTCCCCACGTGCGTGGGGATGGTCCGTACAAAATCTCCAAGAGATTCCCTCGCAGCTCGTTCTCCCCACGTGCGTGGGGATGGTCCGCACATGAGATCCGTTTTGCACGAACGGACGAGGTTCTCCCCACGTGCGTGGGGATGGTCCGATAGAATGGAACCTGGGAGCACATCTCATGTTGTTCTCCCCACGTGCGTGGGGATGGTCCGATGACAAGTTCTGCTGGATGTGTGGCGCAGGCGTTCTCCCCACGTGCGTGGGGATGGTCCGTCCCGCGACTTTATTGCGAACCGAGCGAGCGCGTTCTCCCCACGTGCGTGGGGATGGTCCGTTGCGATGCCTGCGGAGGGTCGAAGGGAGAGCGTTCTCCCCACGTGCGTGGGGATGGTCCGCTTTCGCCCTTGCTCGCCACGTCCATGCTCCTGTTCTCCCCACGTGCGTGGGGATGGTCCGACCCTCAAATGGGCGCAGCAGCCGCAATCGCCGTTCTCCCCACGTGCGTGGGGATGGTCCGTGTGGACGGAAGCGCCAGAGCTATAAATGGCTGTTCTCCCCACGTGCGTGGGGATGGTCCGCACCTCCACTATCGGCGGACGGCCCCGGCCTCGTTCTCCCCACGTGCGTGGGGATGGTCCGTGGTGGAAAGGGCGTTGCACTGTGATACACCAGTTCTCCCCACGTGCGTGGGGATGGTCCGGAGGGACTCTCAGCTTCGGCGATGGCGAAGCAGTTCTCCCCACGTGCGTGGGGATGGTCCGACTATCCCGACTCACGCGAGCTTGTCAAGGGAGTTCTCCCCACGTGCGTGGGGATGGTCCGAAGATGGGATGCCAGCCTTGGCGTTTAGGTGGGTTCTCCCCACGTGCGTGGGGATGGTCCGAAACTGCCCGCTCGGTCAGCGCACTTGTGGCCGTTCTCCCCACGTGCGTGGGGATGGTCCGGCGAGTTGAAGTAGGAATGGGGATCGGGTCATGTTCTCCCCACGTGCGTGGGGATGGTCCGCAATTCACCGCGGCGCTTGCCATTATGAGGGGGTTCTCCCCACGTGCGTGGGGATGGTCCGAATTCCTGCTCCACCTTGACCTGGAATCCCGCCGTTCTCCCCACGTGCGTGGGGATGGTCCGGGTAGCGCAGACCTGTTCCCAAATCTGGCCATGTTCTCCCCACGTGCGTGGGGATGGTCCGAAGCTCGATCGGGCTGGGAGAAAATCTCGGCGGTTCTCCCCACGTGCGTGGGGATGGTCCGGCTCGGCGGTCGAGACGGGATTCCCGGCCACGGTTCTCCCCACGTGCGTGGGGATGGTCCGGAGGTCAGGGTACAACTTTGTGTTGCGTTAGTGTTCTCCCCACGTGCGTGGGGATGGTCCGACATAGGAGTTGCCGCCCATATTCCCTTGCCCGTTCTCCCCACGTGCGTGGGGATGGTCCGTAGGCTGGGAAAACGTCGCCTGGTTCTGGTAAGTTCTCCCCACGTGCGTGGGGATGGTCCGAAGATCGCGGACCAGCAGTCTCTCAGCCTCAATCAGTAGGGACTGCTTGCTGATCGCCCATAACCACACGGCCACCACCGACGGAAAGGATGTCGTCCGCGAGTTCCGACACGAGGGGCGTGTGGCATATGAAGATCACTTGGTGGAATCCACCCAGGTCCATAGCCCGGCGCAGCATGCGCACGTACTCCTTGCCATTGGCAGCATCCAGAGCTCCCACCGTTTCGTCCCGGAACAGCGTTTCGTAACGAATGCCTTCGCCCTGCCGCATGTTGTAGATGGCGATGCCTAGGTTGACGGCTTCATTGACCAACACAAATTGCCCGCCCGAAAGCTCATCCACGAGGCAGGTACGGTCCAGATGGTTTTGGTCGGCATGAAGGAATAGCCAGGCTGGTTCACTGACTGCACTCATTTGACCACCCCAGCCCTGCCGCAATCCCTGCTCAAAATAGGGTACTTAGCTCCCACCGTGAGATCAACCTTTTGGACTACCACCGGGAGCGCCCAAAAGGC
>Ga0116132_1001179_pt1 | contig 20379 bp, 15 predicted proteins | sample June2015DPH_17_1_2_FD_89735 | JGI IMG/M metagenome (GOLD analysis project Ga0116132, IMG submission 89735) | Peatland microbial communities from SPRUCE experiment site at the Marcell Experimental Forest, Minnesota, USA - June2015DPH_17_150 | ecosystem: Environmental > Terrestrial > Soil >... | reverse complement strand
TTATCGGGTTTCACCTTGCCTCCTTGTTTATAGATTGAACAAGTAATTTTCCGCGATTTTCGCTCATTCTAGTAAACCACTACATATAGTGGTTTGCTTAAACAACCGGATAAGCATTAGCCGCCTAATATCTTCAAAGAGGCAAGGCGTACTAGTTGCGACCGCCGACCCAGCTCAAAGAAGACGCTTCCGCGCTCACCTTGGGCATCTCCGACGCGCGTCGCTGAGAGGTCTGGTGGCGACCACGCAGAGGTTGTGGCCGAAGGGCCTTTGATGGCTGGGCTTAAGACTCCACAATTGCCGCCGCCTTTGCGCCTCTGCCGTCAGCCGTGGAAAGGCTGAGAGTGCGTCTTTGACTGCGCGCTTTACCATGCCCACGACCGGGTCTTTACCGACTGAATTGGCCGCGAGGCGGTTCCCACGTGTCCAAACGCCGACCATGCTCAGTCCTGCCAGCTTCAGGGCGTGGATGATGGTTCCTTCGTCAAAGAACGTCAAGTGCTCAAAGCTCTTCGTAAAGCCCACCCATTCGTTTCTGTATTTATGTGGGCAGCGGCCGTTGGGAGTCGTTAAGAGAAGCCACCCACCCGGCTTCAGGACTCGGTGTATCTCCCGTAACCAACTGACGGGGTCGGTCAGGTGCTCGAGCACCTCCAGTGCTGTAACCACGTCAAACTCTTCATCGTCAAAGTTTGCGTCTTCGAGCCGCCCTTCCTCCACGTCGAGGTGGAACAACTTGCGAGCCTGCGCCGCCATGTATGCGGAGATTTCTATGCCACGAACCGTGTAACCCCGCTGGCGGGCAATCTGGAGCAGAGTCCCACACCCACATCCCACATCTAGAAGGAGCTTCCCACTAGGGGAGATGTGCCTCTTGAGCACATCCATGGCCAGGAAGCCAGAGTGCGCACCATTCTCCATGGCTGCGAGGTCGGTACCCAAGTAGTCATGATAAGCTGAACCGTGGCCAGCCTGCGTGAAGTAACTCTGGTCGTAAAGGCCCGCAATGGAAGACTCAGTGGGTCTAGGGTTAAGGTACAGCAAGCCACAGTCTACGCAGCGAACCACTTTGCCGTTGTCCGCGCGGACGAAAGCTGGTTTCCAGGAGAACGAGCCGCAAAGCGGACAAGGAACCACTTCAAGTCCGGCTGAACCGTCGTTTAAGACTGTTGTATGTATATGCGCCAAGGGAGTAACCGCAACAGTGCGGATCGCTCCTTCTCGCTAAGAAGGTGTTTCCACTCCACGACAAGCAGGGAGCTTAGTACCACCAAGGTCAGGAGGTGGTAAATGGGTCCGCGTAAATAAAAGAAGGCGGTTGCACCGACACCGAACACCGCAAGGCTCGCTCCTACCAGACGACCGAGCTTCCCATAGGCTACATCGAGGGCTATGCTTGAGTAAAACCCCACAGCTACTGTGAACAGGAAGTATGAGACCACATAAGTTAAGGCGATTCCGGCGGCTCCCCATCTGGGAATTGAGAAGGTTCCCAAAGGGAGAAAAACTGCAAGCCAGAAGAGGTTTAGCAGGAATCCGTTCCACATCCTGCCTGATCCGGCGATCGCTGACCCGATCACACTATTGATGACCATCAACAGCGCTGCAATGCTCATCAGGAGGACAAGCGTTGTGGCGCCCTCATATCGGGTCCCAAAAAGCAACGTTATTGCGGGAGATGCGAACAGGGCGCATCCGACTGCCAGGGGTAGAGTCAGGACCCAAACTAGACGAAGGTTTGTACTCACCAGCCCGCTAAACTCGCTAGAATTGTCGCGAGCGTGAACCTCGGACATGAAACTCACCGCCGGGATCGACAGGTTCGACGGCACCAGCATGATGAGCTGGGCAAGGGCAAAGGCTACGCCGAATAATCCCACTTGCTCAAAGCCCGCATGACGGGCCAGCAGCGTATTGGCCCACCAATACGCTGGAGAGACAAGCAGGCCGGCGAGCAAGGCCGGAAGACCAAAGTTAAAGATCTCTTTCAAGATTGACGCGCTGAAGGCGGGCCGCACCGCGCCTGGAAACCTTGTGTGAATCATCTTCAGGGCTGGCACGGTGAGCAGGACAAGTCCGAAAAAGCTGGCCAGTACCTGGCCCAGCAGCGCGCCATAGAGGCCCAGCAGCCAGACGCCCAGCCACCCCAACCCGAGGAACGCTGCACCACGGACAATCATCGCAAAGCTGTATGCCTTGAAGTCCTGTAGCCCGGCGACGGCGCTCGAGGCCAGGTTGAACAGACTCAGCGCCAGAACCAAAAGAGCGGAAAACTGAAAGACGTGGGTTAGGGACGCGTCATGATAGATGGCCGTAGCGATCCACCCGGAAAGGAAATAGAACCCTGCGCAAAAACCCGCAAGCGCTCCGGAGACCAGGATCACCGTATCGGCCAGAATCGCGCCGCCGCGGCGTGGGTCTTTAAGGGCGTATTCGGGCAAGAACTTTTGAAGTGCAGCATTCTGCCCCAGATTTGAGACTCCCGCCACGATCCCGACCAGGGAAAGAACGAGGGCATAAAGCCCGTACTCCTTAGGTCCCAGGTAGCGCGCCAGAATGATGGGCGCGAAGCCTAGCAGCATGCGGCTGACGACGCCACCGATCCCGGTCTGAACCGCCGCTCTCACGTATCGGGGGCCGACGTCACTTTGCCGATCAGTTATCGTCAGTGTGCAGGCATCTGCCATTGGGTTCGGTTTTGCGCGTTACGACAGCCCCTCTCAAGATCGGGAGGGCTTGACCCATATCGCTGTGTCCGTGACTCCATTACTCGTCCATATTTGTCGCCAGGCTTTCACCCTATCACTAAAGTCTGCCCACAGTGGCGACGCTGGTCCATCCTCCTCCCGTCGAGACTCTGGCGATACTGAACGGGACGGTAAGTACCAGTTGATGTTGTCGATGAGCAGCAGGCCTCCCGGTCTCAAGTATTCAATTGCCGAAAGCGCGCAATGGTCGCGGTAGAGAGCGTCAACGATAATCAGGTCAAACGGGCCGGCGACTTCCGCGACGAAGGACACATAGGCCCTCACCTCGTCCAGGCCTGCATTGGGAGAAAAGAATTTCAGATCAACGTTGCGCAAACCCTCTCGCTCCACAATTGACCGCAGCTTGGTAAACCATTCCATGTTGCTCTCAACACTCGCAATCGAATGAACGCGCCGCGCGATCCAGAGCGTGCTTCGACCTGCTCCCCATTCAAAGACATCATCACTCGGTCTTAGCCACAGATCTAGGAACCTAACGGCTGCCGGTGTAAGCCACGGCCAGTCGCGGTGAAGACGATTCGAAACGATATTTCGTGACCGGTTGTATACGTACCGCGCCGTCCAGTGGTTGAGGGTTCTCATCTCTTCGCGCTTCCACACAGAGCGAGAAGAACCGCGAACCACGCGGCGTTGGCGGGGATGTGGAGGTTGAAGTCCGCGAGGCTATGGACGAGCAGGCCGCAGCAGCCGAGCGCGGCGCCGAACTGAATCCACCCGGCGCGATGCTTGAGCCGTTCGCGTAAATTCCCGAAGGCCAGCCAGAAGAACAACCCGAGCGCGAACAAGATCAGCGCTCCGCCGGCAGCGCCCGTTTCAGCGAGCGCCTCAGCATAGTCGTTGTGTGCGTGGTCCCAGGTGAGGTCGCCGGGAAGAGTCTGGTACCGGGGGAAGACCGTCTCAAAGCTGCCCAGGCCGGCGCCTACCCAGGGATGATCGCGAAGAATCCGAAGAGAGTCTCGACTCGCCACCCAGCGCTCGGCCAGGCCTACCTCGGGCGAATGTGTGATGTCCACCACGGTCTCGAGCCGCTCCAAGCTTTGGCGCGGCGCCATCCAAACGAACAGTAGTGCGGCGGCGATGAGGGCAGAACTCCCCAGCACGGCGGTGATTTTGCGCGCCCTCGCCGGCCCGCGCAGGAAGATAAGGACCGCCGCCAGCAGGACCTCAACAGCCAGGGAGATCAGGCCTCCGCGCGAACCCGAGAGGAGCACGGACACGACCGGGATCAACACTACGCAGCCAAGAAAAACGGCCAGGGCGGTGGTCGAAGATTCCCGCCCCGCCCTGCTTGCGCCTGGCTGCCGGTAGGCAGGGCCGGCAAGCCGCGCAGGCAGGTTCTGCGGAACCTGTCCCGATGCTTCATATTGGGATGACACGGCGTGGGAAGGGGGTAGCGACGGGGGTTTGCGAAACGCTGTCAGGACGCTGGCAACCATTATGGGGATCAACATCTCCATTAAACCCGCGTAATGGTTGTGGTTGACATAGGGCCCAAAAGTCCAACCGGGGCTCTGCACCGTCCAGTAGATCAACCCGTGGCTCGAGAAGAACTGGAAGATGGCGAAAAGCGCCAGCAGGAATGAATACACGACGATCGTCCAACGCAGGGGGGAAGCGGGGGGACCGCCGACCCCTTCACCCACCTGCCGCAGCGGGTCCACCCTTTCCCCCAAGGCGGCGAGGGTTGAGCGTGCGGGGGCCGGTGCGCCGAAAAGCTGCGCGGCCATGAAGAAGAGAATAAGGTCTGCGGCGAGTTTGAGCAGCGATTCCCGTGTGGCGATAGGATCCATCGTGAGGTGACCAAAGAATTGGATCATTCCCAGGATAAAGAGGAGCCCGGCGGGCACGTAGAGCGGGGACCAAACAATTCTCATCGCCCCTTGTTGCACGCTGCTTATTGACCACAACAAGAGCAGAAGAAACGCCAGGGCAGTGAGCGTCCCCCAGGCCCATTCTTGGACGGCGCCAAAAGGCAGCGGCGCAACGAACAGTGTCGCTACCAGCAAAGCGCGAGTGAGGGCAAACAAACGCGGCGGCGACTTGGTCCTCTGGGCGCTTCCTTCCCAGGAAAAAGGGGTTTTGGCATCAAGGGCGGCTGATGATGGCATGGCTGTGGCGTGCTGCAACCGAGGTCGTCAAGTGTCAATCGACAAACATCGAGAGTTCGTCGAATGGGGAGCGGGGAACGATCTTACTCACCGTTTGACTTCTCCCCAAGCGCGTACCGAAACGCGATCCACCCAGAAGCTTCCCGATATCTCCATGGGGAAAGTTCGGCTGGGGGGGCGCCACACGGAGAGGCGCACGGCCTGGGTCTCGGCGCCCGTAGAGAATTTCAAGTTGACCAGGTGCCAGGGAGTGGTGCCCACCGTTGTGGCCGTCGAGGCATTCCAGCAGCCTGGGCAGGCCGTATCCATCACGCGCAAGCACGGCCCGCTGTCGGAGGTGATATCCCTGCTGCGGACGTAAGCCGTGAGCGTGTAAGCCTTGTTAGCGGCCACGGGAAGGATCTGGTAGACCGGCTCGAATTCATCGTTTTGGCTGACCGGGAAATCGACGTGCAGGCAACGCGCCCCTTGGTAGGCTGAAGAGTCGGCGAAATCAACGGAAACATAGGGCGACGGGGGTGAGCGCCAATCGAATCCCGCGTCCAAGGGCGGTTGTTCAAAGCTGCCGTTGAACACCAAATTGCCCTCCTCGCTGTCCGCAGGTTTTGCGATGACGCCCCGCTGCTCGAGCTGCACCCAAACCGCCTGAGCTTCCTGGTACCGCCCGTGACTCAATAAGCGCTCGAGGTAGGGCCGTACAGCCACAAAAGGGAACGGGGAACCCCGGCTGACTGTCTGGGTCCAAGCCTGATGCGCAGTGTCGAAGTCGTTGTTCGCGCTCAGGAAGTCCGCAAAGGCCAACGCCAGTCTGGGATCTTTCCCCCCGCCCACAACACTTTCGAGAATCATCTTCGGGTCGCCATAGGCGCGCAGGGTAAGATTGAAGGTTGGTGTCGCGTAGTCGGGGCCCAGCTCGAGCAGGCGGTGGAAGCAGGGCAAAGCCGCCTCCGGCCGGTCAGTGCGCAAATAGTGGTTGCCAGCAACCCACCAAACCAGGGGCGCCATAGGGGAAAGAACGAGCGCGCGCTGAAGCGCTTGGTCTGCGCAAGCGTTGTCACGGACGGATTCACACGCGGAGGCGAGGCTCAGCCAGTAGTCGAATTTGTTGGGATTCAACGCCGTGGCTCGACGCGCCTGCGCAACGCCCTCGGCGAGGTTTGACAGCCCCAGCGAATCGCCATAAAGCTGGCTAAGCCGATCATGAAGCGCCGGGTTATCGAGATCTAGGGCAAGCCCCCTCTGGACCTCAGAAACCTCGGTCGATTTCCCCAACGCTGTGACCGCCGCAATCTTTAGTGCCTCCGCGCTGCCGGCCAACGTCACCAGCGCCGCCAGGGAAAGAAATAATCCTGAACGCCGGCGAGACTTCAGCGAGAAATCAATGTAGTCTGCAGAAAGAAGGCGCATGGGGAGGGAGTCAGGAGTTAGGATTCAGGACTCCAGACTGCGCCGTTCGGTCGCACACCAGAGGGAAAGCCGGCTGGTTGTGGGTTTTTCCTTCGTCATCCCAGCGCAACCTGCCAGCGCTTGCCTGCGGCACGCAGGGCGGGAATCCAGAAGGCAAACACCCTGTCACGTCCGCAACTGCCCTAGCGGCGAGGTTATGAACTGGCCGCGGCTGCTTCCGCCGTTCACTCTTTATCACCCGAGTGATAGTGATAGTAGTAATGAGTATTATAACCGTAATATCCGTCGTGGCGCACGTCCACTTTATTGAGGACGATGCCCAGAACGTTTGCCCCGACGTTTTGCAGAATCTTGCGAGCACGAGTTACGGCTCCTCGCACGGTCGCGCCACTCTCTATGACAAAAACCACCCCGTCCACGAAGGTTGAGAGGACCATCGCATCCGCGACGGGAAGCACGGGTGGGGAATCAATCACCAGGAACTTGAACTGCTTGCGTAATTCTCGAAGCATGGATTCCATGGCAGAGGAGGAAAGCAGTTGCGCCGGATTGGGAGGCTTGGGGCCGGTGGGGAGTGCCCAAAGAGTGGGTACGGGAGGAAACTGTCTCAGCGCCTCCTCGATGCTGTGCGCTCCGGTCAGGAAGCTCGCGAGACCTTTGCCATTACCTAGATTGAGCGACTCAGCGATTCTTGGATGGCGGAGATCCGCATCGATAAGCAGAGTCGGTTCTCCCCTCTGAGCGAGTGCGATCGCCAGGTTGAGAGCCGTGCTCGTCTTTCCCTCATTAGCCGTAGAGCTGGTAATCAATAATGCCTGGGGCGGCTGCGGGGCGGTCGAGAGTACCACCGAGGTCAAGAGAGTTCGAAAGGATTCGGCCAGCGCCGAGGAGGGTTGACTCAAAAGCGCTAATCCCTGTGTTGCTGTCGACCCGCCGTTGCTTCCTGGAAGCGATGGACGGGATCGGCGAAGCGTGTCGCGAGCGAGTGGGATAACCGCCAAGGCCGGAGCGTTCGCTAGCCTCTCCGCCTCATCGATGCTCTTGATGGAAGTGTCCACGGCCTCTTGTACGAAGGCGAGCGCCAGACCGAGAACCAGTCCGACGGTCAGGCCAATGAGGATATTGAGAAGCTTTTGAGGACGCACGGGCGACCTGGGAGGTTTTGCCGGGTCGATCACGTGAATATTCGTGGCGCGCAGGCCCGCTGAAACTGTCGCATCCTTGAGCCGCTGCAGGAGGTTGTCATAGAGTTGCTGATTCGTGTCAAACTCACGCTTCAGGAGATTGTGCTGGATCAGGAGCTGGTTCAGTGCCCCCACCTCGACTTTTTCTTTGGCGACGGCAGCCGCGAGGAGCCTCTCCCGACCCAAGGCTGCCAGGTAGTCATTCCTGATCCTCTCCACAACGCGTTTTCGCTCTCTCTGGATCAGCGACTGAATCTCATCCACCTGACTCTGCAGCCGCTCGGCTTTGGGGTGCTTCGGCCCGAACTGCTGTAAGGCATCAACGTATTGCGACTTCAGGTCAGCATACTTTTCTTCCAGCCGCTGCAAGAGGTCGTTTTGCGCAACGAAGCCGACTTGCGATTCATCGGAGCGCGCCAGTTCATAGACAGACTCTCTTTGCAGTCGATCGCTTTGGGCGTTAGTCAGGTCTCGACTCAGATCGGCCAGTCGCTGCTCGACGACGTTCTCTTTGTCGCTGACATTAACAATCGCGTTCTGCCTTTCATAATCGACCAACGCCTGCTGTGACTTTTCGACTTTGGCTTTCAATTCATCGAGTTGGTGTTCCATCCACCCGGACGCCTGACGAGTGGCATCGTACTTCTCCCGAAAGTTGTATTCGATGTAGTTGTTCGCCAGCGCGTTGGCAACTTTGGCGGAGAGGCCAGGGTCGGCGCTCTCGAAACTGACATTCACGACGTGGCTGTCGCGCACTTTCTGGACGTGCAGACAGCGCTTGAAGGGCGCGAGGAGTCCGTCGGGCGAAGTTGTGGGCTTAGCTGACAACGGGCTGTTTGCCTGCCGGATGGCGGCGGCCCAGGCCGGATCTCTTGTCAGGCCGATTTGCTCGATCGTGCGCTCCGCCAGGCTATCGCCCTCGAGGACTTGAATTTGCGTCCCAATGAATGCTTCGTCGGTTGGAACCTGGCGAAAGAGGTCATTCAGCGATTGAATTTGAAGCGTGTCGGCCTCGATGTCTAGATGGACCGTGGCTTCATAGATCGGCGTCATCTTAAAGGAGGCGATCGCAACCAGCAGCGTCACAATAAAGGTGACGGTCACGATTGTCCAGCGACGCTTGTTGATGATGTTCCAATAGGTTTGCAGATAGCTGAAGCTGTCGAACTCTTGTGCCTCGATATCGAGGACCGGGACAGCCGGTGAGTGTGCAGCTTCTGGCAGGTTTGGCCCTCGCGGCACGAGGGCCTGGTTATCAGGCATGGCCTTCACCCCAGCAGATAAAGATTGTCCAGGAGATTCGGGCGTGCATCACGCATCCTCACCAGTGCCAGATCAGGAGGCTGGTCGTCGTGTAGACAGCGGCTTCGGCGCCACGACGTAAGGCCCGCTTTCCTGTGCTGTCCGCGACATATAGGATGTCGTTGGCCTGCAGTCGGGGATCAGCCTCTCGACCTTCCAGTACATTCTTCAGGTTTACCGCAATCGCTTCTCGTCCATTCGTCGCCGCCGCCGCACTTCTCCGCATGATCATGGCTTTCTTCCGGGCAGCCGTCGGTTTCAGATCCTCGGCAAGCGCCAGCGCCTGCAAAACCGTCATATCTTCCTGCCCGGCCTTCAACGGGAACCCTCCCGGTCGATTCACCGCACCCACGACATAAACGATCCCGGCGCGTTGGACCGTGACTCGGTCTCCGGGATACAGGTCCACGTTGAAAGCGGGGTCCCCGGTCTCCTCCAACTGCTTGAGGTCCACCGTGAAGGATGCAGCGCAAGGAGCCTTCCGGGCCGCGGACCTACATTCTCCGGATTGTTCCAAGGTCTGCATCGCAATTCCCCCTCGGGTTATAAGGGCCGCACCGCCGGCGTCATTCGCCAGGCCTTGTGCCTGCGACAGGACGTCCAATAACGTTGCCTTTCCAAATAAGGGATAGATTTGGGGTGTCTTCACTGCCCCCGCTATAGTAATGGAGTGGACGCGAGATTCCTTGACGGCCACCGTCACACGAGGATGACTGAAGATCTCTGCCTTACGGTATTTCTCGCTTATCTGTTCGGAAAGCTGAGCAGGCGTCAACCCCGCGGCTACGATAGCTTCCGAGAGCAAGGGTAGCTCGATTTGGCCAGTTGGGCCGACACGGTATTCACCGGAAATATCCGGGGCATCATAGACGCTGACGATCAGGACGTCAGCCGAACTAATGATGTAGTCGGGGAGGGCCAGGGAGGAAGCAGCCACCACCCGAGAGGCTGGTCCCGACACGAGTTCTGAATCATGGGCGACGGCCACAGGGGTTTGCGCGACCAGGAGCGGACAGCACGCCAAGATGAGCGCACAGGTGGTCGCAAGCCTGTCTCCCATGAGCTTTCTCAGGGCGCTACGCGTCATGCCAGACACTGCCATTTCGGTTCTCCTGATTCTTCGCTTGGGCGATGTGTTTTCCCCGGTTGTTTTGTGCGTCATGACATCAGGCGCCAAAACCACGCGCCCCTCAGGCGTAAGGGCGAGGGTGTAAGGTGCAGGAAGGTGCAGGCCCGCGCGGTTCGGGTCGTGGCACACGCTCCACCGCCCACGCGTCCACTTCCACCGCCGCCGATTTCTGCACGAGCTCGACTGACAAAACCAGGCGGAATTGGCTCTTGTGACGCACCAGGACCCCTTCGATGCCTTCCAGCGGGCCACACTTCACTCGAACCCAATCTCCGCACTTCAGGAACGGGTGGGGTTCAACGCGCGCGCCTCTCACAAGGGCCCGGCGCAGCGCCTCGATCTCCACATCGGGAATGATCGCGGCCACGCCTGCGAATCCCACCAAACCCTGGACGCCCGGCGTGGTCAAAATACTGAGCCGCTGCTCGAGTCCCCTGCGCAAGAACAAGTAGCAGGGAAAGAGCGGCAGGGAAAGTTCCTTGGTTCGATCACTCCACTGACGAACGGCGGTGTACAGAGGCAGGAATACCTCAAACCCCTTGTAGGCCAGAGAACCTGCAGCCAGCTTCTCATGCTGGTGCTTGGTGTAGATCGCGAACCAGCCCGGGCCCCCCGGCCGGTAATCCTCAAGCGGTTCGGCCTCGCGCATTAACATATAGCTCCGCCCTCTGACTCCCAAGAGTCCTCCACTTCCTAAGCCGCTTCTTGCGAACAATTCCACCTCTCCCGGTGGCTCTTTCCCGGCCGCAGAGCAGCCCGTCTGCCCAAGACATCCCCGCCGACAACGGATCCTTGCTTTCCTTCCAACTCTCCCTCAACTTCCTTGATCGGCGTTGGCAGCCTTTATCCCGAACAGATCACTGAGCTGGTTCTGCTGAAATCGGCCGGTCCCTCGGAAGCCCACGGCGACCTCGAACCGGGGCTCCTCTTTGGAACGCTGAATGATTCCTTCAAAGCGGATCGTTGTGACTTGTTTGTCCGGAGTCTGGAAGTGCACGAGCAGAACAATCTTTGTCCCTGGGGCCAAGGGTTGCTCCATTGCTATTCGGGCCCCGCCAACTCCAATGTCGTAAAGCACGCCCTGCATTTCTGTCTGGTGGTTTGGTCCATTGGAAAGATGGACAGTTACAGGGCATCGGATCTCGAACCGCCTCTCTTCGCGCATGGTGTATGCCTTTCTGCTTTTGTTCAGGCAATTACGAACGCCGACCACTTTGGGGTGGTCTCCTTTTTAAATGTTGGAGGGGGGAAAAACAATCGCCTGTCGGTATGAGTTTCCCGCCTAAATGGTATGAGAAAGTCTGTCCAGCACCTACGCCAACCTGCCTAGGAATAAGGGGGGCGCACAGCCGCGCGAGCAACTGAATGGATTAGGAAAGTCGGGCTTCGCCACAGCAGGATTTCCTAATACTTTCCTCCTAGGCAGATCTTGTGGGTTTATTCGTTTCCTTCGTTATCCGCTGACAGCCGAAGGGCTTCTGGGCACACTCCCATAGGTGAGGTCCGTGCGGAGAGGTGAACTTTGAAAGGTCTGTTCCTGACCAGAAAAACCCGGGCTTGTCCCGTGCCCGCCTATTTAGGTGCTTTGCGAAAGCGTCCGCAGGCAACCATGACGGCACGTCCGCGGAATGCACTGGGGACTTCATTAGGCGGTCACGGGACTAGGGGAATGCCTGCGGGGCGATACCGGCCCGAGATCCCATTTGTCAAGCCTCGAACTCATGCGGTGTCAAAGCTCTTTAGAAATCTCCCCTTTTGTCCTCGATAGAAATGTCCCCTAATGTGATCTCCGGAAGGAGGTCAGATTGGGGCGAACCGAGATGAGCAGGAGGGAGTTAGCAAGAGTCGAGGTGCTGGCGCGGGTGCGGAGCCGCCCGCTGTCATCCTGAGGAGTCCCGCCCTGCGGAACGACGAAGGATCTCCGCATTACGTTTGTCCCAACGGCGCAGATTCCCACTCCCTGGCGATGGTCCAGCGTGAACGGGTATTCCCGCACGAGTGTGGCGTAGCCCATGCGCCGCTGCGCGTGAGCTATCGGCGCACCAGCGCAGGAATCAGTACTGGTGTCATTTGCGAGACACGGGCGCTCCCAGGTGCAGTCATTCCCGCGAAAGCGGGAATCTACTCCGCAAGCCATTGGAAATGGGCCGCCGACGGACTGGATTCCCGCTTTCGCGGGAATGACCAGTGTTTCGAAAGGGATCCCATTCCAAATGACACCAGCACCCAGGAATCATAATGCGTGAACTTCCCGTGGTAGAATGCCCACACATCGTCTTTGTAATTCCCGCTTTCGGGAGGTGCCGATGAGGCGTCGACCGGTCGTGCCCATCCTAATGCTCATCATAGCAGTGATTCTGACGCTGCCCATGCGGGCGCAGCAGAAGCCCTTCACGCAAGACCAAGTACAGGGCTTGGTGCGGAGCGGGCTGGGAGACGATTCGGGCGCGAAGCTGATCGAGCAGCGCGGGATTGATTTTGCCCCGGCGGAGGACTTTATGCAAAGCCTCAAGGCCGCAGGCGCGAGCGAGGCATTTCTTAAGGCGCTGCGCGCAGCCAAGCAGCCCGAGCCCGCGAGCGCGAAGAAGCCGCTGAACCAGGTACAGGTTTTCGCCCTGCTCGCCGCGCAGGTGCCGAGCCACCGCGTGGCGATGCTGGTGAAAGAGCGCGGCATCGACTTCGATGCGAACGATGATTATCTCCAGGAAGTGCGTCTGGGCGGGGGTGACGACGAATTAATGAGCTCACTGAAGAGCGCCAAGGTGACGAAGCCGGAAACTATTGACCAGGTAGTCCGGGCGCGGCAATCGGAAATCCGGCAACACGTGGCGCGCGGAGCGGAACTCGCAAAGAAAGGGCAGTATGCAGAGGCTGAACAGGAATATCGCGCGGCCTTGCTACTTGATTCTCAAAACGACGCCGTTTACGTGAGCCTTGCCTATGTCCTGATTCAGCAGAAGAAGTGGGACGATACCGCGACGGCCGCCCGCGAGGCCGTCCACCTGAACCCGAATAATGACAACGCGCACAACAACCTCGGCATCGCGCTCGGAAACAAGGGCGACCGGGATGGAGAAATCACTGAAGAACGCGAGGCGCTGCGCCTGAATCCCAATAATGACGTGGCGCACGCTAACCTGGGCGCCGCACTGGGAAACAAGGGCGACTGGGATGGAGAAATCACTGAAGAACGCGAAGCGCTGCGCTTGAACCCCAATAATGCCTTGGCGCACAACAACCTCGGGACCGCGCTCGAAAACAAGGGCGACAATGATGGAATGATCGCCGAAGAGCGCGAAGCGCTGCGCCTGAACCCCAATAATGACGTGGCGCACGCTAACCTGGGCGCCGCACTGGGAAACAAGGGGAACTGGGATGGAGAAATCACTGAAGAACGCGAAGCACTCCGCTTGAACCCCAATAATGCCTTGGCGCACGGCAACCTCGGGATCGCACTCGGAAACAAGGGCGACTGGGATGGAGAGATCACTGAAGAACGCGAAGCGGTCCGCTTGAACCCGAACCTTGCAGCGGTGCACGTCAGCCTCGGCTTTGCGCTCGGAAACAAGGGCGACTGGGATGGAGAAATCACTGAAGAACGCGAAGCGCTCCGCCTGAACCCCAATAATGAAAATGCGCACGTGGACCTCGGCCAGGCACTCGGAAACAAGGGCGACTGGGATGGAGAAATCACTGAAGAACGCGAAGCGCTACGCTTGAACCCCAATAATGATATGGCGCACGTTGGCCTCGGCGTCGCGCTCGGAAACAAGGGCAACTGGGATAGTGCAATCGCGGAGTTTCGCGAAGCGCTACGCCTGAACCCCAATAATGATATGGCGCACGTTGCCCTCGGCTTCGCGCGCGGAAGCAAGGGTGACAATGATGGAATGATCGCCGAAGAGCGCGAAGCGCTACGCCTGAACCCCAATAACGAATGGGCGCACGCCGCCCTCGGAGCCGCACTGGAGAAGAAGGGCGACCGGCAGGGTGCTCTGGAGGAATACCGTGCGGCCTGCACGCTCGACCCCAAGAACGCGCTCTACAGGCAGGCATACGAGCGCCTGTTGCAGCCGCTGCCTCCGCTTACGGAAGCAACGCCGACGGATATTTCCGGCGAATGGAAGAGCCTCGCAAGCGGAGCGAGATTCAGAGTACGGCTTGAACAAGGGCACGCCTACGTAGAGTGGCTGGTTACGGAGGAGCAGTCTAAGCTTGGCGTCTTGCTGCTATGTGATCTCGGGAATGAGGGAGACAAGTATCAGGGGACCTGCAGAAGCCAATGGGTAGGTCGCTGGTATGATAGGGAGCATTACCAGTGGAGAACCAGAGCGTGTCAGTTTCAGCGGCACATGGAGTTCACTAAGTATAGCCCTTCGCGGATCGAGGGTCGCTCGGAGACGCAAGGACGCGGTGAAAAATGGTCCGAGGAGGACAACAGCAATTGCGGTGAGCGGTTTCCGGTAGTGTGGACGGACTTCGTTTGGATTAGGCCCAACTGAGGGACCGCCCCCGAGAGACTGCCCCAGAAAGGCAACCGGCGAGGTGCTCTTGAGGGACTCCGCGGGGCCTACATGCTCGACGCCAAGAAGGCATCCTATAAGCAGAATTACGAGCGCCTGTTGCAGCAGATGAACAAATAATGAACAGCGCAGATTTGGTTTTTCGGGTCTAAGGTTTTTCCTCGTAGGGATTTTCCCGGGTAAGAGCCGCGGACCTCAGCAACAGGTCCGCGCTGCTCGCTTGAGGAGAAGGCAAAACATGCGTTCACCAGATGCAGTGTTGAGCGTTTTATTGGCGTGGAAAACCAATGGAACTCTGTTATCAGTCCAGCGGCCTGGATCGTTCCAACCTATTGAGGAATTAGATGCGGCGCGGATCGTATCGCTAGGCGAAGGATGGCTTACATTACAGTTCTCAGACTTCGATAAATCATTCACGTTTTTGGAAGCGGACCTTATCGAAAAAGTTCCCCACTTGGAGAGGAAGTCATTCACCAAAGCGGTGAGGCTTTCCGGTGGCGATGAATCCATTATCTTACTGGAAGTTTCGGCTGACTAAGAAAAAGAGGATTGCATCAGGCGGGCTGGCGCAGAGCGTGGCTCTGCGGCCCACAGACAAGAGTGAAATCAGGCGGAGCCGATCACTCTCAAGAAGCTTGACCGGGCGATAGGTGCTGCTGGTCAGGAGTTGCAGCGGTCCGCGCACAGAGTGCCGGTTGTGGGTGGGCATTACGAGCGCTGATATGGAACACCGAAGCGCAGAGCTGCGCTCTGCGCCAGCCAGCGGTTTAGTCCAAACAGGAGTAAGGTGGGCTACGCCGCGTGAGCAAAGCGGGTAAGGAAAGAGCGATGGCAGGCGAAACCGAGCGACAGATCTATAGATCCCTTCGCGAGGGTCAGACGCGGTACACGTACTTCCTGCTCGCGGCCGCAGGTGCCGGCATCGCTCTCGCCGTGAACCAAACCCACAACAGCCCTCTCTCCCCGCTCCAGATTCCCCTAGCCGCTGCGGTGCTGAGTTGGGGTCTTAGTTTTTTCTTCGGGTGCAAGCACCTTGGTTATGTTTTCGCCGCTCTCTCCTGGAATATCACGCTCCTCCAGGTGGAAAGCGGCACTCATCCTCTGGTAGGAGAGCACCCTCAATTGGCCCCTGAGGCCTGCCCCGGAATTCAGGAGGCGATGGAGAGACACGCAATCAAAGCGAGCCGCTGGGGCAACCGGCAATTCAGGTTCCTGCTCGCAGGAGGCATTCTGTATGTCGCCTGGCATGTGTTGGAAATGTATGCCCGAACTGGCCACTAGCGGGTAGCCCCCGGCAGCGCTCTTGTGACCGTGGGCTTTTCCTTCGATGACGAACCCACGGTCAATTCCAAAGACGAATTGACCGTGGCTACCTCCGGGTCGGCAGCGGGTAGCGCAGAGTCTCGTTCTCACAAGAGACTCTGCGGCTTTTCGCCCGTCGGGCTCGACCTCCGATCGCCACTTCTGACCTTCAGGGAAACTGGATTACCCTGCCAGGTGGAAAAGTCGTGTGTTAATAAGACGAAGGACGTTTATCAGGTTAAGAACCGCAGAGTGTGAAAGACACACACTCTGCGCTACCCGCGCTCACAAATCTGTCGCGCACCCACTCATGCGGGCATCGGCTTCTCGTCTTGATCAGAACGGACCTCGGCCTTCTTCCGCTTTCCCTGAGGCGAGGCAGGTTTGTGGGGGAATTCTCCGTTGGACTTGGCATGCTGGAAATAGTACAGGGTGGCCGCCAAGCGGCAGTCCACATTGATCTTCCGGTAGAGGGTGTACAGGTGGGTCTTCACCGTATTTTCTGAAACCGTAAGGCGGTTGGCAATTTCCTTGTTACGGGAACCACTGGCCAGCAGAGCTAGGATCTCCCACTCCCGGCGCGTCAGCCCAGTCCAGCTTGCGTCGTCCCCGTTCTCCGATTGCGTGAGCTTGCCGATGATCCGTGTCGCCACGCGCTGGCTCACCCAGATGTCGCCCTGTCCGACGATGTCGCAAGCCTTGACTAAGGTGTCCAGGTCTGTGGCCCTTGAGACGCATCCCCACGCCCCCGCCCGGAGCGCCTCAAATTCTGTCTCCTCATCGGTCTTGTCTAGAATGAGCAGGACTTTGATCTTGGGTAAGAGCTTACGCAGGCGGGAGACGATTTCGAGATCCGAGACACGGCCGCTGGCTTGAAGGAGCAGAATCTCCGGCTGTGCCTCGCGCAGCACACCCAGGTCGTCTGGAAGGTTTGAAAGATCTACTACTACAGCGTAGTTCCTGGCAGTCAGGAGGGCACGCATTCCCTCTCTGGTCAGGTGATACGGGCTGATGACTCCCAATCTCATGCTGACCTTCCACCGTCAACGCAATACTGGCTTAAAGGGTGTGCATCTATTTGTATAACGGGGCGGCGCGATTGTCAAGATTTACTCATACATCGAGGGTCGGGCGAGTAATCGAATCTCTTCTTTCTCATTAAAATCGAGCCTTAGATTAGAAAAGAGCTGGCCGCTCGGGACTTAGCCCAGAACCGGGTGGAGGCGCAGGCTGTTATGGCAGTTTGCTGGGAAACTCAATGCTCTCTGTTTGGTGAGCATATCGCCTCGCGGATAACTTTCGTTTACCAATACCGACTGAGAAGTAATGTGAGGTGCACTTCGCGTTCAGTTCAGTCGCGGGTCCCCGAGGAGGGGCTGGGATTGGCAGAGAATTCAACTCGATTGCGTCCAGCCTCTTTTGCCCGGTAAAGAGCGGCGTCCGCGGATCCCAGCAATGCTTCGAGGTCCGCCGGAACAGGTCGGTTGGCGACTGCCACCCCCAGGCTGATTGATACGTCGATGGATTTATTCTTGGCTTTCGCCGGCTCGGAGCGAACCAAGTGGCAAATTCGCTCTGCTAGTTTCACACCTTCCTCAAGACTGCAACCGGGGAGAACCAAGAGGAACTCTTCCCCGCCAAATCGACCGATAGTGTCGTAGCGTCGCAGTGAGCTTTGCATTCGTCGAGCCACCTCACAAAGGACTTCATCGCCGGTCAGGTGTCCGTGGGCGTCGTTAATTCTCTTGAAGTGGTCGATGTCAGCCATGACGATGCATACGGGGTTTCCGGCGCGACATCCCCGATTCAATTCAGCCAACAAAGAGTCGAGACATGCCCTGCGATTAAAAAGGCCCGTCAGGGGATCATGGGCAGCCAATTCCCGGAACGCCTCCTGGGCGCGGATCAGCCTGTCCTCCAATTCGATGATGCGTTCCCCCGCGTGGATCCGAGCTCTTAACTCATGCGGATCAAAAGGCTTGATGAGGTAGTCGTCAGCGCCAGCCTCGATACCTTCCACCACGTCCTGCTTTTGATCCCGGCTTGTCAATAGGAGGAGATAAATGTAAGGGGCGGGTTTCCTTTCCCTGATCGCGCGGCAGATTTCCACACCATCCATGTTTGGCATCATCCAGTCGAGAATGGCAAGCCGCGGTCTATCCTCCCCCTGAAGCACCTTCCACGCTTCCAGCCCATTGCTCACGACCACAACCTGGTAGCCCCACTTGGTAAGGAAAGTCTTGAGCATATGGCGGAAGGTGATTTCATCTTCGGCGACCAGGATTCTCGTGGTGGACATCTTCCCGAGTTACCTCGCTGCGTTCTTCGGAGGGTCTATGTGACGGCTCAACCCTGGGGCTTTGAAGTTGCCGTCGCCTTGGGTGAACAAATCAGCCTGCGCGAGTGTTCTAACCTGTTTCTGCGGCAATCAGAACGGTCATTTCTCTGTCTCCGCCCGAACGGCCAGCAAAGCGGGCTTCAAGCGTTCTAGCTGACACTCCAACTCCTGCAGCGCACTTTCGGCGTTCACCAAGTCCCCAGCGTGAGTGAGCCTTTCGAGCTTGAGCGCAGCTTCCGAGGCCATCTTCGCAGCAAGGTTACCTGTGGAGCCTCTCAGACTATGCGCGCCTCTTTCCACGGCCTTTGCCTCTTTCCTGTCAAGCGCGACCCTGATTTCATCCACAAGACGCGGACAGTCCTCCAGAAACAGGTCCACGAGGTCCCTTAGCAATTGAGGGTCGCTGTCCACACGAGACATAAGCAGCGCTTCATCCAGAACCTCCACCAAAGGTTTTTCTGGAGGCGCATTGGTGGGAATGTTGGGCACATCCATGACGAGTGTTTGAATTGTTTCAAACAGCTCTTGGTGTCGGATGGGCTTGGGCACATAGCCGTCCATGCCTGCCGCCAAGCAACGTTCACGATCACCTTTCATGGCGTATGCTGTCATGGCAATGATCGGGATGTGCTTACCGCTGATCTTTTCCTTCTCACGGATGATAGCTGTGGCCTGAAAGCCATCCATGTCCGGCATTTCCACATCCATCAGGACGATGTCACAATTCGCCGCGTCCTTATCCAATAGGTCGACAGCTTCTCGACCGGTCGTGACTGCCATGCCGGTGTGTCCGTGCTTCTGGATCAGGCGCGTCACGAGCTCTCGGTTGATCGCGTTGTCCTCCGCCACAAGGATGCGGAGCTTGCGACGCGCTTCTCGAATCGTGTGACGGGTGACAAGGTCAGGGTGGTCCTTTCTCAGGAAGGGCTGGCCAAGAACGAGCAGAATTGCCTCCAAGAGCTCGGACTGCCGGATCGGTTTGACGAGATACGCCGAGATGCCAAGCTCACGGCAGCGGGCGGCGTCACCGCGCTGTCCAGCAGAGGTCAACATCATGATCGCGCTTCCGGCGAGGGTTGGATCTTCCTTGAGCTTCTCAACGACCATGAAGCCGTCCATGCCCGGCATTTGGGCATCCAGCAGAATCAGAGGAAAAGTTTTGCCCATGTCCTTTGCGCGCCGCATCGCGACCAGACCCTCATGCCCCCTCTCCACCAACGTGGGCTGCATCGACCAGCACTTGAGCATGGCCTCCAGAATACGCCGGTTGGTGGCATTATCGTCAATGACGAGCACCGGCGTACCTTGCAGGTTGACCTTTGCCTTAGCAGCGGGTTGTGGCTGCGGCCCTGTCACAAGGCCAAACTTCGCCGTGAAATGGAACTTGCTTCCTTTGTTAGGTTCGCTCTCCAACCAGATTTGGCCTTCCATCAGCTTTGCCAGTCGGGACGAGATAGCCAAGCCCAGGCCGGTCCCACCATATTTACGTGTGGTTGAGCTATCAGCCTGCATGAAGGCCTCAAAAATCCGCTGTTGCTTTTCCCGCGGGATGCCGATGCCAGTATCGGTGACGCAGAAATGCAGGGCGGTCCAATCTTCCCCTTGCGACTCGATCTCGACTCGCAAGTCCACCTCCCCGCGTTCCGTGAACTTGATGGCATTCCCCACCAGATTCACAAGGATTTGTCGCAGCCGTCCAGGATCTCCGACTAAGCGGGCCGAAACGTCGGGCAGGGTCTCCCATGTCAACTCAAGTCCCTTCTCATCAGCCCGGGAGGCGAGTGCCCGCATGGTGTTGCTGAGCGTATCTTGCAGGTCGAATTCGCCAATGTCGAGCGAAAGCCTCCCGGCCTCAATCTTGGAGGAATCCAGGATGTCATTGATCAAGGTCAGGAGGGTGTCAGCGGACTCCTTCACCCTGTTCAGGTACTCTCGCTGCTCACGCGAAAGGGGCGTGTCGAGGGCCAATTCCGTCATGCCAATGATCCCATTCATGGGGGTCCGGATCTCATGGCTCATCACTGCCAGGAACTCGCTCTTGGCCCGGCTGGCAGCTTCCGCAGTCTCTTTGGCGTTGCGCAATTCTTGCTCCGCTTGCTTGCGCTCCGTAATGTCGCGGGAGACGCCGAAAGTTCCGATGATGTTCCCGTTGGCGTCACGCAGGGGCATTTTCGTGGTCGAGACCCAGGTGTCCCGGCCATCCGGCCAGGTTTCCTTCTCCTCCTTGCCCAACACCGGCTGGCCCGTCCTGATTATTTCCTGCTCATCGTTGTAAGCCCCTTGGGCGTGTTCTGCGGTGAAGAAGTCGAAGTCGGTCT
>Ga0116132_1001175_pt1 | contig 20432 bp, 25 predicted proteins | sample June2015DPH_17_1_2_FD_89735 | JGI IMG/M metagenome (GOLD analysis project Ga0116132, IMG submission 89735) | Peatland microbial communities from SPRUCE experiment site at the Marcell Experimental Forest, Minnesota, USA - June2015DPH_17_150 | ecosystem: Environmental > Terrestrial > Soil >... | reverse complement strand
GTCGATGAGGGATGAGGAGACCTCAGGGAGCGACTCTGGCTGGGAGAACATCAAGATGGAGAGGGCGCGATAGGCATGATCGACGAGACCCTCGCGCTCACATTCAGGGCCCTGCGAAAATGGTTCCGCAACCCCGCGTCCATCTTGCCTGGGGTTTTCATGGGCCTGTTCTACCTCCTGCTCTTTGGCAGCTCGTTCAACCCCGCCAACCTGATTCCATCGGGCTCGGGCCAGGGGTCGTCGGTGCTGCAGACGGTCTTCGGAGGCGCCCCGACTTACATTACATACCTGGCGCCGGCGGTCATCTGCATCATACTGGTCTTCAACATGGCCTTCGGCGGCATCGACCTGGTCCTCGACAGGCAGCTGGGGTACCTGAGCTCCCTGCTCACCGCGCCGGTCCCGCGAGCCGCCATCTACCTTTCGGGCGTCGCCCAGAACCTCGTGAAGGTCCTCATCTTGGGGATGCTCACCTTCGTGATCGCCTTCTTCATCCCGAACGGTCTCCAGCTGCCCGGTTCCTTCGGCGTGGTGAACTTCGTAGGCATATTCTTGGCCTTCACCCTCCTTGGCCTAGGCCTATCATTCATCTTCACGGCCCTAGCCCTCACAGTGAGGAGCATCGACTCCCTGGTCGCCATAGTCAACTTCCTGACCCTCCCGGTGATGTTCATGAGCAACGCCTTCTTCCCGACCTCCTCGTTCCCAAGCTGGCTAAAGGCAATCGCGAACGTGAACCCGGTCACGAAGGCGAACGAGGCCGCCCGGCTCCTCGTGATCAACGGTTCGCTTTCCTCCAGTCAAGCGGCGACCTACGGCTGGGACATGGCCTACCTGCTCGGCTTCGCGGTACTCCTGGGAGTGCTCGGCTCCCTCGCGGCGCGGAGGGCGCTCCGCCCAGAGTGAGAGCTCCCAAACCCCTGGTTCGATTCTCTCACTCAGGTCGCGTCCGCTCTTCATGGATGCTGGGGAATTCGATGGGCTCGATGGTCCTCTACAGAGTTCTCGTAGTGCAGCGGTGCTAGGCTGTTCTCTGCCATTGGTGAAAGAAGCTCCGCTACGGGATGTTTGTCCAGTTCGACCACCTCGACTTCGGAACCATCGGGCCGAAGAACCACAATGGTGGTTGGGTCTATGAAGAGGGCGTAGGCGGTATCTGCACTGACGCAATTCTTGAGCTGCCTCTCCCATTGCTCCTTGCGATAATCGCCAGAACGGAATACTCCCCTTTCTTTCTTGACTTCGCCGATGACCCAGTAGGTATTGCTTCCCGGGGTCACATCGGCCGAGACGAGCGACAAGTCGGGTACCTTGCCCTGGCTTTCCTTTTCGATAAGATGAATGTGATCTTTCGGGTAGCCAAACATATTCGTGAAGAGTTCACGGACACAAGGGTAAAAGTCGGTTTCGCTATTGCCACTCCATCTCCGCATTTCGTCAAGGGCCCTTTGGGCTTTGGTCAATGGCAAGGGCCACCAAGCACCCAGTGATAAGAACTTGAGCTCTCCCCACCCATCTCTGCGCGCGCGAGCCCATCTTGAGGTTTTCGGGGAACTTTGGAGGTCATGTTTTGACATACGCTGCCTCCTGCCCATCGAAACGCGAAACCGGCTTGGCAGAGCAAGTGAATGTTTCCTCAACGCTCACACCTGAATAAACCCCCAAACTCTGACGCTCCAAGAGTGGTGTCTAGGCATGGGGATTCCTTCGAATTTAGGCATGGTCCAAGGCAGTGCCCGCTACCGTGGGGTCACCATGGGACCGTTGAGCCGTGTGCCCAAACCAACTTGGTATTCAAGATGCCAATCCTATCGCAGATTCGCTGTGCCTCGTCGAGATCGTGGGTGTTCAGGAAGATGGTCTTCTTCTGCTCTTTTAGCTCGATGAGGAAATCCCTGACGGTCTTGGAGGCTTCCGGATCCAAGTTCACCGTGGGCTCGTCCAAGAACAGGACCTCCGGGTCGTGGATTAGAGCGCGTGCGATGGCGAGCTTCTGTTTCATTCCTTTGGAGAACGTCCCTGCCGCAGCGTCCCTCTTCTCCCAGAGCCCCAGCATCTTGAGGAAACGCTCGTTGCTCTCCTTGCGTTGCGCCTCTGTGCGGTCGTAGAGCTTCCCGTAGAAGTCGAGATTGCTGTATGCGGACATGTCGTCGTAGAGGCCCACGTTATCAGGGACCAGGCCGATGAGCTTCCTGATCTTCGGGGAATCCGCGTCGTTCCCCACGTCGTAATCCGCAATCCTCGCTGTCCCGCTCGTCTTTGAGATGAGGCAGCAGAGCATCCTGACGGTGGTGGTCTTGCCCGCCCCGTTGGGTCCGAGGAAGCCGAAGACCTCTCCCTCCCCAACGCGGAGGGTCACCCCATCTACCGCAGTCAGGTCGCCAAACTTCCTAGTGAGGTGCTCCGTTTCGATCAAGCCGCGTCACCGCCAATTCTCCCCTGTTTGAGACGCGGTATAGAACTTTGGAAGCGCTTCGATCAACGCTCTGACCCGCGCACGCGACCGCCGACTTCCGTTTCAATATCTGAAGGTGTCTCGCTTTGACCTTCGAGTCCTTCGTACCAATTCAGAAAAGAGGAGCCCATGGTCTCCGTAGGTTCAGGGGGTCATGGGCACTCGCGTGAGGATAGTCTTCTTTCTCCCCGTCTGAGTAGCAACTACGCAGTTATTTAACAGATTACATCCAATACCAAGAGTGTACTCTCGAAACTCGACGAACAAGACCTAGGTAGGGTAGGGAGCAGCTCTCCCTCTCAGAAACCGCTTTCTTGCCAAACCCTAACAAAGATGAACGCAAGTCCGCTCTCAGGACAATCAGACTCCCAGAATCGCTGGTGCGCGCTCTCGAGACGGAAGCCGCCGATGAAGGTAGGACCGTCAACGCAGATGTCAACTCAATCCTTAGTCAGCACTTTGACCAGCACAAGAAGGCACGGGAGTTCGGAATCGCTGCGATTCCCAAGCCGCTCTTCAAGAGAATGCTTGAAGGGCTGGATGACGAGACATTCACTCGAATAGGGCAAGAGGTCGTGCCCTCCGTGTGGAAGGAGATGGCGCAGTTCTGGTCTCAAGCTCCTCTCCGGACGGGGTGAAGTCAGTCTCTGTCCAAACCCGGATGCCGGCGGAATATGGCGCCGCCTCGCAAGGAAAGAGTGAAAGAGTGCGGGTTCTCCGGGTCCCGAGTTTGACATCCGGGCCTCTCCTCCAGGACGACGCGCCATGGAAGAGGAGGTTCCGCCTCCCGCGGATCTACGTCTCGGTCGCACGAGCGAATCCAGACCATGCCCTTGTCGTCAGCAACGCGTCGGGCATCTACGAGCTGTACGCCTATGACCTCGGCTCCGATACTCTCAGGCAGGCGACGCGGAGGCCTACGGGCACGATTTACGGGATGATTTCACCGGACGGTCGCCACATCTACTACATGGATGACAAGATGGGTAACGAAACCGGGCACGTCGTCAGGGTCCCCTTCGGAGGAGGAAGCGAACCCCAGGACATGACCCCGGGCATCCCTGAGTACACCCTCGTGGACCCCATCGTTGACGACACCAGCTCTCACATGGGGGTGACAATCCCCGGCCCCGGCGGATTCGACTCGTATGTGGTCGACATTGTCGATGGGCGACCAGCGAATCCGAGAATGATAAACAGGAGCAAGAAGACTGCTTTCGGGCCAACCTTCTCCCAAGACGGGAAGTCGTCCGTTGTCGCTTCCACCGAGCGATTTGGCGGCCTGGACTTCAGCCTCATATCGTTTGACACGGACAGCGGGGCAAGACTCTTGGAGCTTGCTGACGATGCAAGCAAAGTCGAGCCGTCAGAGTTCTCCCCGGTCCCCGGCGACCAGCGTCTTCTAGCCATGAGCAACAGGACGGGCGTGATGCGTCCTCTGCTCTGGGACGCCAAGAAGGGGACCAGACTGGACCTCGATATCCATAGCCTTGAGGGCGATGTCATAGGGATGGGCTGGTCCCCTGACGCCAAGACCGTGCTCCTCTGCCAGACGAACAAGGCTACGACCCGCCTGTGGCTGTACGACCTCCTGACGTCAGACTTGACGCGGGTCATGCACCCTGAGGGCACAGTAGGGGTCGCGTGCTTCAAAGACGCTGACACGCTCCTGCTGGCTTGGCAGGACTCAACCACCCCGACCCAGTTGCTGGCACTGGATCTGCGCCACCCCGAAACTCCGCCCAGAAGCTACCTTGCGCCGAAGGACGTCCCGAAGTCTTGGCCTTGGCGCAGTGCGACCTTTCTTTCATCCGACGGGCAAGAGATTCAATGCTGGTTCGCGACTCCGGACGGGGACGGACCGTTTCCGACGATCCTCGACACACACGGGGGGCCGACCGCCGCCCAGTACAACATCTTCTCGCCTAGGAGCCAGGTTTGGCTCGACCACGGATTCGCTTTCGCCAGCGTCAACTTCAGGGGTTCAACGACGTTCGGAAAGGAGTTCGAGAAGAAGATCAACGGCGACGTGGGACATTGGGAGGTGGAGGACATGGTGGCGGCCCGGCGGTGGCTAGTTCAGAGCGGCATCGCGAGGCCTAATGAGGTCTTCCTGACAGGATGGTCGTACGGAGGGTACCTGACCCTTCATGCCATGGGTCTCTACCCGGAACTCTGGGCCGGAGGTATGGGTGGCGTGGTGGTGGCAGACTGGGTGACCGAGTACGAAGATGAGCCTGAGACCATGAAGGGGTATGACATGGCACTTCACCTGGGAACGCCTGCTGAGAAGCTCGAAGAATACAGAAGGGCCTCGCCCATCAACTACATCGAGAGACTTGCAGCCCCGCTTCTAATCATACAGGGGAAGAACGACGTCAGAGACCCTCCCCGCCAAGTCGAGCTCTACGAAGCCAAGGCAAAGTCCCTCGGGAAGGACGTGACGGTCGTGTGGTTCGACACGGGGCACGCCGGGTCGGGAGTGGACGTAGGCCTCACGATTCGTCATCACGAGACCATGCTGAGTTGGATGTACGACGTTCTTGCGAAGAAACGCAGCCGCTGAGGTGGCTGCCCCTGGGATTCAACTTGGGCTGCGCCTGCCACCCGCGAAGGAGCCCGGACCAGGGTCGCTCTTGTCGCGCGCGCGCGGACAAGGTTTCCTTTCAGTCAAGCATGGAGTCACATGATAGAGTCGTTGTGGGGTGGCATGAGAAGGAATGGCAGAGTCGTCCGTCTTGGCTAGGCTTTGTCATCCTAAGCTGACGCCCGCGATTTGGAGTCAAGGTCTGAACCGACCCTACAGCCAGTCGCTTAAACACCGCGAATCCAGCTAATCTAGACGAACAGAGGCCATTCTGAGCTTATTATGAATGGGGCCGGCGGGATTTGAACCCACGACCACTTGCACCCCAAGCAAGTATCCTACCAAGCTAGACGACGGCCCCTTCGGGTCGTCTACAATTGACACGTTAAAAATATACCAATACTCAAAGAGCGTGCCGAGCCGAGCTGAGAAGGGCCGCTGGTTCGATGGGTATACGCCAAAGATGCTGACAGTCACACGCCGTTGGTTGGAGAAACATAGGATGTCCTCCTTGTCTGGCAGGGAGTTCAGTATGGGCTATTACTTCGACAGAGGCTTGGTGAAGGGAAACGTGCTTACCTGGGATTCGAGAGTCTTCGAGAGGCTTCCAAGCGGGCTGTATCAGCTCAGCAGGTACAGGTTCACTGAAAGAATCTACCCCGTTGTGAGGATGAAATCCGCGCTCTCGGAGCACTTCGACATTCTCGAAGCGAACCCCAGAGAAGAAGGCAGGAGGATTCTGTTCGTCTGCAAAAAGAGATAACTGGAGTTGCTGACAGTTCAGGTTCAGACCCACCGAGACATGAACCCGTGCACGTACCCATTCCTAGACGCGTTTTTGAAGCGGTTCCCGTCAGGGATTCCATCACATCTTATTATCCATCAGGGATAAGCTTTTATCGCAACCCGCGTGTCTCCCGAGCATGAATCGCCTGAGCTTAGTGCTGGGGAGTTCCACGAGGAGCAACCTAGTGGAGGCACTTTCAATGTCTAGCCAGCCTCTGACAGCCTACAGGGTCGCAAGATCATACAATATGAACGTGGCAAAGGTCTACGTTGAGGCAAGGAGACTTGCCGGGCTGGGTCTCCTTGAGGCCGTCAAGGGAAAGAGAGGAACGGAATACAGACTCGAAGACGAGGACTTGCGCAGGCTGGCACTGAAGCTGTCGGACAGGGTGACTCCGTATGATGCTTGGAGCAGCGAGAAGGCGAAACAGGCGCGGTTCAGGTCGGGACTTTCAACGGTGCCAGGAATGACCTTGGGCGGTCGCGCGAAGGTCCGCACGGCAGAACCGTCGAGGCTACCTGGCGAGCTAGAGAACCTGGCCTCGCTGGCGAAGAAGAAGTTCGATGCAAAGTACCGAAGGAGATCAGATCGGAGATATGATCGCCTATAGGACAGTCAGGAGGGTAATCCTCGCCGTCGACGATCCAACCGAGAGGAAGGTCAGGTTCATGGCTCTCTTGAACTCGAGTCTGCCCAAGGGGGGCAAGAGACCCATACTCACTGGCGGATCAGCTATTGAGGTGTACCTCGATGGCACGCTGAGGACAGGGGATATGGACATCGTCTGCAAGCGTGAGGCCCTTGAAGGCGTCCTCAAATCCTGGCGCTTCGAGCTGGGCCGAGGTCTAAGAAGCTGGGCTAACGATGAGCTCAGGCTCGCAGTCGACATGGTCGGGGAAGAACTCGCCGGCTCATATGACAGGGTAAGCACGATAACAACGGACTATGGCCTGGCCATCGTAATCGGGATTGAAGACCTGATTCTGAAGCGGCTCGCCTCTGCCAAGTTCTGGGGCGTCGCCGCCGACATGGAGCAGGCCTATCTGCTCGCGAAGGCGCATGAGGGTGAGCTGGATTGGGAGTATCTCGAAAGTGAGGCCAAGACCGCAGGGATAGTGGAATCCCTTCACAAACTCAGGAGCATGTTGAAACGGAGCTGAAAGTATGCTCGCTGGTATCCGTCGCCCACCTTAAGATTCGCCTGCGTCCCCCATCGTACGAATCATTGATTGACGTGGCTTCTGTCGACTGCGCGCGCGCCAGACCAATACGCGACTTATATCAGCTCTGAAGCCTACGGAGCGGACTTGGAATACATGAATCATAGGCAGTCGTCAGGAGAGAAGACCGACCGCCGCTGTAGAGAAAGGAGACGTAGGACAGGTTAGGTTCTTCTACTCCAAGGGTAGAACACTCTTCGGATTACTTTCCACGACAATAAGCTGTATTGGAGCTCTTCCGAGGCCATTAATCCGGCGTACGAAACGCATGTATAGGCCAGCAAGGTCTTTGCCTAGCCGTCGGCATGCCCCCAGATTTTACCCCGGGTCGGAAAACAAAGATGGTGGCGGTCGTCCTTCTAGGCGCGTTGGTGGTCGTCTCCGCCTACGCGGTTTCCCAATACCTGCCAAGTCGCAATCGTTTCACTTTCCGTCCTACCATTTCCTATCGGGGCGCCTGGCAAGCCGAATATAGGGGCTACAAAGGGACGGCGGGCTTCCTCCGTCCTCAGGATAACTTCACTTGGGGGACGTTCAGCGGCACCGGACCCGGGTCGCGAACGATAGTGATTGTCGGGGACAATACAGGAGGCAGCATCTGCGTCACTGCCATGAAGTCGGACCCCGGAACTGCAACTCTGACGTTGAGCCTGGACGGTGCTTCGAACTCCACCTCGGCCAGCCTGCAGTTGGTGACGGTATGCGAATCGGCCATCGCGGGAGGGTAGATTCGGAAGGCCAAAGTTAGGTAAACCAAGAACAAACATTGGCCCTATGAAGGCTCCCCAGAACTCTACCGCCATATTAGTCGCCGGGTCGCTTGTTGTTCTTTTGGGCATTGGACTCTGGGTGTCATGGTTCAGCGCCGCCCCCCGTTCAACCCTGCAGACCGGGGTGACATATTTTCCGTCTGTGAGCATTCCCACGGGCGGGACTGTCATTGACGACCAGTTCTACGGGTCCTCTTGGATCGACGTCTCGACGATTAAATCGTATGCCAGTGGCTTGGTTCAAGGGAATGTTCTCGGAATCGTGAACGTAACGGTTACGCCGAAGCCGGCCTATCCACACGGCCATTGGATCGAGACGTACTTCGCGTTCAATGTTACCGCTCAAGTCGTCGGACAAGGATAAAGGGGGATTATAGTGGTAGGCCTTCAGGGAGGAATCGGAAAAATCCCGACAGGCCAGTACCTCAACATGACCTTTTCAGGATTAAGGCCACTGAGAGTGGGCGGCACGTACATCCTAGCCTTGGACTCCAAGGGTCTGATAATGGGCCCCAACGGCATATTCCCAACGGTCGGAGGGAACGTGGTGGTGGCGTCGGGGCAAGGGGCAGTGACGATCCCAGTCTCGGGCTTCTCAACATATTGGGTTTCCATACCTGTTGCCTCTGCTTCTGCCGCGACCACAAGGACGACAAGCGTGGAATGGACCACGACGTCAACATAAAGCGAGCCTTGTCCAAGAAGCAATCTATCAAGATACTTGTGGGCCTCGAAGCCGCCATACTACTGCTCTGCCTCTCTTCGTTGGAACCCTCATTGGCCTACGTGGACTTCTCACCGGGGACCGCCCTCCGTTGGCAGAGCACTACAATCTACTACTACAACGGTGCCAGCGCGAATGACTTCTCGTCAGTCACGCGCGCGATAAGCGAGTGGTCCACCTCCAATCTCAATTTGAACCTGGTTAGCACGACGAGCAGCTCCTCCGCGAACACGGCAATCTCATCCGATTCTGACGGATCCAATTTTGATTGGGCAGACACCAACTGCACGTGGTATGTCGGCGGTTATTTCATAGGGTGTACGATTCTGATGAACGACTTCTGGCTTTCGGTATTCAACGACGCCGCAAAGACCTGTGTTGCTGCTCATGAATTTGGCCATTCACTTGGCTTGGGACATGAAAACGACAACAACTACGACCTGATGTTCAACAACGGGCAGATTTTCCCGGGAAACGCCTGCCAACAGAAAGTAGTCGGGCCCATGCGAGATGAAATCAACGGGATAACTTCGCTCTATGGCCAGAAGCTTACCTACAAGTACACGTCGAATTCGGTGAGTGGAAGCGCCACCATATCTAGGCCTTGCGTTAGCCCCTGCACTTCGGCGTTCCCCATTGGTCTGACAGTGACCGGCACGAGCGCCGGATACGCTTTCGCCTACAAACAGACAACCCTGCCTACAGGGAAGGCGTTGCTAATCTCAGCAGTGGCCACCGCTACCTCGCTGAATAGATTTGCTGTGGGAATCTGGTCCTCGACGAACCCGTCGACCAGACCAAGAGGGTCGCGTCTGTCGAGCTGGACAGCGACGGCATAAAGCTCGTTTACACAGGTTCGAGCGGGCTCGTGGTCTCCCCGATCTTCACCGGGACGATTTACACTGGGCAACAGTATTTCTTGGAATTGACCTACATGGACGAGGACGGTTCCGCGACCGTCCACGCCTACGCTTACAACTACCAATCGGCCTCCTGGCTGGGCGAGAACGATGCGTACACCCAGTTCCAGTGGTCGACGAATCCAGTCTACGTGGGAACCGCCGCCTGGGTTGATATTGCCGGGCAACAGTCTTCGAAATACTGGGTGAGCCAGCCCGCCAGTGACGGCTACATGAATGGGCTCTTCTCAGGCAGCGGCTACTGTCCCAGCGCTCATTTCAACGAGTTGACTTCGAACCACGGCGCGACGTTCGAGGGAGATACAATCGGCTGTGGGGGGTACAACGGCTTTGACTTCATGTCGTGGCCGGTTGTCCCCTGCTGCGGCGGGCAGCTGTACTTGGGGTTCGACAATATGACCGTGCCAAACAGCCAGAAAATCGTGATTTCAGGGTGGTTCATCAAGAACGACACCTTCTATTCGCAGGGATTGCAGCAGGGAAGAAGCTACATCAAGCTATATCTAATCAACCCCTCTACTTGGTCGGTCATTACATCGGTAGTCTTGATGGACTACACCTACAACAATGCCCAGTGGTATTACAAGAATTACACTTGGAACCTTGCTGGAATAGTAAATCCAGGGACGATGGTAAAGATTGGAGTTGGAAGGGGGGACGCTTGGACAACCGACTGGTCCTTACAGTACTTCACAGCACAAGTAGTTGTAACCCCAGGCTAGCCCTGGGGAGGTCTCAATTCAGGCGGTTCTGAACTTGTCACAGATTTGCACCCGAAGGGCTAAATTCCCACCCCCCGCACTTTGTTATGTGCGGAAGCTCCTTTCAGGTCAAGCGCACGCGCCATCATAGGCTTATATTCAGGAATTGGGCGAAAACATCAATGGAACGCCGTTTGACCGTACCAATTCTATTTGTTTTGGTGATTCTAATAATCCAGACGCCTCTTGCCGTTCACGCTTGGCAATTGGGCGGAAATACCTACGATAGTGTCGGCCACAAGGGAATACTGGCAGGGCAGCTCATCTTGGGCAACGTACCGAGCCCCCAATTCTTTGGAGCGATAAGCGCCTTTTATGACAATTCTGGTAATCCGAACATATGGCATGCCATTGCGGTGCTTGAAGTTTCAAATGGAGGATCACTGGAACTTGAGGCAGAATGGGTTGACGCAGGTGGATACCACGATGTGATTCTGTGCACCGGTCTGAGTCGGGGGACGTATTACAGCGACCAAATATATTGGTCGTCGTCGAACGGTGCATTCATTTACAAGACCACCACTACTAGTTGCAATACTCTGAGTCTGGCAGAATCGGGGGCGCCTACGATCTCAGGATCAGGGTCTTGGGATTTCATGGAATCAAATGATAACACTGCCTCAGATTTCCAGAACTCCAAAGCCTATGCCTATTACAGTCCTACTGTGAAATGGTATTCAGGGGGGCTTTGGTATCCTTCTGCTGATGCACATTCACACAATACAGGTGATGCGCCGAGTTCCATGGGAATGTTAATGACCTGTTCCATTGGATCTTCAGCCCACATTCTGACTACAAAGATTGACAGCCCGTATGCACCCCCGCCAGCGGAAGGAGCTTATGTTGTATCGTGTTAGGTAGTTGAAGGGAATGAGAAAATTACTCCCCTTGATAGTGATGCTAATTGCAGGAGTGAGTGCGTTCGCGGTCTACGCCTCAGTCTCCCTCGGGAACAATACTACATTAACTCAGAGCGTCAACAGCAGCGGTCAACCTCAGGGTTGTGTATTTGGGTACGCCACTTCCGTGTACGGGCTGAGCCTTGAGGTATCCTCGACGGCGAATCCATCAGCAGGTAGCCGAGTTTGCCTTCATTTCGTGCTCAGGAATGTCAGCAACGCATCTTTATTCAGCCTAGGTACAGAGAACGTCACTCTTACAGACAGTAACGGTAGGATCGCATTTAGTGTAGTTTTCGTCCCGACGAACCAGAATGGCTTGGCAATTGGACAAGTCTGGGAGACAATCGCGTATTGGGATACCGCGCAGGCGTATCAGGGCATTATATCGACCGTTGGTATTTACCACTTGTCGGTGCAAGTGACAATTCTTGAGCAGGGCAAGGTCAACACGATAAGCTCCGTGTCCAATCTCACACTATCATGACCGCCTCGATAGCGGTCAGTTAGGCTGACTCTCGATAGCCTGAGTCGCTCATCTTTCGCAAGGCCTCTTCGGCCGCGTCTGGTTCTTCACGCGCGCGCTAAATAGCATTTGGGAAGACAAACGACAGTATGGGGCCAATATGTGTCCTCAGCGACGCACATCCCTTACCAGTCACTCGGTCTACTGGTCTTCATCGGCCTTGCGATTACGGCTTTCCTAGCTTCGAAGAGAGGCCGACAGGGTTGAGGGCTCAGGAGGCTTCCGCTTAGTCATTCTTGGCCTTACGAACAACACCCACAGGAAGTCTGAGAACACCACGACCGCTGCGACGGCAATCAATAGTTCGTACGCGTTATCTCCGACCTGTTGACCATAGGCGGAAGCGATGAATGCGGAGACATTGGAAGTCGGTCCAATCATGAGGCGATACGCGCCGAAGCACCAAGCTATGATTGAGGCCACCTCCAGAAAGGCCTTCTGATCCGATAACGGATGTCTGTCAAAAGCCTTCGGTTGAAATCGAAAAACGAGGAACGCGGCCAACGCCACACCAAAGATGACGACCCAGCTGAGTTGGCTCTCGAACAGCGCTGCGAAGGTTCCCAAGTTCCGGGATACGAAGAAATCTCGAGTGACGACGCTTCCCTCGGCGGTCGGCCCCAGAAACGACATCATGGTCCAAGAGGTCAGGTAATCTAGGCCGATAGCGACTGACACCCAGAAGAGCGCGTGCTTCGCTACCGGCAAGGACAATTTCGAATCGTCAGCAAACAGCCGGCTCAGGTCTCTCTCGCATCCGAGCCGAAGTACTAGCTCACAAAGTCTTCGTCGACGTAGTCTCTGCCGCTGTACCGATTGCGGTGACCCTTCAGGCAGGTTTGTGTGTTCCCGGCAGAGCTTCGGAAGATTGGTGTTTATATCGCGAACACGGGTGATGCTGTTATATGCCCAAGTCTAGCGGAATTCAGTCAGAAAGGACCGATGGGCTTGGACCCGTACGGGTCAGAGTCCCGTCGGACTCGGACCCCATCTAGCCAGCTGCTGACAACGGAATAGTAGGAAACCGCTACAGCCGAGCCGTTTCACTATTGGCGTAATTCCCGGCAGACAGTGGCGCATTTATACGCAGAACGCGCAATAATAATTATCATGATTCCGGGAAACCGCGTCGGAAATTCGTTAGGCGACCCATCAAAGGGTACGTCTTCCAAGCTAGACGACGGCCCCGCACTCCTCGGCTGGTGCGACCCTGATTTAAGCCGACGAGCCCTCGAAGCCCTGAACCAACCGCCGGGGGAAGTCAAGGAACCACTGAGGACGGCGAGACCGTGGAATCCTATTATAACGAACCAGAAAAGAGCGGGTCACTGTGGATTCGGAGAAATCACTCGCAGAGAACTTCAAGCTTAGCCTCTACGAGGCAAGGGTGTACATTGCCCTGACGTCGGGCAGCATGTCGCCCAAGCAGGTCTCCGTGTCAGCGCGGGTCCCCCTCTCGAGGACCTACGACACCCTAAGGAGCCTGCAGCAGAAGGGGTTCGTGGAAGAGCGCGGTGAAGTCTTCTCAGCAATCTCGGCGAAGGCCGCTCTGGGCATGCGCCTCCGGCAGTTCGAAGATGAGTTTGCGAAAGCTCAGAGGGCACGCATGGATGCGACCGAATCACTGCTGAAGTCGCTTGGCGCAGGGGTCCGACCGCCACTCCAAAGGGACCAGGAAGTGGCTCTCCTGAGGGGGATTAACGCGATAGCGAGCAAGTTCAGCGAAATCATCGCTGCGTCCGACGACGTGATTCTCGTGGCGAAGAGCTCGATCGATGCCGCCCGGTTCTTCAAACCATATCTTCAGAAGAAGATGCCAAGGTCAGTGAGGATCCTAATCCCATCCGGCTTCACGATTCGCCGCAGCGACGCGAGATTCCTGAAGACCCTGAGTATCCAAGTCAGACGGACCAACAGCATCCTACTCGACCTCATGGTCGCCGACGAATCGACAGTCATCATCGGCGTCCCTGACCCCACCAGCAAGGAAGCCTACCATTCCATCGCGATCGCGGTATCCAGTCAGCCTTTCGCCACGGCCGTCAGGGCGTCATTGGAAGAGGTCTGGTCCAGCGCCCGCTAGACCAGCCCTGCAGCGAGATAGGCGATGAGCAGCAGAACTCCGGTCAGGAGCGTCGTCATCACCATCGACGCCATCCCAGGTATCAGTTCCGCGACCTTGTCATAGTTCTTGCTCACTGCCCTTGAAGTGGCAAGCGCTTTGGGGGCCGAAGCCAACACGATCAAGGTGAATGGACTGACCGCGCCGACAAGAGCTCCGGCCACGGGGATTGCGTAGGCGCTGACCAGAATCGCCTTCAGTCTGCTGGCTGCCTTGGCTTTCCCCCATCGAGCTACAAGATGGTTCCTCCCCGCATTCTTGTCGGCATCGGTGTCTGGGAATTCGTTTACGTAGAGGATTCCTGCCGTCATTATGCCAAGCGGCAGCCCGACGATGACCGGTGCGACGCTCAATTGATGGGTCTGGATGTAGTATGTTCCGAGAAGCAGAAGAGGCCCGAAGTCAAGCCCTGTGACCGTCTCGCCGATGCCGAGCTTGGATGTCAGGGGCGAGTAGGTGACAACCGAGAATGCGGCGAGTGCGAGGAGTATGATAAGCACGGGGTCGAACGAGAATTCGTAGATGAAGTATGCCCCTATTCCTAGGCCCGTCGCCAGAAGAAGTGAGCCTAGACACAGCACTCCTCTCGTGGACATCAACCCTTTTGGGAGGATCGTACTTCCTCCACTGAATGGCGTCGGCGTCGTTTTGAGGTCGATTCCGCTCCTGAAATCGAAGTAGTCGTTCAGAACGTTGACGCTGGCGTGCAGGCAGACGGCCCCGACGAGCGTAAGCAGGGCGTAGAACAGATCGAAATGACCAGCCGACCAGGCGATCGCTAGCCCTGTTGGTACGAAGACGACCGGAAGGAGCAGGAATGGGGGTCTGAGCTCCCGTATCCAGACGCCATGAGGCAGGGCAGCCACCCAACCTAGACGTTTCTCAGGTGCCGGGTCAGGCCCATGTAGCCGATGATCTCTCCACGCTTTATGATAGGGCGAACCGTGAGAAGGCCCACGAATTTCGACCCGTCCTTTCGGACAAGCGTCACTTCCTCTTCGAACTTGCCTCTCTCGGCGGCGGTCTTGAGGAGCTTGGGAACGAGCGTCGCCACCGCACGAGGCTGATGGAAGACCGCCACGTTCTGTTTTCCGACCACCTCCTCCGGCATCCAACCAAAGAGCTTGGCCGCTCCTAGACCGAAAGACGTGACCAGTCCGGCATTGTCGCACGCCATACCCGAGCTTGCCTCGGCTTCCTCGGTTTCCTCTCGCATTACCACTGGCGAGTGGTAATGGCCACTTAAGCGTTACTCGCTTGCAGCGTTCACAGCATCAGCATAGTGATGCTCTGATTGGTTGTCTAGAGTGCCTCAGGTCGATTCAGTCGTCGACCTCCGCTCTCTTGCTGCGCCCCTCGGGTTGTGGATCCTGCGAACCTCAATCGGTTAAATGTGAGGCAATGGAGTGATTGCGCGTGGCGAAGCGAATAGTCCACCACATGGACTTGCCCGCACTGGTCGCGGTCAACAGGGAGGTCGTCCTGCTCACGCGCGAGCCCAGCGAATACTCGAAGGCCGACGGCGAGCAGCTCGAGTCCTTGTTGAAGGATGTCGCCTCCCGGGCGGACAACCAAGACTTCGACCAGGCAATCCCTGAGAAGGCATCGCTCCTCATCTTCAAGCTCGCCAGCGGCCAACACTTCAGGGCGGGCAACAAGAGGACGGCGTTGGTAGCGGGGCTGGTCTTCCTCCGCAAGAACGGCTACAAGGTCAAGATAGACGACCCTGAACTCATCTCTGTCGTCGACAAGGCGGGGATGGCAGCCGCGAATCTAGATGACGTGTACGAGGTCGTGGGGAGACTGAGCGTGAAGTCCGCGGCCGAACGGAAGGCCTGGGAGAGCGCGGTGAAGCAGACGGTCGAGTCGAACAAGAAGTTCCTGACAGACATCGGATCCTAGCAAGACGATTCTCAAGATTAGGAAACGTCTCACTCTCTTAAACGGCGTTTGAAAATGGGGCAAGATTGGTTGAGAGATGCCCGCTCCAAGGACGGGGGGCCTCCGCTCACCCAAGATACTGCACGATTCTGGTCGCGAAAGCGAGCCATCATCCGATACGCTAAATACCCCAACGCCGAAGTATACGTCTCTTGCACGAGTACGTCCACGCGGACAGGATACTCCAGTCGGTCCTCGAGGAGGCCAGGGCCTCAGGGAAGTCGCCTCGGAGGGTGAAGGTCGACGTGGGAGAGATGCTCGGCCTGACCCGCGAATCGCTCACCATGGCGTACGGGATTCTTTCAAAGGGAACGAAGGCGGAGGGCTCGAAGCTGGTGGTCAGGCTGACAAGGGGTTCGGTGGAGTGCCCGAAGTGCCGCTTCTCAGGCAGACTCCCCACGCGTCAGCACGACCACACGATCGATCCGGCCTTCGTGTGCCCCCGATGCGGCTCGTCGTTGAAGGTCGTCGAGGGGCTCGACGTGAAGATTATGGGGGTCGAGTAGGGTGGAAGGGAGAACGCTCGACGGCTTCCCCTGATGACCTGCTCGCTCAACTCAGGGAGTGCATCCTCGGTGGATCCGGGACCACTCACGTATTCGGAATCGGCAACCCCATAAAGCAGGACGATGCAGTTGGACTCGAAGTAGTTTCCTCCTTACGGCGCCGGCTCGGGCCCGCATCGAGAAAGACCGTCAGGGTACACGGGCTCTCGTCGAACCCAGAAAGGATGATTTCTGATCTTGCATCGAAAGGGGAGAGGATAGTCATCGTCGACGCCGTTGAGGCGCAGAAGAAGCCGGGGACCATCGTCTGTGCCCGTCTCAGCGAGACGAAGTTCGGATTCTTCGCGACCCATAACGTACCGATCAGGTTGGTCCCAGGCGTCGCCGAGAACGCGGCAGACACATATATCGTGGGAATCCAGCCCGATTCCGTGGGCGTCGGCGAAGGGCTTTCCGACGTTGTCAAGGGATCGAGCATGAAGCTAGTCGCGATGATTGCGAACCTGGTGGAGGAGACAGAATGACCGCCGCTACAGACGCCATCCTTGGGCCCCTCATCATAATCATCGCTGACATCGTGGTCTTCACGCTAGTAGGCAGGCTCGGCAAGCGGAGCTCCGGTACTGGGGTGAGGTACGAGCCCTTCGCTGGAGGCGAAGAGTCGATCCCACCCAGGGGACTCTACAGGTCAAACCTCTTCATCTTTGTAATGCTCTTCATGGTGGTCGAGGCGCTGGCACTAATCTTGGCAGGCTCCTTCGCGGCGCCCTCGGCTACCTATCCGCTCCTCTTCCTCATCGGCGGGGGCAGCGTCCTCACGGTCACGGTCTGGTGGTTCATCACTGCTGGGGGTGGCGAGTTTTAGGTCCGGCCTGACAGCGTGGGCAAGGAAGAGGTCCATCTGGGTATTCCACGTCAACGCATCTTCCTGCAACGGCTGCGACATCGAGATACTGGCTGCACTCACCCCCCGCTATGACGCAGAAAGGCTCGGCGTTGAGTTGGTCCCGAGCCCGAGACACGCAGACGTCCTACTGGTCACAGGGACAATCAACCCCCTCATGAGGGACCGCCTCAAGACCGTCTATGAACAGGTACCCGAGCCGAGGCACGTGGTCGCGATTGGGGCATGCGGCCTAGGCGGTGGGGTTTACAAGGAATGCTACAACGCGGGACGCGGCGTCGACACGGTAATCCCGGTGGACTTGTTCATTCCTGGATGCCCCCCTAGGCCAGAGGCAATAATCTGGGGTATCCTGAAGCTTGTCACAGGAGGGCCGCCCGACCCAATCGAAGGAGAGAAGGCAATTGTCCAGTGAAGGGTTGGCCCAGCTGGCCGCCAAGCTTGGAGGGTCTGTTACCACGCACGTGAAAACCATCGAGCTGAACGTTACCCCTGACAAGGTCCTAGAAGCCTGCAATTCTGTCTCGTCCATGCCTGGGCTCTACCACCTGAGCACGATCACCGGTCTCGACCTAGGAGAGGAGATTGGCATCCTCTACCAGTTCTGGCAGGGTAAGGGATTCGTCGTAGTAAGGACCGCAGTGCCCAAGACTGACCCGAAGATTCAATCGATTACTGGATCCCTGCCATCTGCAATCCTGTACGAGGCCGAAATTCAAGATCTCTTGGGCGTCTCTTTCGAGGGGAACCCGTACTTGGGGAAGAGGCTCCTCCTGCCAGACAACTACCCGGCCGAGGCGCCACCGCCTCTTAGGAAGGAAGCGGACCCCGAAAAGATAAGGAAGATGATGGGACTTGAGTGAAGACACCAAACCCGACCAGCGCAGGGAATCGAGTGCGGGGCTGATGCAGTATTCGGTGGAGAGCGCTATGCCCTTCGGGCCAGTGCATCCATCGCTGAAGGAGCCCGAGTACTTCAAACTCATCCTCGAAGGGGAGAAGATCGTCCAGGTCATACCCAGAATCGGGTATGTCCACCGGGGGATAGAGCGAGCGGCCCAGGAGAGGACCTGGGTCAAGAACACCTATCTCTTTGAACGGATCTGCGGCATCTGCAGCTTCGCTCACAGCCTGGGATACACCCACGCCGTCGAGGCCCTGACTGGATTCGAAGTCCCGAAGCGGGGGAGGTACATCAGACTGATAGTGGCCGAGCTCGAAAGGTTACACTCTCACCTCCTCTGGCTCGGTCTGGTCGGGCACTGGGCCGGCTTCGACACTCTCTTCATGTGGGTGTGGAAGGACAGGGAACACATCCTGGACCTGGAGGAGGCTATCACCGGCAACAGGGTCAACAAGTCGTACTCCATTATCGGCGGGGTCAGAATGGAGCTCCCCGACGGAATCGCAGCCAAGATCCAGGACGAACTGAAGTATATCGAGAAGAGGGCCGACTATTATACGAAGCTCGTCGAAACGGAAGAGACATTCGCGGTCAGGACTAAGGGCGTCGGGCGGATCACCCAGGAGACGGCAAGGCGACTCTGCCCTGTCGGTCCGCTCCTTCGATGCACGGGCATAGCCAGAGACGTGAGGGCCGAGGATCCCTACGCGGCCTACGACGAGATCCCCCCGCACGTCCAGACCAGCAACGACGGAGACATAGCTTCGCTGCTCACGTTGCGGCTGAACGAGATCCGTGACTCTTGCCGGATGGTCAGTGAAGCGGTCGAGAAGCTCCCGACCGGTCCCTACAAGGTCAGCATTCCCAGGGCAGTCCCCCAGGGCGAGTCTACCTTCCACGTGGAGGCCCCAAGGGGCGAGCTGTTCTACTTCGTGAAGTCCGGTGGCGGCAGCGCACCGGAACGAGTGAAGGTCAGGAGTTCGACCGTGGCCAATATCCTTACTGCCACCGAGATGCTGAAGGGCCACACTCTGGCGGACGTCCCGATCGTGCTCACAGGCATGGATCCGTGCTTCGGGTGCATGGACAGAGTCTCGGTCCTGGACGTCGACAAGTCCAAGGAGTGGTCAATAGGCGGCGAAGAACTGCGAATGTACGGGATAGAGTACTACAAGAGGAAACTCAGTTGAATCCGTTACAGGTCGTCGAGCTTCTTCTTTTTCCCGGGCTGACCTTCTTCGTCTGGCTCGCCTTTGCTTTCGAGTGGCTGGACAGGAAGACATACGCCCGCATGCAAGGACGGAGGGGTCCGGTGGTGACTGGGCCTTTCGGTCTCCTCCAGCCGGTCGCAGACTTCTTCAAGCTCGCCTCCAAGGAGGAGATTGTCCCTACCCAAAGCGACAAGTTCGTCCTCCGGTGGGGTCCTGCCCTTTACTTCGCGGCCCCGGCCATCGGCATCGCGTTCATCCCGATCCTCGGTACTCAGGCTATCCTCTACCACCCGCTCGACCTTCTCTTCATGCTCTTCATTCTCGCATTCTCCACTCTGATGGCAGCGATGCTAGGCTACGCCTCGGCCGGCAGATACTCGACCATAGCCATAGGAAGGCTGGTCGTGCAGTACACTAGCTATGAGGTCCCGCTGATTCTCGCGATGATAACACCCGCGGTCCTCGCAGGAAGCCTCTCGATACAGGGGGTCGTTGTGGCGCAGGGTTCGATGTGGTACATCGTCATCGCGCCGGTCGCTTTCGCGGTCTTCATCATCGCAGCGCTTGCAGAGCTTGAGAAGCCTCCGTTCGACATCCCCAGCGCCAAGACGGAGATCGTCGGCGGCTGGATGACCGAGTTCTCGGGCAACACCCTAGCCTATGTCAAGCTCACGAAGAGCCTCAGTTACGTCTTCCTGTCTGCGCTCGCGGTCAGCCTGTTCCTCGGGGGTTCAGGAGGCCCTGTCATCAGCGCCAACCAGAACCTGCAGTCCGTCTTCTACGCTTCCTACTTCCTTGTGAAGCTCTTCGCGGTTGGTTTCCTCTTTTTCGTGATAAAGACAGCCCTGGCTCGGGTCCGAATCGATCAAGCGACCAAGCTCTTCTGGACCATCATCACTCCTCTCAGTCTCGCTCAGCTCGCGGTGGCGATACTCTGGGTGTTCAGGTGAAAGAAGTGCCGAGAAGAAACATCGGTGAAGCCGTGGGTGAGATGTTCCGGACCGTGCTAAGGACGCCCATCACGGAGAAGTATCCTTTCGGAGACAAGGTGGTCACAGAGAGGTTCAGGGGGAAGCTCGATATCGACCCAGTGAAATGCACAGGATGTAGCATCTGCGAGATTGTCTGCCCCGCCCAAGTGATCACGATGGTGCCTGTGGGCAAGAAGATGATTGGCACAAGGGAGGTTGACATC
>Ga0116132_1001133_pt1 | contig 21106 bp, 20 predicted proteins | sample June2015DPH_17_1_2_FD_89735 | JGI IMG/M metagenome (GOLD analysis project Ga0116132, IMG submission 89735) | Peatland microbial communities from SPRUCE experiment site at the Marcell Experimental Forest, Minnesota, USA - June2015DPH_17_150 | ecosystem: Environmental > Terrestrial > Soil >... | reverse complement strand
GGGTTGAACCTGGCGTGCTACGGTGACCTGACGAGCCCGGTGTACTGCGGTTCATGGCGGTTTCTCCTCGTTGGAAGAATTTTCGCCATCTCAGCATACCGGGCTCATAAAAGAACCGTAGCCCGGAGCGCTACGGTTCTTTCACAGTAGCGGGGGGTGGACTCGCCTGCCCTGAGGCCAATCCAGGGAACCACCGACCTCCGGGTTATGAGAGTTCGTCCACAGATGCCAGCCTCAGCGCCACTTTTGGCGGTCTCGAGGCTGCCTACTGACCTCTGATTGAACCGTGCCTGGTGAATCACGATCGCGAATTGGTCGAAAGGGTATCCCTTTGATGCGCCGATGTCAAGATCAAGTTGCTGAGATCAAGTTGCTGAGAGCGAGATGGTGATTGCATCTTGTTGCATCCTCGGCTGAAACGATCTTCGCGGATCCGACGACACAGAGATCGAGTTTCACTGGGTCAGAGGCGAGGCAGACAAGGAAGACTACCGGCGTGGTCCATATCCTGGAGAATACTCGAGCGGCGATGGTCAATATTGGACGCATAAGGTCATTGCCCTGGACAGGGGCAGGGCGCGCGCCAGGCAACAGCTTGCACATCTTCGGGAACGGATGGAGAATCGGCATATGCGGCTTGCTCGAGGGTAGTGTGCCCGGTGGCCTCGGATCGGCTCGGGAGGGAGCGGATTCAGCCGGGTGACATGTTGGGCCGCACCCCTGCCGCCTCTCTTCAAGAGGCACGGCCAGCTCCTGAATCTCCGAAGGAGTTTTTGTGATGCCGACAGTGCAAGTCAACCACGTGGTCAAGTCCTACGCGGACACGGTCGCGGTCGACAACCTATCGTTCTCTGTGGAATCGGGCGAGATATTCGGCCTTATCGGACCGAACGGCGCCGGCAAGACAAGCACGATCCGGATGATGATGGATATCATCAAGCCGGACTTGGGCGAGATTATGCTTTTTGGCGAAAAGCTGAAGGAGGCCACCAAGGTCAAACTGGGCTATCTGCCCGAGGAACGAGGACTGTACAGGAAGGAAAGGGTCATCGATGCTATTGTCTACCTGGCCTCGCTCAAGGGGATGGACAGCCGCGCTGCGGAGAAACGAGCCGACGAGCTGCTCGAACAGACTGGCATGTTGTCGAACAGAAAAAAGAGAATCGACGAGCTGAGCAAGGGCATGGGGCAAATTATCCAGTTCATCATCACCATCCTCCATGACCCGGAGCTGATCGTCCTAGACGAGGCATTTTCCGGCCTCGACCCGGTCAACACTGAATTGCTGAAAAGGATGATCATCGATCTGCGAGAGCAAGGCAAGACGATCGTGTTGAGCACACACCAAATGAACCAAGTAGAGGAACTGTGCGATCGGATATTCATGATCGATCATGGACGTGCGGTTCTCTATGGTGATCTGGCAGAAATTAAGTCCAGGTACAGAAGTAACACGATCATCGTCGAATCGGAAGATGACCTGGGGCCAGTAGGGGGAGTGGCGGAACAGCGCGCCGGCAAAGGGTACGTCGAACTGGTTCTTGATGGCACTACCAGCCCCAGGCAGGTGCTGGAACAATTGGTAGGTCGCGGCCTGCGAATAAATCGTTTCGAGATTGCTATCCCGTCGCTGAACGAGATATTCCTGAAGGTGGTAGGGAAGAACCATGAATAGGACGCTCTTGGTGTTCAGGCACGAATTTCTTCGGACCGTCAGGCGAGCCGGCTTCATAATCCTGACTCTCTCCCTACCGGTGGCGGCTCTACTGGGCATAGGGGTTTATCGCGTCGCATCGAATGCCCAGAACCCTCCCGCACAGGAGACCAGAATTGGATTCGTAGACCGACTCGGTGGCCTGACCCAATCCACCACCCAGGGGACCATCGTGCTGATCCCCTTTGACAGCGAAGGGGCAGCAAGGCAAGCATTGATTCAGAAAGACGTCGAGGAATACATCGTCATTCCGCCAGATTTTCTGTCGGCGGGGACGGTCCAGCTATACATGACGAACCAGCAGGTGTCGCCTCCCGAGGAGATCACCGCGGCGATTACGAGGTTCATCTCCGCCAATCTGTTGGCGGGAAAGGTGGCCCCGGACGTCATCGGTCGGGTGGAAACTCCCTTGACTGTGGTCATGACCACACTCACTTCGACCGGGGCAGTAGCACCGCAACAAGGAGGATACGGCAGGTTAATCGTTACCGCGGTCTTTAGCTTCTTGCTGGCGCTGTCCCTTATATTCAGTTCCATCTATGTGTTGCAGAGTCTCGGGGAAGAAAAAGAAAACCGCCTGATGGAGGTATTGCTGTCTTCGATCTCGACCCGCCAGTTGCTGGCCGGGAAAGTGCTGGGGCAGGGGGCGGCCGGATTGATCCAGGTGATCGTGTGGGTGATCTCCTTCCCCTTGCTGCTCCGTCTTGCCTCCTCATCTATCGGGGGCATGGTGAGCACTCTCCAGGTCCCTGCTTATTTCTGGGTCCTGGGCATCCTCTATTTCATTCTTGGGTACTCGATGTTTGCCGTGCTATCGGCCAGCATTGCGGCCATTTCCTCCACTGTTCAGGAAGCGCAGGGACTCGCCGGTTTCTATGGGGTTTTCTGTATTGCCCCTTTTTGGTTTCTCTCCTTGCTGGTGCTCTACCCAACCAGTCCGATCTGGATCGTTTTCACCATCTTTCCCTTCAGTGCGCCCGTACTGACGTTGATGCGGCTTGGCTTGACTGGTGTGCCTGTGTGGCAAATCACCGCCAGCATGGGGGTGTTGGTTCTAAGCATCTGGGGCGGGTTGTTATTGGCAGCCAAACTGCTGAGGACGTACCTGTTGATGTACGGCAAGAGGCCAACGCTGAGGGAGATTAGCCGAAACCTCAGGAGCGGATAAGACAAAGGTAGTCGTATCATTCACGCACGGATTCTGGTCTCATTGGCCATCGCGCTGCACAACCCTCAGCCCGAGCATCTGCTCAATGTCGGCCTGCTCGCCATCATGGCAGTCCCGACCTGCATTGTCGTTGCCTTGCTGGTGCTCAAGATCCCGCTGGCCGCCAGGGTCGATTGATCCTTGATGTTTAGAGACCAAACAAGGAGAGAACAAGATGCACCGCTTTATGATCCTCGACCTTTTTCCTTCATTGGCCAGTATGGTCTGATCGAGTTTCCCCCCAGGGCGACCGATCGTCTTCGCTGGTTGAAGGCTTGGCGAAAGCTACCAGTCGAAATCTCCTACCACCAATTCTTCTGGCAGGTTGTAAGTGTAGACACGCCGGGAGGGGATTGACATACAGCCGACGCGGCCGAGGTTCTCAGCCTTGTCGAGGGTGATCGGCACTCTTGCTTGACCAATAAATGCACCAAGATTTGCAATCTCGACTCCGCAAGTAGGCGATGAGTTCGACGATAGGGATGCCATGAGTGTCGGTTGGGAGATCGTGGTTGAGGGGAAGGCTTCTGGCACGGTGTCCGTCGCTGTCAGTCGGGCGGCTGTTGGCTGCGACTCAGGCCCATTTCCAAGCTTCGAAGTTCATGTGGCTTGATCGGTAAGCGTTCCGATAGAAGAACCATGGACCGTCGGGCCATGGTTCTTCTCTAGGTACCGGGGGCTGCACTCGCCTGCCCAGGCTAGGCCGGGGAACCATGGACCTTCGGGCTTCCGGCCCAACGATCTGTGGTTCAGCTTGCAATCTGAAACCTGGACCTGACGAGCCCGGCGAGCTGAGGTGAGGGTTCCAACGATGACACTGTCTGGCCTCGACGCGAACCAGCGACCTGCCGGTTACGAGTCCTACGAGCTGCCAAACCACGTAAACACAATGAATCTCGGGGATTTTGCTAGTGTTTGACGGTCTACAATCCCGTTGAGTGAATCAAAACCGAGGCTCAAATGCCTCGGTTTTGCATTGAGGTAGCGGGGGCTGGACTCGAACCAGCGACCTCCGGGTTATGAGCCCCAACCTGGGGGAGGGGGTCTCAAACAGGATTTCCAGCCGTTTGAGGGTGCCACCCGTTGTTCAGTATCCTCGAGCCCAACGAGGTTGATCCGCAAGAGTTGCCCCAAGAGTACCTCTTTTTGTTTCTCAAAGTCAATCACGGCAAATTGAGAGTGATGAGGTGTCTGGTGCGCACCAACAATGGGGATGCGGAAGGTTGAATGCCTCGGCAAAGGAGGATGTTGCGCAACCTCTGTTTTCGACTGCTGGTAGATCACCCAAGCAGTCCCAAGCGACGAGAACGTCTGCAAAGTACCGTCCGATCGGAGCCGGACGGGATTGAAGCCGATGACTCTGTGAGGCAGGTCGAATTCCCGACACTCTCGAGAGCGACAGGTGTGTCCTGGGGGAAGCTGTCCAGGAACGTCCGGATGGCGCCCGGCTGGTGATCGACGCGGGCTTGGTGGCAGAGCTGGCCGTTCTGGTCGAGAACCGCGAAGAGGGAGTACCGCTTGTGGGCGTCGCATCCCAACCCATGATGGGACATGGCTGCACCTCCTTCATTTGTGTGCTATCCCGCCACGAGTGTAGCGGGAGGCGCAGCACTTTCATGTTATCAACTCGATGGAGCCGACCCGGCCAGCTGCGTCGAAACGTGTTTGATATAGTATCCATGCGCTGGCCGGGCGGCTCATCTCGGGGCCGTTAGGCGGACGCTCAGTGCTTATCAAGAGGAGAAACTCATGCGCATCATGAGCAAACTTAGCCAGCAATGGCGGAAACCGACAGGCTGGCTTGGTGGATTGCTATTGAGGGCAATGAACATCAATCATTCCAAGCTGACCGACTGGGGCTTGAGTCACATCTCAATCGGGACACAGGACACGATCCTTGATGTAGGCTGTGGCGGGGGCGGCACCGTCCGCAAGTTGGCCAGGATCGCTGCAGAGGGGAAGGTCTACGGCATCGATTTCTCCGAGGAGAGTGTCACGGTATCCCGTAGAACGAACAAGCAGTTGATAAAGATTGGCCGCGTCGAAATACGGCATGGTTCTGTCTCTTGTTTGCCGTTCTCCGACGCCATGTTTGATCTCGTCACCGCTGTGAACACACACAATTACTGGCCTGACTTGGTCACTGATATGCGAGAGGTCTTGCGCGTACTGAAACCTGGCGGAACGCTGACGATCATAGAAGGAGGATACAAGGGCGGGAAATACGCTCACCGTAATGAAAGGTTTGCAGAATTGTTGAATATAGCACTCCACAGCGTCAATGAACTTAGCGAGCTCTTCTCGATCGCTGGTTATGCTGATGTTCAGATCCTTGAGGAGTATGGTTGGGGTTGGATCTCCGGCATAGGCAGAAAACCCTTCTAGTTATTCTGACGGATAGGAGAGAACTCACGAGCAGTGAACGAGTTATTGAATGGGTCCGCCCAACATCTATGAAAGCGCTGTTGTCAAGGTGTGTGAAGTCTTCCGCTATTCAAAGCTGAAAAGTGGACACCCCCTGATACCCTCCGCCAAATCTTCGGGAGGGCGCCATGGGGCAGATTCATAGGCGATTCACAAGCGACCAACTCAGATTCCTCTTTCGGGCATACCTGCAGGGCAATATGAAGCGGACGTCCAAGAAGCCCTGGGGATAGGCAAGAGCCGTTTCTTCCGCTTGCTTGGGGAATACCGGCAGGGTCCAGAGACCTTTTCCCTGTCATACGTGAGATCTACCCCTCCTCGGTTGTCGCTTGCTATTGAGGATGAAATCAAGCGAGAACTCCTACGGGAGAGAAAGCTGGTCGAGGATCCGCGGCTTGTAGTGGCCGAAAACCCCGTCCGATGTTCCTCGGGGGGCAGCGAATTCATCCTGCGCGCCGGTAGTCATGGTGTAGTCCATTGAGGATGGGAATTGCGATAATTCTGCGTTGCTGTAGTCCCACCGCCTCAGAGACGAATCTCCCTGGAATCTTCTGAGCAATCCCTTGATGGGGGGTCGGGCCTGGTTAGAGCATTGGACGTATTCTCGGACCACATGCTGCAGATGTCTTTCCCCCACAATCAACAGGTGATCGAGGCATTCTCTCCTCACACTTCCCAGGAACCGTTCGCAGATCGCATTGGCCATGGAAGCGCGGTAGGGAATCTTCAGGATCTCAATTGAGCTTCCCTTTGCGACTCGTGCGAAGGCCTCTCCATACTTGCCATCCCGGTCGCGAATCAGATACCGTGGCGTTTGGCCATAAGGCGTGGCTTCCCGCAGCTGTTGGGCGACCCAAGAATCGGTCGGATGGGCAGTGACAGCGAAGTGAACGACACGTCACGAGCCAAGTTCGATGATGAAGAATGCATAGACCTGGCGGAAGAAGAGATCAATGACTGGGAGAAAGTCACAGGCCCAGATCAGGTGGGCGTGATTCCTGATGAAAGTTGACCAATTCTGACTTGGGGCGGGGTGTGGGCGAGCTAAACGGGCGCCTGCCCTGGACCGGCGGGCCAGGGTACTTCTGAATGGTGGCTTTAGCAACTTGGATTCCGAGTTTGATGAGTTCGCCATGAATGCGTTCCGCACCCCACAAGCGGTTCTCCTTAGCCATCTGCTGGATCAAGGCGATGGTTTCGCTTGCTACCCCTGGGCGCCTGCCCCGGAAGCGGGATTTGAGCTTCCAGAACAGCCGGAAGCCTTGGCGATGCCAGCGCAGGAGAGTGTCAGGTTTGAGGATAAGGAGGGTTGCCTTCCAACTCCGGACACGACTGACAAGGAGGACGAGCCACAGGCGACCCGCTTGGGTGAAGCGAGGTTTCTTGACCTGGCGATTGAGGATGATAAGCTGCTGGCGGAGGAGGGCATTCTCAGCGATGAGTTCGGCTCTGGGGCGCGTGACATCCAGCGCAATGGTGAGAACAAGCGAATGGCGGCAGGGGAGGGTGAGGTGGAGGAAAGCCTGTTCCAGGGCATTGATTACGGAGTGGACGAGACGGATTAACGACTTGGCTAAGGAGGACATGCTGATCGATCCCTTGATAGTCTGCCAGAATCTATCAGGGAGTCTATTACAGGTCCAATCCCAGCCAATTGCCGGAGTGATGAGGTTTTTGGCCAGGACAGGTGATGACAATTCTCGGGCGGATGAGGTCTTCGGCTATGACAGCCTCTCCTTGGCTGAGCTTGCACACCCCTTGAATGGCCCCGATGCGTCTTCTTCGTTAGCCGGACTGTCTCTCATGAATTTGAACTGGATCAATTTGCGGGCGCCCAGATTTGCGCGCGGCCATTGACACCGGTTACAAGGCCGGTTAGACTTGGTCTGCCCTAAGTTTTTCCTTAGCGGCAGGGTCCTTAAGATGGGCAAAGTTGAGTACCTTACGGCCTACGAGCAGATCGAGCTGCTGGCGGACGCCCGCCGGATGGCCATCCTGCGTCGCCTGATGGCCGCCCCGGCCTCCCTGACCGGCCTGGGCCAGGCTCTCGGGGAGTATCCCGCCTGGGTACGCCACCACCTCAAAAAGCTGGAGGGCGCCGGCTTGGTCGAGATCGCTGATGTGCGCGTCACGGCAGGTGTTACCGAGAAGTTCTACCGGGCGAAGGCCAGCGCCTTTTTGCTGCAGCAGATGATCCTGCCGTACAGCCCGGGCCGCCCGGCCGTGATCCTCTCGGGCAGTCACGACCTGGCCGTGGAACTGCTGGCGCAGGAACTCGCCGACCATCTCAGCATCCTGACCCTGCCGGTCGGCAGCCTGGATGGACTGGTCGCCCTGCGCCAGGGAATGTGCCACCTGACCGGGGCCCACCTGTTCGACGTCGCTACCGGCGAGTACAACATCTCCTTCGTGCGCCACCTCTTCCCGGACCGCGCCACCTGCCTGATCACCCTGGCCCACCGCGAGCAGGGCCTGATGCTGGCCCCTGGCAACCCGAAGCACATCCGCGGCTTGGCCGACTTGGCCCGCTTGGACGTGACCTTCGTCAATCGCCAGCGCGGTTCCGGCACCCGGTTGCGGCTGGACCATGAGCTGGACAGGCTGGGCATCCCGGTGGGCCAGATCCACGGCTACGAGCGCGAGGTGCGCACGCACACCGAATGTGCCCTGCTGGTCCAGCAGGGACGAGCGGACGCCGCTCTGGGCCTGCACGCCGCCGCCCGGCAACACAGTCTCGATTTCATCCCCTTCTTTGTTGAACGCTACGATCTGATCCTCCCCCAGGAGCAGACGGAGGCGCTCCATCCGATGCTTGACACTCTCCAAACCGGTTCATTCCGCCGCGATGTAGAGAGATTCGGCGGCTATGACACGGCCCACACGGGCGAACAAATCCCCTTGTAGGAGGGACGCATGAAGCGCAATCGAGTCTTGTTTCCCCTTCTGGCCCTGACCGCCTGCCTGTCCCTCGGGACGGCCGCCTGCGGAACGGCCCAAACGGCGACAGCCGCGGCCACCGCGGCCGCGCCGGCCACTGGGATTGTGCTGAAGTTGACCGGGCCGAATGGCTCTCGCACTTTTACCTTGGACCAGCTCAAGGCCCTGCCGGTCACGGAAGGCCAGGGGGGCTTCAAGGACAGCGCCGGGGTGATCACACCGCCGGCGAGGTTTGAAGGAGTAGCCCTGAAGGATCTTGTGGCGGCCCTCGGCGGCTCTTTCGACGCCTCGACCGGCGTTACCCTGTTGGCCAAAGATGGCTACAGCATGACCTTCTCGTATGGCCAGGTGATGAATGGCAACTTCACGGCCTACAATCCTGCCACCGGGGCGGAACTGGCGACGCACGACCCGCTGACCGCCATCCTGGCCTACGAGCAGAACGGTAAGCCGTTGGACCCCGTCCAGGACGGCACGTTGCGGCTGGAGGTCGTCAGCGCCAAGAACAACCAGGTCGTCGACGGCCTCTGGACCGAGAAATGGGTCACCCAGATGGAGGTCAAGTCGCTGGGCCAGACCTGGACGCTGAAATTGCACGGCGCGCTGATGCAGCCGGTCGACCGGGCCTCCTTCCAGTCCTGTGCCTCGCCGAGCTGTCATGGGGTGAACTGGACCGACGATAGCGGGCAAAACTGGGAGGGCGTTCCGCTGTGGCTCCTGGTCGGCCAGGTGGACGACGGAGATAACTCTATGAATCCCGGGGGGTTTGACGACGCCCTGGCGGATGCCGGTTACCTGGTGGACGTGGTTGGCTCCGACGGGACCACGGTCACGCTGCAAAGCGTCAGCATCAAGCGCAACGGCAACATCCTCGTGGCGTACCTGGTCAACGGCGCCGAGCTGCCCGAGAAGTATTACCCGCTGCGCCTGGTCGGTTCCGACCTGAAAGAGAACCAGATGGCCGGGCAGATCACCCTGATCGTCGTGCACGTCCCAGGGGCTGCCACCCCGGCCGCCGCCCAGACCTCCGCGGCCACCTCTGCCGCTCCGGCCGCCGCCGCTGGGAGATTGGTCATCACCGGGCTGGTGGCGAGCCCGTTGAGCCTCTCCGAAAGCGCCCTGCGGGCGATGAGCCCGGTCACGATCAGCACCGAACAGCCCAAGGTGGGCACCCAGTCCTTCACGGGCGTGAGGTTGAACACGTTGCTGGACGTAGCCCAGGTCCAGGCAACAGCGACCAAGCTGGTCCTGACCGCCGGCGACGGTTATTCATCCGAGATCGACCTGGCCGCCGTGCACGGCTGCGCTGACTGCATGATCGCCTTCACCGACACCCCGGGCAGCTTCTTGGCGGTCATGCCCGGACAGCCGGGCAACGTGTGGATCAAGGAGGTGGTCAAGGTCGAGGTGAAATAGTCCGGAGTCGCACAGTGTTCTGCGGCGAAGGGGGCAACTTTCCCTTTCGCTGAGAACAAACTATTTGAGGAGAAACTGCCAATGAAGCACAACCATACGATCTCCATCGTTCTTTCGCTGCTGGCCTTGGCGTCCATGACGCTGGCCGCCTGCGGACCGGCCGCAACGCCAGTCCTGACCGAGGCGCCCACGGCCGCCCCAACCGCCATGTCGGCGGGCGGCACCTCGCTGCTCGTCACTGGACTGGTAGGAAAGGAGCTCAGCCTGACGGAAGCCGACCTGCGCGCCATGACGGTCGCCAGTGTCACTGCCGATCAGCCCAAGGTGGGCTCGCAGAACTTCAGCGGTGTTCGCTTTAGCGACCTGATGACCGCTGCGGGGGTCCAGTCTGGGGCCGCCTCGTTGGTGATGACCGGCAGCGACGGCTATTCGGCCACCATCGACCTGCCCACTTTGCAAGCCTGCACGGACTGCATGGTCGCCTTCACCGACACGCCCGGCACATTCCTGACGGTCATGCCCGGCCAGGCCGGCAAGCTGTGGGTCAAGGGCCTGGTCAAACTCGAGTTCAAGTAGTATCAGGAAAGTAGGGTGAGCCATGAAGGCCCACCCTTTTCTCCCATGAAGCCTCATCCTACCCGCCGGTTTGTTTCATGTATCGCCGTTCTGGTCGGGTTTATCGCCGGCAGCTGCGGCGCCAAACCGTCGGCGGGCGCGGCCACGACCGGGTCCAGAATGACCCCGCTGGTCATCGTCGCCGCCGACAGCCTGATCGCCCCCTTCACGGACCTGGAAAAGGCTTTTGAGGTGGAGCACCCGGAGGTTGACGTTCAAGGCGAGTTCCACGGCAGCATCCAGGTCATCCGCCAGGTCACGGACCTGCACGTGCCCGTCGACGTGGTTGCCTCCGCCGACGCCTCGCTGGTCCCCATGTTGATGTATGCCGTGAAGGACCCCGACACCGGAAAACCCTATGCCAGCTGGACCATCCGCTTCGCCACGAATCGCCTGGCGGTGGCCTACCGGCCGGACAGCAAGTACGCCGACCAGATCAACGCCGATAACTGGTACACGATTCTGTCCCGCCCGGAGGTCAAGGTGGGCATCACCGACCCGCGCTTCGACGCCATCGGCTACCGGACCCTGATGGCCTTCGCGCTGGCGCAAGAGTACTACCGCCAGCCGGCCCTTTTTTCCGACATGTTCAAGGGGAAGTTCACTTATCCCCTGGGTTTCTTCTACGAGGACGGGCTGACTACCATTACCGTCCCGGAAATCGTGGAGACGGTTGCCGCGTCGAACATCATCATCCGGGACGCCGACATTGATATGATCGCCCTGCTCGAGTCAGGCGACCTGGATTACGCCTTCGAGTACGAGAGCGTCATCCGGCAGCAGGGGCTGCAGATGGTTCCCTTGCCGGCCGCCCTCAACCTGGGGGAGGCGGCCTACGACCAGGCCTACCACCAGGTGGAGGTGGACTTGAACTTCCAGCGTTTCGCCACGGTTAAGCCGCAATTCGTCGGCGAGCGCATCGGCTATGGGGTCACCATCCCGAGCAATGCGCCCCACCCGGAAGAGGCGGAAGCGTTCATCGCTTTTCTGCTCGGGCCGCAGGGACGCGCCATCATGGAAGCCGACCACCAGCCGCTGTTCGAGCCGGCTCCCGTCGACCAGTTCAAAAACCTGCCCGCCGCCCTGCAGGCGGTCTGTGTTCCGGAGGAGGCCCCTTGAACCGCCGGAGCTTGTCCTTCACCTTGGCTTTCTCCTTCGCCGGCGGCCTGCTAGTCCTGTTCGTCGTCCTGCCGCTCGCGAGCACGCTGCTCTCGACCACCCCGGCCGATTTCCTATATTCGCTCGGCGACTCCGAGCTGCTGCATTCCATCGGCCTGACCTTCGGCGCGGCGCTCATCGCCACCCTCCTGGCGATGGCTACCGGCGGGCCGCTGGCCTACCTGCTTGCCCGGCGCAAGTTCCGCGGCAAGCACCTGCTGGAGGCGGTGGTCAACCTGCCGGTGGTGGTCCCCCATACCGCCGCCGGCATGGCGCTGCTGCTGGTCTTCGGGGGGCGCGGCCTGCTCGGACAGGAGCTATCCTCGCTGGGCGTCACGTTTACCGACAACCTGGGTGGGATCGTGCTGGCCATGTTGTTTGTCAGCCTGCCGTTCCTGGTTAACCTGAGCCGGGAGGCTTTTGCCCAGACGGACGAGGAGCTGGAGCGGATCGCCCTGACCGATGGGGCCACTCCCTGGCAGGCCTTCTGGCGAGTGACGCTGCCGCAGGCTTGGCGCGGCGTGCTGGGGGGGGCGGTGATGATGTGGGGGCGCGGCATCAGCGAGTTCGGGGCGGTGGTCATCCTGGCCTACAACCCAAAAATCGTGTCGGTGTTGCTCTATGAACGCTACGAGGAATTTGGCCTGAGGGCCGCCGAGCCGGTGGCCCTGCTGCTGATCCTGGTGGCGCTGGCCGTCTTCATCCTGCTAAGGCTTGCACTGCTCCCCGAAAACGAGCCATAGGGTGTTGCCAGAACCGACCATCCTGTTCGTTCCTCAGAGGGCTTACCCAAACAGAATCCGTGCTCACAACATCCTCTCAGCCGACTCGAATGGTTGCTGCAATTTAAATTGTGGTATTCATGGTCGAGAATGGGTTATGGATCTTGCGCCCGCCGGGGCACTCGGCTGGGCGTAGTTTGCTGCCCACGACAAGCCCGCGCTCAAGCTGGCGCTCGTGCCCATAGCCACAAATTCAGGCAAAATTGATCTCATTCGGGGCGATGGCGGCGTTCCATATGTCGGCCTTGCGGTCTCTTGTTCGACGTATGTATAGAGCAAGCATTACCACCGCGTCGGATCCGCCCGGAAGCCCTGCTCCAAGCCCACAACCCAAAGGAGATAGGACGATGCGATTCATGATCTTGGTCCCGTCGAACAAGGAGTCGGAGGAAGGCGTTCTTCCGGACGAGAAGGCCTTCGCCGCGATGGGGAAGTTCAACGAGGAGATGGTGAAGGCCGGCGTGATGCTCGCGGCCGAGGGCCTGCACGCGACCTCCAAGGGCGCGCGCATCAAGTTCTTGGGCGGGAAGACCACGGTGATCGACGGGCCCTTCACCGAGTCGAAGGATCTGATCGCCGGCTTCTGGCTGATCCAGTTGAAGTCGAAGGAAGAGGCGATCGCCTGGATGAAGCGCGCGCCTTTCGGAGACGGCGTGGTGCTCGAGATTCGCCAGGTTTTCGAGGCTGCGGACTTCGCCTCCAGCGACCCCACGGGTGAACTCAGAGCGCAGGAGGAGCGCCTGCGAGCGCAAGCGGCGCGGCGCTCATCGTGATCTTGCCCTTGAACGTGCGCTGACAGAGGCACTACGGTGGCTGATCGCCATAACGGCGCCCGACAACCTTCGCGCGATTGGCGCGGTCCAGGGATCAAGTCGGCGAAGCTCATCTCCGGTTTCGTGCAGATCGTGCGTGACGCCGGTCTGGCCGAGGAGCTCGTGCAGGACGCTCCTATGTCTGGAGGTGGCTGAAAGGCAGGGTCGAGATCGAGAGGCCGTCCGCCTTGAGCGCATGGGGCGAGGGGAGGGGGCCGATGTCGCGCCGGCTCAGAATCGCGAGGAGTTTGGGCAGCGCGTCCAGAGGCGGGCGCAGAGCGTGTGGCCGGCATATACCCACCAGGACATCGGGCCAGCCTGGATCCAGGCAATTCTCGCAGAGACCAAGCCCGCGCCAACTGGCTGAAACGCTTGATCCTCTCATTGCGCCCGAGCCATTCCCGAACAGCGCATGAAGGTCTTGACCGAGGGACAGACACCATGGACGAGATCGGCAAACTCATCCAGAGGGTAAGAAAGACCCAGAACGGGTTCTTGGACATTCAGCAGACAGCCGACGAGGTCGTGGCGTGCCATCCTCCCAGGGAGAGCCTCCTCCTTGCCAAGCGGCTCTTTGAGTCGGATGTCTGCCAGGCACGGTCACTGGCGGTCTTCATTCTGGGCCGCTTGGCGGTCCGTTCGCAGCAGAGCCTCAAGTTTCTAAGATCGCGTGTGAGCCCGGATGCCGATTGGCGTGTCCAGGAGATCCTGGCAAAGGCATTCGACGGCTATTGTGCCGACGTCGGGTACGAAGGGGCCCTTCCCGCGATCAAGGAATGGCTGGCGGACAGGTCGCCTAACGTCCGCCGGGCCGTGACCGAAGGGTTGAGGATCTGGACCGGCCGTCCCTATTTTCGTGACCATCCGGACCGGGCGATCTGGATGCTGAGCCGGCTGCGGGACGACGAGAGCGAGTATGTGCGCCGGTCGGTTGGGAATGCGCTGCGCGACATCAGCAAGAAGCACGGGGAGCTGGTGAGGACCGAGCTCGAGAGCTGGGATACCTCGGACAGAAGCGTCCTCCAGACCTACAAGCTGGCAAGCAAGTTCCTTGCAAAGCAGGGGGTGGTCAGATAGTGGCGGGCATCTCAGACTCTGGCGGGCAGCGACTCAAGGTATAGCGATCCCAGTGGTCGAGGAATATCTTGCGAAGGGAGTCATGACCGGTTGGATGGCCGAGGGGATGCCGGGAGGGAAGAGTCTGATTCTGAAGGAGGGATGGGTTCTCGATTGGGGAGGTTTCAGGCTGTTGTGCGACGGGAATCCAGGCGTGATAATTGCCACCGCAAAGATGTGGAATTATTGACACCGGTCAGGATAGCACTGCGGGCAGCGAAAGTTTCGGGGCTAGGCAGGTTCACGCTACATATGGGTAGCTCTTTGTCATTTGACGCTAAACAAGCACATTTCCCCAAAGGTCCGGGGCTTCTGTATCGAGGAGACGAGGATGGCAAACAAGATTGCCGGACAAATCAAGCAGATCGGCGGAAGCATCGAGAGCCTGGCTGGGGCTGAGGTGGGCGCCCGAGTCATGGAGGGCACTGAGATGGTTGCCACCTCAAACCCGGAAGACGTTGCCCTGTGGGTCAAAGCGGCCATGAACCGATTGGATACCCTGGCTGATGAAACGACGCGCCGGCAGATCATGCTGGCCTGCGGTTACAACTGCATTCTGATCAACAAGCGGCCGATGGAAACAGCGCGAGCCCGCCGCCAGAAGTATCCCGACGAGGAAGCCTTCCTGACGGTCGAGGCGCACAAACCACCGCGGGGGATGCGCTTCGAGAGGCAAGGGAATCGGCTGATCCAGTTCTACACCCCCCACACCTACGGCTCCGGGATGCACTGTTACTGCAGCCTAATGCGCGGGTTGCCGGAGGGAGAGAACGTGTCACCGACCTAATGCCAGTGCTCGCGCGGCTTTGTACAAAAATACTGGGAAGGCATCCTGGGCCGGCCGGTCCAGGTGGAGCTGGGTGAGACGGCCATCTCAGGGGCGGACGAGTGCAAGCTTGTGATCCACCTGTGATCTTGGGAGGTAATCCAGAAGGAAGACGAAGGGCGGCCCCCGCCGTCTTCCACAGGCACATTTGTCGATGCTCAAGAGGCAAGCCCCCTCCCGCCGCGGAGGGCCCTCTTCCTGGATGTCTGGCGCGAGCGAATCCGCCGGCTGCCGGGTGTGCGGGCAGCCTTCGCCTGTTCGTCGCCCTCCGGACTTGATTTCACGGCTCGGGTGGCAATGTAGGACGGGAGGTATCTTCTGAGAGGACTGTAGTCTCCCTCTCGATCGAAGTCTTCATAAAACCCAGTGATCACAAAACCCGCTGCGATTTGCCCGCCAATCTGATCCTCCAGGGTGTGACCGAATTCAAAGGGAATCCCTTCTTCCACATAGCGTCGCTTTTCTGCATCCGTCAGCTGCTCCAGGTCAGAATACGGCAGCGCATACTTGACTTGGAGCTTGCCGGTGCGCTCAGCGAGGGCGTAATCGAACACATGAGTCACCGGGTTGTCGAAACCCGCAATCAGTATTCCCCCAGGACGTAGCACCCGAAACGCTTCTCTCCAAACGGGCCGGACATCCGGCGCGAACACATTTGACACCGGATGCACAACAACATCAAACCTCTCGTCGGGGAATATGCTCAAATCTGCCATGTCCCCTTCGACTGTTGCAATCGTGAGCCCTTCCCGTTCAGCCACGCGATGATCGCGTTCGAGTTGCTTGGGCGAATTGTCGAAGACCGTCACGTTCGCTCCAGCCGCCGCCAGAACCGGCCCCTGCTGACCACCCCCTGAAGCCAAACACAGGACATGCTGTCCCACCAGATCGGGTAACCAATCTCGAGGAACCGGCCTTGCCGGCGTGAGCAGGATGGTCCATTGACCTTCCCGAGCGGCCAGGATGGCTTCCGGGCCCACGGGCACACTCCAGGGATTGCCGGTTTCCGCTTGCCTATCCCAGGCCAAACGATTGTGTCTTCGTACGTCCACTTTGTATCCCCTGGTCACGGATGCTTGCAAAAGGGTTGGAGGCCAGCCTGCGCCGGCGACTCCCTGCATTCCTTGCTCCAGCCGGCTTGGCACGGGCCTGCAATGGCCCGAAGGAATCGCAAGGTTTCCCGCAGGCGGCTTGCGAGGAAGACAGGCTGCGGGCGGATGAGAGCAATGACGGATTGCTCCAGGCGGTGAGACATCTCACTGCCGGCGGACCCGTACCAAGCGAATCGGCTGCCCCCCTGAGCCATGCCTTGGGTCCGCTGCTGAGGAGCTCGTCGCGTCAGGTCCGGATCGGCCTGGTCCTCCACCATTCCGCGTGCGTCCACAGGGCCAGGACCGGACGTCTCCCCTTCCGTCGTCCAGAAGAAGCTTTGCTCCGGAAGCGCCAGCACCTCTCCTTGCCAAGGGGAAGAGGCGGGCGATTGCCTTGAGCCCCGATCACGGCAACCCGGTCACATAGAAATAGTCCCGGGTATAGGGCCAAAGATAGCGATTGAGGTCATCCTTCATGTTCTTGGGATCCAGGGCTTCCACGGTCAGGCTCTCTCCGTTCGTTCTTACCGCCACGAAGAGGACCCAGTACCAGTTGATGTCCAGCTGCATCGCCTCGACCGCTCCCGCCCTTTGCATCGCAAGGGCAAGGGTTTCCACGGTGATGAATGGGCCGGAGGCGTAGTACAGAATGCTGCCATCCGCACTCAGCCCCACGCCGGAGCGCAGGGTGGGCGTCACGCTCTTGATCGTGTAGCCCCAATCCGCCGGGGAGAAGCTGTTGACCTGCGGGTTGATCAGCCCCTGATCGATCATCAAAGGCCCATTCTGACGGAAGGCCACCATGTCCGAGGGAGGAATGCTTTCCGTCCCCCAGGCGCCCATTCTCACGCTTCCATCGCTGTAGATCGCCAAGGTTGCCAGCCCGGCTCTGGGGGGCAGCGCCGTGATCCCGTCGGCCATGGCGCCAAACTGACCGTGAACGGCCTTGAAGCCTCCATTGAACATGGCCAATAGCACTCCCGGAACCCGGTCGGGAGGCGGGATCAAGCCGGAACGTTTTGGGCCATTCGGGGAGTAGGGCTCAATCGTGCCGAGCACGAAATGAAGCCGGGTGTGCCTGAGATCCATAGCCACAACGTCAACCAGGATTGGGCGCGTCTTGTCCGGCTGCAGGTAGGTCCGGTATCCCACCGTGCGTCCGTAGGCGTCCTGGATGTAGGGGGACCAGATTCCCTCCCCGGCCAGGGTGCCCATGGGCTCAAGAGAAGCGGGTTGCCAGGCGGAGGGCGTAGTGGGAGTGACCGGAGGCGGCGGATGGACCGCGGGCGAAGTGGGGACTGGTGTTTGCTGTAATGCGCCGGTAGGAGTGGGAACCGGTGTTTGCTGGGAGGTGGGGATAGGAGTCGGGGCGATTGCAACCTGAGTCCCGATCGGCCCTGACCAGGGGACAGTGGGCGTTACCAGGCCCAGGCTGTACTCCAATCGCTGAATCGCGTCTTCGAACTGGAACAGCGCCGTCTCCAGGCTCGCGACCGCCTTGTCCCCGATTACGCCTCGCAAGAAATCTGCTCCGTGGGCAGCGAGGGATGGCTCCTGGCTTACCACCGCCAGACCGGCTACGACCAGGACCAAAAAGATCCCGGCCGCGATCCACCCCGCACGCCGTCGCCGTCTGCCGGTCAGTTCTGTGCCCATAAGATGTGGCCTCTTCTGCTCCTACAAAGCCTTCCCGTTCCCACTTTTCCCGTCCAGGAGGTGGCGAGGGCGGTGGCAACGGTCCCGACCCCGCCGACATATTGCGGCAAAGCCAGCCCGTCAATGATCGTTTTCTCCTGGTCGGTGACCAGGGAGGGTTGTTCGTTGATCCATTCCTTGCGCATACCAAAGAAACGCGCCGGCCGGAGGCAAATGATCTTGTATGTGACACCCAGCGAGACCCTGCCCAGTCGAGCTACCTTGTGATTGGTCGCGATATACACCCGTTGTGGGAGTTGGTCGGTGAGGCCGTGGTAGTTCATCGCCGAGAAGAACGCAATCGCCGCGGGCCTGACGAGTTCCATGGCGACAAGGCACTCGTGGATTTGGGGCGTGCGCGATGCTCCAGACCAGAGGGGGATGACCGCAAAGAGACCAGGCTTGATCCGCCCGATCCACCCTTTTCGTACGAGCCGGTCTATGGAAGTCCGGACGTGCTTGGCTTGGGCGGGGCCAAGGAGGCGGGTAGCTTCTTTGAGGGTGAAGATGCCAAAAGGCCCGGCCTGGGTAAGGAACTCCGATTCCAGCGGTCCGATGGGCTCGGCTCTTATCTTTCGGGTATCGTTTGTCACATCTAGGGCCTACATTTGATGGACAAAGTTTAGCATGCCAAAGGCACAGCGCCGGCCGATCAGGAGTACGGGGGTGACGCAGGTGCCCCGTGATACCGACGCGCAAGGGCGCAATGGAGCTGCCGGGCCCCATGATCTGAGTGGGCTGCCGGAGAGCCACCTCCCCAGCCCTTGGCTCGCCTCCTGCGCAGGATCCCCACGCAAGCATCGCAATGCCCTATCGTTCCAGCGAAGCCGCCATTCGGTGCCAGGTATGCCGGCGGCCGCGCAGCGCCATCGACCAGGCCGTAATGTTCTCCGGGACGGCCATGCCCAAGACCCCGGCGTCGCCGATGTGGTGCATATCCGCCCCTGTCATCTTGCTCAGGAGGGCCAGTTGTTCAATGGTCGTGAGGCTGGCTCCCTCCTGCGAGGTTCCAATGCCGTTCATCGCCAACAGGTTCCTGGCATGAGCCATTTCTACGAAGCCGCGAACGCGCTCGACCGTCATGCCCGGAATCGTCCCCGGCGCGGGCAGGACCACCCCGTCCGCCCCAGCCTCCGCGAAGGCCCCGATGGAGGCCTCATTCACTACCGCTTCGCGAATCCCTGCGCTGTGCATTTTCCCGACAAGCAATACCAGTCCCTGGCCGATCTTCATCCGCGTTTTCTAGAGGGCGCGCGCCAGGCCCGCAGCGGTGACCCCGGTATGGGGGTTGCCTGTGAAGACGATGAAATCCGCGCCCCCCTCCAGTGCCGCCTGGGCGTTCTCCACGGAAGCGAGGCGCCCGCTCGGGATGAGCCCCTGCGAGCTCTCAACGGGCTCAAGGTTGATGCCGACCGGCCGCCCGATCCACTCTTTCACCCTCCTCAAGCTGACCCCGCGCCCCGCGGAGAAATCCCCGAAGGAAGGTCCCTTTCGCTCGGAAGCCCCGACCTCGTCCGGGAAGCCGGCGACCCGGGGCTGGGCGACATCATACAGATTAAGCAGGACCATGTCCGCCCCCATGGCCGCCGCCAGCTCCACATTGGAGACATTGTCTACCATGGGCGGCGAGGTTGCGACGACCTCGGCGACGACCACCCTGCCTTCCGAGAGGCGGATGCTCTCGATCAAGTCCTGAGCTGTCATTTCCCGGAAGTCCGAGGCATTTGCGTCCAGCAGGCGCTTGGCCATCGTCTAGTCCTTTCCCGCATTCACCATCGCCTCCAGCAATTGCTGGGTCCGGTAGGCTTCCCAGGCCGAGGTCTGGGGTTGGGTTCTTGTTTCCACGCAGTCCAAGAAGTGGCCGATCTCATCCACGAACCCTCGGGCCTTGAGGGTGGTCTTCCAGGCCGAGGCATAGCTCTCCTCCCAAACCCTCTGCTCGCCTTCGGTGACCAGCCTCAACCGGCTGAACGCATCCACGTAGAGCGAGGTGCTTTCGCCGTGCAAGGAGTAGCTCTCATACCAGCCGCCCGCCTGCAGGCTGGTCAGCACGAGGCCAAAACCCCCGCGGCCAAGAAGGACGGTGCTTGCCGCTCCGACCAGTTTGTCCTTCTCCACCTGACTGCTTGTATATGCGGCCGTCCCATCGCCGCAGAAGAACCGCAGCATGTCAATGATGTGGATAGTGTCGTCGATGTAGTTCTGATACAGGTTCGGGTGGTAGGCGCTTCCGCGATTCTTCTGAAATACGGCCATTTGAATAGACCGGCCGCCCCAAATCTCGCGCGCCTGGCGGTGGAGCGGCGCAAAGCGCCGGTTGAACCCCACCATCAAAAGCCTTCCCTCCTGGTCCGCCAGGTCGGCCAGATAGCGAGTATCCTCGAGAGTCAGTGTGAGGGGTTTCTCCACGAAGACGTCTACGCCCGCTCGGAGCAGCCCCTCGACGACCTGCCGGTGGGTCGCCGAAGGCGTGAGCACAAAAGCCACTTGGGGATGCCAGCTAAGGAGCTCCTCCAAGCGGCTGGTCCCGCGCCGGATCCTGTATTGTTCCTGGATCTTGGCCACGCCTTCTGGGTGGCGGCTGAAGAGGAGCAGCTCGACCTCTTCCCGGGTCGAGAGGACGGGCAGATAGGCCTTTTGGGCGATCCCGCCCAGGCCGATGATTGCCGCTGAAATCACCATGTTCACCTCACCCCATGGTCCACCCTAGCCGTCGCGGATGCCCACGCCCGGAGGAGCGAAGCGGGAGCATGCGCCCGCGCCTTCCCGTATACTGTAGGAGAATAGGTGCCTGACAGGGTCTCGCTCCCGTGCCACTGAGGACAAGGGAGAATTCCGCCCTTCGGCAGTGCCTTTTCTTCCAGGAGTGCAGAATGAAGACCATCAACGTTGGCCTCATCGGCCTGGGTTACATCGGCAAAGTCCATACCCTCGCCTACCGGAACATCCCTCTCTGCATTGTCCACCCCACGGCGAAAGCGAATCTCGCGGCGGTGCTGCGCTCCCGATTGGATACGGAGCAGGAAGCGATGGAAGGAGCTGGTTTCGGCCTGAGCACGACCTCAGCGGACAAGTTCTTCTCCCATCCTCTGCAGCTGGTTGACATCTGCACCCCCAACCACATGCACCTGGAGCAGGGCCGCCGGGCGCTGGCGGCCAAGGCGGCGGTCTACTGTGAGAAGCCGCTCGCCAGGTCGTTTGAAGAGGCCCGCCTCCTGGCCGATCTGGCGGAAAAAGCGGGTGTGATCACGCAGGTAGCCTTCGTCCTGCGCTACCTGCCTGCCGTGAGGCAGATGAAAGCCCTGGTGGAAGC
>Ga0116132_1001037_pt1 | contig 22483 bp, 26 predicted proteins | sample June2015DPH_17_1_2_FD_89735 | JGI IMG/M metagenome (GOLD analysis project Ga0116132, IMG submission 89735) | Peatland microbial communities from SPRUCE experiment site at the Marcell Experimental Forest, Minnesota, USA - June2015DPH_17_150 | ecosystem: Environmental > Terrestrial > Soil >... | reverse complement strand
GTCCCGACAACGGGACGCGCAAGCCCTGTCAAGGAAGCAGGAACTATACGCGGCGGGAATCATGCCGCCCAGCAGGAAGCCCGCCGCTGGAAGCCCACGAATTCATTCGTGGGAGGATGTCACCGGAGGCATGGTCTGGATGACAAGATGACCGACGCCTTCTTTTCCCAGACGGCTCGAGGACTTGCTTCCAGCTGTGAGAGACTGGGCATCGACTGTCGCGTTGTCTTCTGAGAAGTGACGAGCTCACCGTCACATTGGCCCATGCCGATGCCGACGACCGCGCATTAACGATGGTCGCCCGCAATTCAGGCCTTCAATCGAAGAACCTGATCTTCACAGGTTCCTTCTCCTTGTACTCCCTTAACGAGTGGCAGGCAATGATTAGAGAATCTCTCGTCGAGTCTTCGGATTCTGGTCTGAGTACCCGGAAAGGCACATAAGACACCCTAGCCTCGCCATCCGCAGAGAACCATGGTCCAAGTGAAGAAGAGGAACGGGAAGTGGGAGGAATATGTGGAGTCCAAGGTCGAGGCTGCCGCGAAGGCTTCGGGAGCCACTGCAAAGGAGGCTGCAAGAGTGGCAAAGGAAGTCACTTCTAGGCTCGCCAAAAGAACAGAGGTGACCGCCGAGGAACTTTCAGAAGCTGTCGTGAAGACCATCGAGAAGGTCAACAAGACCGCTGCGAAGGAGTTCGTAAGGTTCAGGGACAGCAAGCTGAAGGCCAAGAAGAAGAAATCCTAGCGCCGTGAGTGCATTAATAGCACTGCGACCCGACGTCCTTCCGTCATCCCGTTGAGCGACGGCTTCGTAATCCATCAGCACCACGGGAACATCCTCACGGGCCTATTCGCCCTCCTTCTTGTTTGCATCGCAGGCGTCCTCTTCCTGGCTCTAGGCGAGGTGGCGTTCGAGCGAATCGGATTCAGCTCCTACCAGTTTGTCTTGATAATGGCAGGGACACTCGTAGGAAGCACTGTCAACATCCCCATGTTCAAGGTCAGGAGCGTCGAACCACTCGTGGAGATGCACGACGTCAGGGTGTTCTGGATGCACTACAGGATTCCACATGTCAGGTACCGACAGGTCTCGACTGTGGTGGCGGTGAACGTCGGGGGAGCCATAATACCTGTCCTCGTCTCTGCCTACATCCTCTGGTCACATCCGGGAGCAATCCCCTACGCCGTGGTCGGCATGACCGTCACGGCCTTCCTGGTTCACCTCATGGCGAAGAAGGTGCGCGGGGTCGGAATAGTGACCCCAGCCCTCTTGCCTCCGTTCGCCGCCGCGTTGATATCGTACATCCTGATGCCTGGTTCTCCGGCGATACTGGCCTACGTCTCGGGGTCGATAGGTGCCCTGATAGGGGCCGACCTGACGAACCTCCGCGGCATAGCCAAGCTTGGAGCCCCGATGGCGAGCATAGGCGGAGCTGGGACTTTCGACGGAGTCTTCTTGACTGGTCTAGTAGCCGTCCTTCTGGCACCCTTGCTCTAACTCTTGTCCTCACTCTCTCCGACGCACGCGCTCAGGGAAGCAGCTTCTCCCGGCTGATCAGTCGGCTCGAAGAGAGGTACGTTAGCAGGGATAGAACGGCAATCACCCCTGCGAGAAGCAGATCGAATACGAAGGCAAGCGAAGGCACCACTAGAGGGATGAGGTAGGCCGGCATGACCATGAAGACCCCAATCGCCATCCCGAGAGGCTGGTTCGAGCCAACCCTCTGCTTCTGCAGCGAGCTGAACGACATCATGATCAGCGCGTCAAACGAGACCACCGGGAGGGCCAAGACCACGACAAGCCCACACACCTCCAGCAGCAACACTCCACTCGCGCCCTCCATCAACCCCGCAACTAGATTGATGACGATTTCGAAGCCAACGAGTCCTGAAGAGAGTATCAGTGCTGCCTTGAGATACTGTCTGTAGACATCCCCCTGGTTCATGCCGAGAGACAGGAAGTATTCGAGGACTCCATTGTTCTTGTCGTAGACGTAGAGCATGAGGACCGGAATCGAGAAGGTGATGGCGGCGATAACCTGCAGCGCGACCGAGACCAGCGGGAGAGCATCGGCGACGCCCAAGCCGCCCGTGTTCGCAGCATTGACAGGGATCCCAGTTATCGAAAGACCGCCGGTCACCCCGGACAGACTCGAAATCAGGACGCCGAGCAGAGCCATGAAGACTCCGACTACGAGATACGTCTTGCTTAGAGAAACGCTCCTCTTCGCTATGATTGCGCCCTGGCCGCTGCTCAACTCGGCTCTTCGACCCTCCCTTCGGTCTTGGCTGGGTGCTGATCGTAGTTGACTTCGAACAGGTCTTGAAGCGGGTTGTCGAGCTGGCGCATCTCCGTCACGAGCACGCCGTTTTCTACGAGCTTCTTGAGCGCAAGACCCGCCTCCTCCGGCGTGGAGACGCTGAGGACGTAGTAGCCGCCTTCTCCGAGCTTCGCGTCGACCATCCTTGAGATATCCGTCGTCGTCCTGATTCCGACCCTGTACTCCTTCGACTTTATGTTGGAGATCTTGTCAAAATAGCCGATCGCCCCTTCCCGAACCAGAATCAGGTTCGTGCCCACATCTCTAGCCTCGTAGAGATTGTGCGAGGAATAGAGGACGATCCTGTCTTTCGACAGAGCCAGGAGTATGTCGCGTATCTCCTTCGAGACGGCCGGGTCGAGGTTGGACGTGGGCTCGTCTAGCAGGTACAGGTCCCTCTCCCTCAGGAAGACCTTCGCGATGGATACCCTCTTTTTCTGTCCCTGAGACAGGTCCGAGACTTTCTTGTCCTTCAGCTCCTCGAGGCCCAGCAGAGAAAGAACCTCGTCTGCGTTGCCGCCCTCGATCCTCGCGTAAAAGTCAAGGGCGCCACGTACCGTCATCTCTTCCGGTATGGCGTTGTAATGTGAGAGGTAGTTGATCCTCTTCCTATCTTCCTTGGACCGAGTCAGGTCCTCGCCGTCGAACAACACTTCTCCGGAATAGGGCTCCAGTATCCCCGCGATCGTCCTGAATAGGGTGGTCTTTCCTGCTCCGTTGGGCCCCAAGACGACGTAGATCGCGGACTCCTGCGCCTTGAAGGTGATGTCGTGGAGGACGGGCTTTCCCCCATATCCCGAGCTCACGCCAACAAGTTCTAGGGTGTGCAACTCCTTGTCATTCCGTTCAGCTCCGGCATTGCTTCATAACTCTTCATCGAACGAGAGCCCCGTCCTGTCAGTCCTTCAGAAGCCTATGGGTTCGCGGATCAGCACGACGGTGGAGTGACCGGCCGGCCAATCGGCATTCACTATCAAGATCTTTGCGAGCGTATCACTCAGACTACGCTCAGCGAGGAGAGCCTATGAGACGTCGGGAGGAATGTCAAGGAGCCTTGGAATCTCGGACGGGAGAAGGTCTATAGAGAGCGCGTTGGCAAAACCGAAGTGCGTTGAGCAAGAATAGGAAGCTCGTAATGGTCACCAACGATGACAGCGTCCAGAGCAACGGAATAATCAGACTCGCAAGAGAAGTCTCCAAGCACGCCGACGTCGTTATAGTCGCCCCGGAACAGCCGATGAGCGCGGCGGCCCTGAGCCTGACCTTTCATAAGCCCCTGAGGGTGAGTAGGGTCCAGAGGGACGAGTTTGAATGCTATGCGGTATCAGGAAGCCCCGGAGACTGTGTGATGATAGGAGTGAACAAGATCCTCGAACGGCGGCCCGACCTCGTGGTATCGGGAATCAATATCGGGGATAACGACACATTCCAGGACATCCTGGCCTCCGGGACCGTCGCTGCGGCCCTTGAAGCGGCGATCGCAGACATTCCGGCGATCGCTTATTCCATGATAGTGAACGAGGAGTCTTTGTTCGCACTTGAATACAACCAGCCCGACTTCTCGAATGCGGCAGAGATCGCGGGAGAGATTGCGAGGGACGTGCTCGAGAACGGAATGCCGGAAGGGGCGGAGGTCCTGAATGTGAACTTCCCCCCCGGGGTCGACTCCGCTACTGAGATAGCCCTGACGGAGGTCGCTAGGAGGAAGTACACAGACAGGGTCTTGGTGCGCAAGGACCCCAGGGGCAGGCCATACTACTGGCTCTTCGGAGAGGTGCTTTCTCGGTTCCCGACCAACACGGATGCCGAAGCGGTGCTAACAAAGGGCATGGTGTCCATCACCCCGATCAAGCTTGATCTCTCAGGGCCTCTCACACAGAGCCTCGAGGCACTCAGGCTAAGGGTCGAAAAGAATCTCAGGAATTCGGACAGAGGGGACCGTGCGCGCAAACCGACCCCGTAGGAATCTCACCATCAGACTATCTAACCCGTCCTCGGCTTGAATGCGCCAGCACCCTCCTCCCCAGCAGGAGGCATGCCGCAGAATACTGCGCCAGGGCTCTTGCCCCTGTGTCAAGCTACCCCGCAGTGGCAGGCTTTTCGGGTTTCATCCACCGCTTCGCGTGCCTCATGCCCCAGACTATCCAGCCTAAGCCGATGACAAGACCCATGATGACCAACGTGACTAGGGTCACTATGACGTTCTGGAAGGTCGAGTAGCCGCTGGACCAGTAGAGGGCATAGAGGAGTATGAAGACCAGCCATCCGATCACTACGAGGAAGGTTGCGACTATGGGCCCAAGGGGCCTGTAGCGCTCCCAGTTCTCCCATGGGCTTCCCTCCCTCCATTCGTCAGGAGACATGGCGCGCTTCACCAGTCCGCCGTTATTCAACCGGACTCGCCCGTGACCAATAGGGGGATCCACAAGTTCCTTCATGCGGCTGGAATTGGATGAAGCAACTTTAGGTTAGACCCGCGCGCGCCCTGCCTTTGTGCTCGCGTGACGACAAAACCGTTTGCGCTGTCTTGAACGGGCCCAGTGAGACCCGCCCTCAAACAGTTGCCGCGAGCGTGGTTCCAAGAATCGAACATCAATGACTACGCATTCCCATAGTGGACTCGATCTGGACTTTGTCGTTGGGTCTACGGCATGTGGGGATGGCTGAAAACTCCTTAATGTATTGACCATTAAGTATTTGAACCTGTTTTTTCGCGCCCACCGGCAGGATCAGGTTGTCCGGGCCTTCAGATAGTGACTTCGAGCTGTGGCAGAACATCAGAGACATCTACCGGGCAGCGCTCAAGAGGCTCAACGCGAAGCTGCGCACGGAGAGAATCACCTTCTCCCAGTACAGTGTCCTTCTCGCGCTCTCGCGGAGCGGGCCGATGCAAATGAACAGGCTCAGCGAGCACATGCTCGTCGCTCCCGCCAACGTTACCGGACTTGTGGACAGGATGGAGAGGAAGGGGTACGTGAGACGAAAGAGGGGCGAGAGGGATCGGAGGCTCTATGTGATAGAGGAGACTGAGAGAGGCTCGCAGACCTTCAAGAGCATCTCAAGCAAGTTCAAGCAGTACATCGGCAATCTCGGGTCGACTCTGACTCGGGAGGAGAGGGACTCCACCCTCGAGGCGCTCCGAAAGGTCAGGATGGAAGTGGAGAAGCCCGCGGAAATCTAGGTGGGGAATACGCAGTACAAGTGGACTGTGCTCACTGTAACGACCGTCGGCGTACTGATGAGTGGCATCGACGGGCGCGTCATGATCGTGGGCCTCCCGACGGTCGCGGCCGCGCTCCACGCTGACGCGGAGCAGGCCATCTGGTTCACCCAGGCCTACACCATCGGCAGCACAGTCGCGTTGCTGTTCATCGGCAGGGTGAGCGACATGTTCGGCAAGGTCAAGATCTACTCCGCAGGGTTCACGATCTTCACCATAGGTTCCATTCTTACAGCACTCTCCGGTAGTCCGAATGCATTCATCGCAGCCAGGATGGCGCAGGGTCTCGGTTCGGCTGCCTTGTTCGCCAACAGCGCGGCAATAATCACGGATGCGTTTCACACCAAAGAACTCGGCACTGCCCTGGGCATCAACCAGATAGCGTTCAGGGCAGGCGGTATGGCGGGACTGACGTTAAGCGGCGTCATCCTGGCCTTTTTGGCGTGGCCGTATCTGTTCTACATAAACGTGCCAATAGGCATCTTCGGCACGGTGTGGGCCCTGAGGCGCCTCAAGGAGACGGGGAAGCCGGAGAGGGCCCCCCCGATGGACTGGTGGGGGTTCGCCGCATTCACCGTCTTCATAACTGCCCTGCTTCTCGCGCTGACCTACGCAGCCTATGGCATCGGCGTGTTCTGGTTTGCAGTGGCCCTCTTCATTGCCTCTGCAGTCTCCCTGGGGCTCTTCATCCGTTTGGAGCTGCACAAGGAACACCCTCTGCTCGACCTGGAGCTACTGAAAATCAGGGAGTTCACCGGAGGGATCATCACCGGGCTCCTCAACTCCGTAGCCTGGGGCTCGTTCATGTTGATCATCAGTCTGTACCTCCAGCTGGTAAAGGGCTACTCGCCCTTCCAGGCTGGCGTGGCTATCCTCCCGTTCGATGCCGCGTTCCTGGCGTTGGGGCCGGTCAGCGGGCGGCTGTCAGACAAGTACGGCAAGCGGCCGTTTACGACCGCCGGTCTAGCCGTCATAAGCCTGGCGCTCTTTCTTTCTGGCACCGTGGGCGTCTCGACTCCCTACGCGACGATCGCGCTCTACCTGGTCATCGGCGGCGCGGGGCTGGGGCTGTTCGCCTCACCTAACATGAGCTCCGTAATGGGCTCGGTGCCCGCCAAGAGGAGGGCGGTCGCCTCGGCCCTCCGCGCCACGTTCTTCAACATCGGCTACACCATCAGCGTGAACCTCGTGATACTGATAATGACCTTGGACCTTCCGCTTTCTGAAATCACCCAGATCATCACCTCGACCACCCCGATCGCGCTGCAGGCCTCCGACAAGATAGCGTTCGCGGTAGCGATAAGCCACGTCTACTTCGTAATGGCAGTCGTCAACGCCGTTGCCATCGTGCCGAATCTCCTCAGAGGAAGCAGAAAGGAAGTCGAGTTCGAATAGGTCCTGGCGGAGCCAACGGCGAGCGCTGTCGAGCATGGGAGTGTGATTGCTTCGCCCCAACGCTGTGCGAGCTTGATTGTGATCGTTTCGAAGCCCCCAACCGGACAGAAGTACGAACCCGTCGTGTGTGAATGCTAGGGACGAGCCGGCACCTCCCCCCAATTCATAACGTACATCCACATCGCGAGCACCTCTCCCACCACTGAGGACGTCACGTTCCAGCTAGTCTCGATGACTGTGGGATAGAGCAACTTTCAACGTGCTCCTGTAGTTGCTTCTCGGCGAAGGGATGAAGATCAATTTCAACTGGACAACACCTTCGACGGCAGCAAGGATTCCTTGTGACTCCAGTTCTTCGCTAGCTCACCGCGCGCGGGAAGATGATTTGAAAGTACAGCAATGGCCCATCTTGGGGTAGGCCCTACTTCAGGCAATCAGCGCCGATGATCTAATTGAATACGAAATCAGGTTCTAGACTCGTAGATGATATACAAATCTTATACCTCTCGGACACGCTACTCGGGGCGATTGAAGCCGATCATTACGCTCTACTCTCACGGCACACCATCCCCTACCAAGAAGTTTGAGGGTTACATCGAGGCGGCATTCTGGATAGGTCTGGAGTATACAGATGGCGACCTGATGTCAGTCAAGGCCCGGCAACCGAGCGAGGCGTATGATACAGACGTGGCCAATCTCTTGGAGTTCTCTGCGCTGATGGTCAGGAGACAGATCAACTTCTCTGTCGAATTCTTCGAGGAGCCACCACCAGAGGAGAATCCCAGGCAGGGTCCGCCAGACGAGCCCTCCGTCTGGCCGGGGACGCCCTCCTCGAAACAGGCAGAAGATGGTGATTACAAGGCCCAGCTCGCCAAGCTCAAGGAGGACTATGATAGGAAACGGTATTCCAGGAGCCAGTATGAGGCTAAGAGGGAGGCGTTGCTGAAGAAGTGGAAGGAAGGCGTCGAAGGAGGGCTAGGTCAATGATCCTGATGTGCGACGTACAGACAAGAGAGTGGCTTGGAAGAGCAAACGCCGTTCAGGTGAAGCCCATGGCGCAATACTCTGATGCTCAGTGAGATGGAGCAACGTCGCTTCTCTCTCACGCTTAGGGTTCTGCTCGACTTTCCTTTCAACTTCTCCGACCTAAAGGTTTGGAGATTGCAGCTGCCATTGCGCCGCAATAGGCTGGTTGAAAGCAGCCCCCTTTCCGAGTTTCTTGAAGCCCCTGGCGCGGATGTTCAGTGCGCCCACATAGTCGGCTGGCGCCTCGAATCCACACCGCTGGCATCTGAACAGGTATCTCGAGACCCTGTTCTTCTTGCTACAGAACGCGCACCTTGGGCACTTCCTCGAAGTGTTTCTCGGGTTCACGAGAACCACCGGGACTCCTCGCTTCAGAGCCTTGTACTCCACGAACTCCCTGAGTTCGTAGAACGCCCACTTTGCGTGCCTGCCCCTCTGTCTCCGCCCAACCGTTGTCCTCTCCCTGATTCCCTTCAGGTCTTCCATAGCTATTGCGGAAGAGGTGCCTTCAGCGGATTTGACCAGCGCCTTGGATATGCGGTGGTTCACGTCCTTCTTGAAGCGTCTTTCCCTCCCTGAGAGCCTGACCAAGTGACGCCTCGAGTTCTTGGTCTTCACGGCCTGCAGCCTTCCCCTCAACTCCTCGTAGTGCTTCCTCGCATCCTCGACCCTCGAATCCGTGTAGATGGCGTCCGTCGAATCGTGCGCGAGATTCACTATGCCCAAATCCACGCCCAGAACATCCTTCACCTTGTTCTTCTTCGGAGATTCCTCCTCTACGGTGACCGTGACGAAGAACTGCCTAGCCCCTCTCCTGTAGCACAAGTTCATCCCGTCCAGCGTCCTCCCTCTCGACAATCTCTGCCTGTGGTATTCGCTCAACCTCAGAGGAATCTTCAGCCTTCCATCTACAGTCGTGATTCCGAGCGAATCGCCCTCGAGCTTCACTCCCCTTCCGTCGACGCAAATCGAAGAGTGCGGCTCGAATCTGGGTTCCATCTCGGCATGCTTCCAAGCCGCAGCCACCCTCTTTATTGCGTTCATGGCTATCTGGGAGTTGAAGCCCATCTTCTTCAGGTCGTAGTGGCACGCATCGTGCAGCTCGAACTCCGACATCTTTCCCAGTGGAGCTATGCGGTTGCAGGCGTCGTTGAAAGCCTCGATAGTACTGAGAAGCGAGTTCCTTTGCTCGGCGTCTGGCTCAAGCCCAATCTGAACGGTCGTCAGCGACAGGAGGACACAATCGCATCTCTTCTTCAGGCGGTTGCACCCGTCGCATGTAGCCCGATTCTCTCCGAGCCTCTTCGCGATGTACATCGAACGGCCACAACCACACCTGAATCTGCAACGCTTCAATTCGTCTTCTGCTCCTCGATATACTTCTGGATTGTCGCCGAAGAGACGCGGCCGGCAGTGCTGGCGAAGTAGGAATGCGTCCAGAGCGATGGAAGCCTCAGAAGCTCTGGGAACTCTTCTCTTAGGTCGTGGGAAGACCTGCCCTTGAAGGCATTCACCATGTAGTTGATTGCGATTTTCGGGTCTGCCGACACGAAGAGGTGGACGTGGTCTGGCTGTATCGCGAGCTCAAGGATAGTCCAGGCCTTCTCTTGAGCTACCTGACGGAGGATTGTTTCGAGGCGAGTCCTGATCGCGCCCACAAGAACTGCCTTCCTCCTCTTGGGAATCCATACGAGGTGGTAGTTGGCGAGATATACGGCGTGTCTGCTTCTGACGTATTGGTTGTCGACCACGCATTCTTATCAACAGTGCTGTTATTCACGTGTGCCGCCCGCATTCCTCCCCGTCCTAAAGAACGGGGTTTCCTGCGCCAGGATTATGAGCACACTCAGAACGCCCTGGTGTGGCCCGAGTATGATCCGCGTGTGATCTGTGCAGTGTCATTTTTCACAATCTCCTCTACCAGACTTGACTCTGGCTGAAATGAACCCTGACCTTGTATCAACGTCAGTAATGATCTCTGGACTAACGCTAGTGGTCGTAATGCTTGACGCCTGCATCGACGTCGTGGCGGTGCTGTACTGGGCATCAAAGGGCTACCTGGGGCACCCGAGGAGGAATGGGCTCGCTAGACCGGTGGCGTCAGTCGAATCCTACGCTGCGCCGCCGGAGCAGCCAGTGGAGGCTCCCGCTGCAGTGGCAACAACCGAGGCCGAGCCTGCTCCCTTCCAGATCCAGGCGATCTACGAGACCGTGCAGCCTAATCCTGCCCCTGTCCACTTCGCCCTACCATCAACCACATCATTCGGGGCGCCATCCATCTCCAGGCCAACCAAGTCCTACAGGCGCAGGCTCGCCCCTGTCAGAAGTACTGCGGCCTCCAAGGCGTCACTGAAGCCGAAGACCAAGAAGCCCTAGGCGAGAAGAAGAGAAGGATTCTCGCCACTGCACAGTCAAGTGAAAGGGTTCACGCCCGGGCGCCCCGGTCGATAAGAAACGAGTGAAGCGACGGCCCTCACCAACAACACCGCCCGCATCAGCTTTGGTCTGAGGCCGAACGACCGAGTTAAGACACGTCACGGCTGGGAGTGTCGGAAGCCATTGGCAAGAGCGAGTAGGAACGGCATACCATCGTGGCTCGCCAAGTCTTAGGCCTTTTCGCTCGAGAAGTTGTCTTCGAGCCCAACAAATCCTGTTCTCGAGCCCTTTAGGTCCATACGAGAATATATGGGGGCAATCTGGATTCCCATTACTGATTGGCTCGTCTTTCTTCAGAAGTAACAAGAGGCCTGAACGACTACCTGGGCTGGCTAGAGGAAGAATATGACATCCGCATCGAAGCCCATGACCTGAGCGACCACATCGTCGAGGGTGTAGGACGGTATCAAGCGGAGTTCGACGCCGTTGTTCTCGATTTCCGCGATGCTGTCGACAAGATCGAGAAGAGGGCATTCGAAATCTGTGATTCAATCGAGGAGGGTGACCCAACCGACGCAGACGAGAGGACGGACGAGATACTGCGAGAAGCGAGGGACAGTGTACTGAAGGAGAGTGGAAGGCTCACAGAGAGGCTGAATTCCCTGAATCTGCGGCCCTCGTGGCGGCTGTCATCATCCCCGCGAGCGTCAGACGTCGACGAGCCGAGGATCTTCTATGTGTGGACGTGTGCAGAAGGTTGTGGGAGAATCGAGGGAGCCGGAGGATACGAGCAGCATAGAAGTCTCTATCCTGATCATCATCCTCATGTGAGTGACGGTGCGGGACCGACAAGAGATGGAGGACACCCTTTGCCATGACTCTTGGCAGAGACTTCAGTCAGTCGCCTTCCGAGGTTCCGCTTGACGAAGAGGAAGAGACCATCCTCGATGCGATAGAAGACGTGTTCAAGTTCTGGGTAGAAAGCAAGGATGGAGTTGTGACTTGGAAATCGATAGATGCCGCTGCAAAGAAGCACAAGGTTAGCCCAAACACGCTCGGGTTCGTCTGGCAAAGGGTCGGTTTCAAAGATAAAGGGTCTCCGGGCCTTGGTGAGAGAACTCGAGCACTAGTTTTCTTCTTCTCTCACCGCAGAAACAGACAGTGGGTCGAACGATAGTCAGGGCTCGGGTTCTGTTGGCACGCTCCGCTGGATGGTCGGAATCGTCCGGAATCTACACCTAGGTTTGTTGTGGGGAGAGATAGTAGACGAAGTTCGTTTTGATTCAGAGGCCTCTGGCCTTCGTCCTCGGCATCAGCGCCTTAGCGTGGGCCATCGGCTTCGTCAGGTACTTCGACCACTGGGTCCTCTTCCCCGCATTCCCCAATATCCTCGACTCCCTTGGGATCTCTCTGGTAGGGGCCTATCTTCTGTATCAGGCCCTGGGAAAGAGTCACGGTCCTGCCAACGCCTCAGATGCGGAGCTGGGGCTCGTCTTGTCCGTTTTTGACGACATCGACCCTGCTGACGAATCCTGATGGTCCTGTATCTCGTGAACAGCGGTAGGGGGCGGGCGTGAACGGCCTAGAATTGTGGGGTACCAAGCCCACTCGGGCTCGAACCTCTTCGCCTCTGGATGCCAGCTGGGTTCAGTCGCAGGCCCTTACTCGCAGCCCGTCCCTTCTCAGCAGGAGTAGCAGCGCCACCCCCACCGCCACTGGTGCGAGAGCACCAGCGCCGAATTCGGGCACGCCTGTCGCGCCTCCTTGGGAGACAACGGATGTGGACGTGCCGGAGAAGGCGAAGGCGGGTACGGTCCAGTTGATGTCATAGGTCCCCTGGATCAGGGTGTTGCCGGGATCGAGGGTGAAGCTGCCCGACGAGGCCAGACCAGTCTCGGTGCACGTGCCGGCTATCCCAGTGACATTCGAGGAACAGTCGATTGCATTGTAGGTGGGAATCGTTGAGGAGCCAGTGAACGCCCCGCTCGCGTCAAGGTAGCTGGGATTCATGGCGTAGAATGTCATGGTCCCGCTCTCGGTCTCAGTCCCCGCGAACAAGTCCTCGTGCGTGTTCGTCGTCATGTTGAAGGAGCCACTTACCAGTGTCGCGTTCAGGGTCCCGGCTAGAGACCCGTTCGTCTGCACGTTCTGCCAGTCTATCGTGGCTGCGGTATACGACAACACGATGACTACGCTGCCGTCGGTCGAGGCCCAGACTATTGGTCCCGGGAATGGTCCGGGGTTAAGATACGCCGATTCGAGGTCCATCCCGAGCGAGAGCTGCAACGGCTGGGGAACTGTGAAGTTCAGAGCCCCTAGCCCGACGAAGAAAGCCGGCACCAGGCTCGTGCAGTTGACTCCGTACGAGCAACCCAAGGGGAATGCCTCGGCGGGTACGGCGTCAACTATTCCGATTGTTCCCCCGATTGCGAAGCTGGTCTTGTTCAAGAATTCCCCCGAGAGCGAGAAGTTCGCTGTCCCGCTGGTTACAAGCCCATCCACCGAGGCGGAGAGGTTCTCGGCAAAGACCGCGGTAGAAGCGTTGACGACCTGTCCCAGGATGGAGGCGTAGAAGACTTCCCCTCCCGATTGTGCGTACTCCTGCTGGCCAGGATTTCCGACGCTCCCTGAAATCGTCAGGTCCAGCTGATTTGGTGGAGGGATGGCGTGAGCGATCGGAGCGAATGCGAACAAGAAGACCAGAGCTAGCGGGACTGCGACGAACCTGCCTCTTCCGGATCTAAACAAGTTGCTTTGCTCCAAGCCCCGAAGCCGCACCGTTGCGACCGAAGCTCGGCCTAGATACTGATTCAGAGTATATACCGGTTGAGAAGTCGAGGTTCATCGGTGTGAACGCGAGCTTCAGGTCGAGGCGTCATGGTCGATATGGTCAGGCGATGACCAATCGGCCATATGGTCCGGAGTTGACAAGATGGTCTGAAGATGGAGAGAAGTATGGCCCAGAGATGACACGAGTATCGATCTCGCCATCGGCTCTTCGGCGCAGTGGTTCCCAGTTCGCAGAAAGAGCCTTGGGGGTCAAGGACGCCCAGGGGCCATTCTGTGACGATTGAGGTTCAGTGTCCACTGACAGGTGCTCCTCTCGGCACCTCTGGTAGCCGACCCGATACGACACGCGCCCTCTCCGCCGTGAAAGGATCGGCTAGATTATGCCAAGGCGCAGGAGTGCCACGAAGGTGACCGCCCACGAGACGGCAACGATGACTCCCCACACCAATCTTTCCCTTGCGAGGTCTTTGAGGTATTCAGGCTCCGAATTCGCAGGAGCCACCGACGAAGGCGCTGTTCTGACGATTGGCACTGAAGATATGGCCACGGGCTTCTTTGCAAGTCCTAGCACTTGACCTGAGCTCGCTATCGGCGGTTGGATTCTGGTTGCATCGGCCGTGGGAGGTGCCATCTGCACAATGTCGGGCTTTGAAGGAGGGCTGATCTCAGAGGTGCCGAGCTTCGATGGAGAGACGGCCTCCACCGTGGGCTCGACGCTGACCGCCTTCGGGTTCTGCCTTGCCTTCCGCTTAGGCGCCTCACCCCCCCCGGATGAAACTGCGCCTCTCTGTGTACTCTTATTTTCTGCAGCCATTGATTACCAAATGAGACAGTAGTCCCTATTAGGGATTCTTGGCAAAGACCAAAGAACCTATGGTTCACGTGGGAAACAATCTTCAGGTCTGTGTCAGAGGCTATCTTGAGCGACTCTGGGGGGTCCGCCCCCCAAAACCGGTTCTGAAAGTGGATTTCCTTTGTGAGTACGAACATCCGGTCGACGTGGGACCCTCGGCCCGGACCTGCCATACCTCCCAGCTACATTCGGTCAAGAATGGTCGAGCCCTCTAACTGCAGATAATTGAAGCCAGCCACGACCCCACTCAGTTGATCATATCAAGACATCCGTGTCGCGAGTGACAGTGTGGCGGCGAGCACGTTAGTGGCGCGTATAGGCCTTGGAGACCGCTGAAGCCCCCTGCAAAGCCCCGGACAGGGTTCCTGCCTGAACAGGCTCTATTCGTGTCTCTTGCTTGGCAATCCCAAGCACTCAGCGCAGAAATAGGTGTTTCCCTGCCGGCGATCCATTTCTATACCGTGAATCGCACAGCGCGTTGAAGTCTCATGAGAGGCGGCATCAACCGTGACCAATGCTGCGCCGTTAATGTCGATGCTGTGATGGGGTTGCGTCTGCACCTTGACGGTCCTCACGTCAGTAGTACTGATTGCATGAACTCTTTGTAAGCATGATGAAGCTCCAATTCGAATTTCTGCTCGCGTGGAAACCCATGAAGAGAGGGTTCAGAAGCAGCGGGGACTCTTCAGAAGCTCTAGCCCTCTCGCAAATGGCATGAATCCCGAGGGAGATCTCGACGAAATGATGCAATGCCCCCTTCTTGTCTGCCGATTGCTCGAAGAAGCCTCGGCTCAGCAGTTCGGCGCGCGCGCACTGGCACTATGATTTCCTTTTTGGTCTGAAAGTCATGATGGAAGCTGGATTCGTAAGAGACAAGCTGCGCTCAAACGCAATCACACTTCTCAAGTCGAAAGAACTCGAGGACGTAGGCTTCCCGGCTGAGGAAGCACACTATCGAGAGACCAAACGACGGACTACTGGAAGCTCTATCGTAGGTTGGGAAGGAGCAAACCAGCGAAGAATGAACGAATTCGTTACGTGCGACGCAATCAGTGTGCTTGCCGCTGTCCGTGAGCGTTAACTTGGATTGTCGTTGTGTTCCGGAGTAATTACAACTTTTCCTTGGGCGTGTCCTTCTTCAACGTACCGGATAGCTTCAGCAGCCTGACCTAGGGAGTAGCGTCTCTCTACAACAGGCACCACTTTGCCGGTTTCAAGAAGGTCTTTCATAAAGACCAAGTCGTTCTGGCTCAGTTTCGCCATCAGGTTGTGCATCTTCTTACCCCCGATCATTGTTACCAATCGTCCTAGAAGCATGGTCTGGAGCAGCTGAGTCATGGAGCCTCCGGTCATGACATAGACTCCCTTGGGACTTAACGCACGCTTGTAAGCTAAGATCGAATGGTGTCCGTTGGCGGCAAGAATCAGATCATAGCGCTGCCCATTCTTGGTGAAGTCTTCTTGGGTGTAATCGATGACATGGTCTGCCCCGATCGAGCGCGCCTTGTCCAGATTCCTCGTGCTGCACACGGCGGTCACTTCAGCTCCGAACGATTTGGCAATCTGCACCGCAAACGTGCCGACGCCACCGGAAGCACCGTTGATCAGGACCTTCTGCCCTGGCCGAATCTGTCCTTTGTCGCGAAGTCCCTGCAGGGCGGTGACTGCCGCCATAGGTACGGCCGCTGCCTCTTCGAACGACACGTTGGCTGGTTTCAACGCCAATGCACTTTCACGAGCACATACATACTCGGCAAAACCGCCCAACTTGCTCCCGAATACCTCATCACCTGGCTTGAACCGCTTTACGTCTCTGCCGACGGCTTCAACCCGCCCTGCAATGTCAGCTCCAAGTCTCTTGTTCTTCGGTTTTAGAAACCCAAAGCCCATCAGGCGCACCAAGAACGGCTTGCCTCTCAGAAGGTGCCAATCGTACGCATTCACGGATGCCGCACTTACTCTCACCAACACTTCATCGCCCTTGGGAGCGGGTTTCTCTATCTCTTCGAGCTGAAGAACGTCCGGAGGCCCGTATCTTGTTCGTACGATCGCTTTCATCTGGGCATCCATCTTCGTTTGATTGTGGTCAGATTCACTTCAACTCGCGCTTGGCTCCACTGGCGAGGGGATAGATCGACTACGCAGTCTTTGCCGTAGCATGGCTCTTCCACATCTTCGGGTAGGTTCCTTGCTTCATGATGACGCGCTCGGTCGAGCAAGCGAGACCCTTCTTCAAGGAAGTCATCTCCTCTGTGGGAAGCATCGCGCTCCCTATGGCCACGAGTTCCCCCTTTGCCGACATCAGTGCCAGGGTGTCCCCCTTCGATATCCCTGCCGACATGGAGAGCACGCCAGGGAGCCCCAGGCGCGCGCCGTGACAGATGGCGTCGACGGCAGAATCGCGCATGACGATTTTCTTCGCGGCGCCCAGCGTATCTTCGATCGGTTTGATCAGTGCTCTAAGGGCGGACTCGTCTCCACCTCGTAGCCTGAAGACGGCGTCGCTCAACTGGTGCATGGTTACGAAGCCGTCCGATTCTTTGAGCGGCCCTACTAGCGTCCGGCGAAGCTCCACCATGGTCGCGCCGACCCCAAGCACCTCTCCGATATCGTAGACTAGCTTGCGGATGTAGGTTCCGGACTCACAGAGGCACCTGAAGAGATGCAGGTTACCCCTGGCCTCGTTGAGGTCCAGCTCGTAGATCGTCCTGCTCCTAACCTGGCGGCTGACAGATGACCTCTGAGGAGGCCTCTGGAATATCGCTCCGGTGAACTCCGCGACCACCGCCTCCAGCTGCTTGGCCGGGACAGAAGCGTGGACCCTCATCACTCCTCGGTACTCCTTCGGGAAGAGCAGGAGGAGACTCAGCGCCTTGGTGCCCTGGCCGAGGCCAATCGGGAGAAGGCCCGAGACCGGAGGGTCCAGCGTGCCGCTGTGGCCCGCCCGATCAACCCCCAGCATCTTCCTCACCCACGCCACGACTTCGTGGCTCGTCGGACCCCTCGGCTTGTCAAGAGCAATCAGGCCGTAGTCCAGCATCACTTCCACTGGCCGAGCCCGAGGGTCCCACCCGTGCTCCGGGTCCGCAGGTTCTTCGTCTACGACCACCATCTTCTGGGACTGCAATCTAGTCAGGCCTGTTCCCGATGTAGTGCAGGACGATCTCGGCGACCCTTGATTCGTCGATTGAATCGGTGTCGACGACCAAGTCGAAGGGTTTCAGGTCTTTCCCGAACTCGATTCCGTAGATCTTCTTGTAGAGTTTGTAGTTTTCACTGTCGCGTACGGAGAGGACCTTGAGGCACTGTGATACTTTCATTCCGTCCCTCTTGGCCATCCTCTTCGCCCGGCTCTTGGCGCTTCCCGACAGCCAGACCTTCAGCCCCTTCTCCGCGAGCCACGGGAGAGGATAGCTGGTTATCACGACGCCTCCTCTCTCTGCTTTCTGCAGCAGCCTCGAATCGACGTCCTTGTCGAACCCCGACGACTTTTTCCTTTCATTCAAGAAGCTCATTCCGTCCTTGGTGTCCCACCAGTCGCCGCCTCCAGACAAGTATCCTTCCTCGACCGCCATCTCCTTTAGCACGTCGCCTCCTCCCACAATTGGGATGCCAAGCGCTTCGGAGATCGCCTTGGACACTGTGGTCTTCCCTACCGCTGGCATTCCGGAGATTATGATCGCGTCCATTGTCGAGCGCTCACTAGGTCGTAGTATGCAGCAGCTTGGACAACAGGGTGGAGAATGTAAACGAGCTAAGCATGTACCACCAGAAGAGGGCCATCGTTCCACCCGCGCCCACAAGGTAAGGAATCGGAATCGACGAGTTTGCGACCACGACGCTGAATCCGCCCAGGAAGGACGCCATCAGGTAGTACACCAGCAGCAGAGGTACGAAGGTGATTGCTGTGACCTTCAACCTGGCAGAAGAGACCTTGGCCTGCTCCTGCCTCATCGGGAGTTCCCTCTTCTTGAGCTTCTCTAGTTTGGCCTGGTCCTTTGCGAGCGTAGCCGCCCTCTTTTCTTTGTTGAAGGCCGAGACCTCGGCCTTCATCCGTCTCTCAGCGTCCAGGTTCACCACCTTCCTGGTGACCAGTTGGGTCACCAGACTCAGGCCGATTGCTGTCATGGTGATCAGCAGGGTTGATTCTGGGATTGTAATCGAAGGAATCTTGAAGGCGATTGTCGGGCTGTTGGTCCCGTCGGAGATCGCGATGATGTAAGAACCCGAGGCGTGATTAGGCACCAAGAAGGAACAGCCGCTCAGTTCTCCTGCCGAGTTCGTGACGCAGGTCCCGCTCAAAGACAGTAGCGTGTCGTTGAGCGTCGCGTTGACGCTGTGGTCAGCAACAAGGCCTGACGCGGTGATGATTATCCTCTCGCCGGGACCTCCAGAAGGGTGATTGAGACAGACCGTAGCGCTTACCGTGGATGGACATGAAGTGGACTGGGTTGTGCTCGTGGAGGCGCTCGTGCTCTGGGTTGTGCTCGTGCTCCGGGTTGTACTCGTGATCGTGAGCGTACTGGTGACCGTGACCGTGACTGCACCCGTGCTCGTGGAAGTACTGGTGGTGCTCTGGGCAAGGGCCGGCAAGGCCATCGTCAGGCCAGCCAGAACTACCGCGACAGTGAAAGCGACCAGGAGACATCGCCCGCCTTCGACCCAGGGGCGCTGCGCTTCTCTTGCTCTCTTTGCTGTGTTCATCGCGCGGCTTCCTTGATGACGGCAGCCAGGGCCTCGGCCGTAGCGTCCGCCTTTCCCTCCGCGTTCTTGACTATAAGCATCGGAGCGCCGGTCAGTGTCGATGAAACGGCAAGAAATCCCCGCCCGAGCTCCATCTCCTTCTCCAGCTCCTCCTTGGTCACCGAGTCGCGCGACCTGGCCGCATCTGACGCCCTTCGCGCCCAGACCTCATCTGGGCTGGCTTCGACCAGAATCAGGTGCGTCGGGTTCAAGGCCCTGACTACCTCAAAAGGAAGCCCGGGCCAAAACCCTTCCTTGGTCCTGATGAATAGGTGGGTGTCGACAAGGACGATCTGGTCGGCCATCCTAGAGATCCTGGCCGCTGCGATGGCCTGGAGCTTCTTCTGCCTTCCGACAGGGAGTGTCCTCATCTGGTCCCTGTCCTTGACCCACCTGCGCCTCGTCGCTTCCTCGAACATCACGGTTCCGAAGGTCACCAGCTTCGCGCCTTCGAGCCTTGACTTCAGCCTCTCGACGACCGTAGTCTTGCCTACGCCAGGAATCCCCACTACGACGACCCTTAGTTTCATAGGATTAGCTAGCTCCTAAGAGGCCTGCGAGAGCGGGAGAGATTTCTTCCACCTGCTCCTTCAGAAGCATCTGGTAGTACTGCAGGATGATGTCGATCATCAGGAGTATGCCTATGCCCGTGCCGAAGACTCCGAAGAGGTCCGCGACGCCTGCGATCAGTCCGATTAAGACGCCGCCTATTATTGTGAGCACAGGGATGTACCGATTCAGGACCTGCTCTATCGAGAGGCCAGTCCTCCTGAAACCGGGTACTTGGACGTTTGCGTCCATCAGGTTCTTCGCCACCTGCTTTGCGTTCAATCCGCCGATCTCTACCCATAGCTTGGCGAAGACCACGGACATCCCGACTATGAAACACAGGAAGATGGCCGAATGGATGGGGTCCGAGATCGTCTGGTAGACGCTCTGCGGGGCAGTCATGTAGTAGACCGCGCCTCCCGTAGGATAGGAGGAGTTCGCGACCTTCCACTGCCCGATGTACGGAAGCCACCAGCTGTGGCCGGTTCCCGAGAAGTTGTAGAGAATCCTAGTGAAGAAGGTGATGTTGGCGGCCAGTGCAGAGACCAGGATGACCGGGATGTTCGAAACGTAGAGCAGTTTGATGGGGTAGACTCCCTGGAAACCCCTGTACTTTATGGAAGTGATCGGAAGCTCTACCCTAATGCCCTCGATGTAGACTATGACGAGCAGCATCACCACTGTCAGCACGAACGTCATCAGGCTAGGATACTGGTATGACCGGACGACCATGCTTGGCAGGGTGTTCGTGAAGAACGCGCTAATCGTGGCGGGAACGAAACCGAAGAACTGTGTGACCCCTGTTGCGGGCGAGAACGTCACCGGGGAGAAGGTGTACCACATCACGGTCTGGCAGACTCCCGCGAGGATGAATAGACTGACGCCGCTGCCGAGCCCCCACCCTTTCTGGATCATTTCATCGAGCATGAGGACCAGGACGCCCGCTGCGAAGAGCTGCGCGAAGATCACTACTTCGCCGCCCGTGCCATGAAAACAGTTGCTCGTGACCGTCGACGAGCAGAAGCTACCGAGGGCTCCGCCCAAGATGTAGGCCGCGGACTCGCCCACGATCACGATCATCGTGAGAAGTTTGGTTGCGATCCCGAAGATGGCCCTGTCGTCGGAGTCGCTCATGTTGAGCTTGATAATGTCGCTTCCGACCAACAGCTGCAGTATCAGGCCCGACGTCACGATAGGCCCAATGCCGAGCTCCATGAGTGTCCCTTGGGCGGACGCAAAGACGACCCTCAGGAAGGCCAGCTGGTCCTGCTGCTCCCCCGCTCCTCCAAACCCGTAGAGCGGCGTCGTAGCCATTACGAGGTAAAGTACAAGGGCGAGGCCCGTCCAGATGAACCGCTCGTTTAGGGTCGGTTTCTTTTCTGGCTTCGGTACCTCAGGAAGAACCGTCCCTACATCCTTTATGAAATCACGCATCGAAGCCAATGGAAGAGGCCTACTCCTTGACTACTATCTTTCCGCCCGCAGCCTCTATTTTAGCCTGAGCCCGTTTCGTGAAGAGGCCCACCCTGACCTCGTATGGCGCTCCGACCGTGCCCGAGCCGAGCAGCTTCTGGATTCCCATCGACGTCAAGTCTACGGACTTTCCCTTCATCAGATTGTCCAGGTCGCCTACGTTCATCCAGGTCCTCGGTTTCGGGCGGCCAAGAGGTCTGAAGGGGTCCCTCCCAAAGTGGTCGGGGTCGTACTTGACTAGCCAGCTCCATTTGTGCTTGTGGAGACCGGCGTTGCCGTGTCCGCCTCTCGAACCGGAGTGCCGGTGTTGACCTATCTGCCCGTAACCGTGGGTCCTGCTCCCCCTGTATTTCCTACTCTTTCTGGAGCGGGTCGGCAACCTAGAGCATCCTCCCAACGAGCTCGCTGAGCTTTGGATTGCTCCCGAGCAGTCCCTCTTCCGAGGACGCCCTTCGCATCGATCGCTTGAAGCCACCCCTTGGGGGTGCCAGCCTGAAGAAGGGCCTGAGGCCCTCGACGGCCGATAGGCGGATGTCCCCCTTGACCATCTTCGCAGCCAAGTCTTCGTGGTCTTTGTAGCCCATCTTCTTCAGTGAAGCAGAGTCCAGCGCCTTCGTGGCGCTAACCATCCCACGCTTCTTCAGGAGGGTGGCCAGCAGGTCAACGTCGATTGGCGCCCATGCAACGTGGTCTTTGCAGAGCTTCAGCGTGCCCAGTGTAGAGGGATCTCCCGGCACCACGGATGCGGAGAACCTCCTCACGACCTTGAGCTCCTCGAGCGCTTTCCGGACCGGTCCCGACGAGTTTATCGCCCCGTGCAGGTTGAGAACCAATAGCAAACTCAATCTTGATCACTTCATACGTTTAGCGCGTGCGACATCCTGAAGGCGTCGTAGGCCGCGTTAGCCAATGAGGACGTCGTGTTCGTCGAGCCGAAGGTCCTGATCCAGGCGTCCTTGACGCCCGCCAGCTGGAGGAGGTTCTTGAGCGCGGGCCCCGCGACCAACCCGAGCGCTCTCGGACCCGGTATCACTTCGATCGTCACGCTCCCAGCCTTGCCCCTGATCCTGTACGGGACGGAGTGGGGCCTGCCGCACCTGCACTCCCAGCTGCCGCATCCGAGCTTCACCGGGATGATGTTGAGAAGCGCGGCGTTCGTGGCCTTTTCTATCGCCTCCCTTGTCTGCATCGCCTTGCCCTTGCCGACGCCGAACCAGCCTGCCCCGTTGCCGACGGCGACGACTGCGGAGAACCTGGTCAGCTCGCCCGCGTCGGTCTGCTTCTGCACGACGCTAACCCCGACGACCTCGTTCCGAAGGTCGGGCAGCAGTTTCTTGACGATCTCTGACTCGCGGATCCTCTGGCCTCCCCTGAATATCTCATCGAGCGAAGTGATCTTGCCTTCGTTTACGAGCTTCCCGAGCTTGGTCCTGGGGACCCAGACTTCCTCCTCCTCTCGGCGGTCGCGCCTCCCGTAGGAAGACATCACTTCTTCGCTCCCGTTATGGCAGCCTTCACCTTCTCGAACTGAGCGGGATACTCTTCTGGCTTGAAACCCCCTTTCAGGAGCCCTGCGAAGCCCTTCTCGTAAGCGTCCTTGGATTCCAAGGAAAGTTTCGAAGCGTAATCTGCTATTGTCTTGCCTGTGAGCCTCTCTTCAGACGGGAAGGCCTCCTCTCCGACCGGCACTTCCACCCCTGCCTCTACCACACCCTTGACGAGCGCCCCGACACGACCT
>Ga0116132_1001026_pt1 | contig 22699 bp, 13 predicted proteins | sample June2015DPH_17_1_2_FD_89735 | JGI IMG/M metagenome (GOLD analysis project Ga0116132, IMG submission 89735) | Peatland microbial communities from SPRUCE experiment site at the Marcell Experimental Forest, Minnesota, USA - June2015DPH_17_150 | ecosystem: Environmental > Terrestrial > Soil >... | reverse complement strand
CTCCAGAACTGCAAACACTGTGTGCCGGCACATTTTCGCATCGCGGTTTCCCGCGATCCCCAATTACCTTCGGCCACTTCCGCAATATCATAAACCATCGCTAACAAACCATACGCATCATGAGCATTCAAACAAAAGGTTCCAACACGCTGGCGCTTCATGCCGGCCAGGTCCCCGATCCCACCGCCGGCCTGGTGCCCGTTACTGGGTGAAGAATTGCTTTCGCTGCGTTTTAACAACGATTATACCGCTGACAGACATTCGCATGGCAAAGAAAACAACCAGCGTGCTGCCCGGCTTCAAGCTGACGCTTGGCTACACCCTGCTTTATCTCAGCCTCATCGTCCTGATTCCGCTGGCCTGCACGGTTTGGAAAACCAGCACGCTGACGTGGGACCAGTTCTGGCATACCGTCACCGCTCCGCGCGTGATGGCATCGTATCGCCTGAGTTTCGGCGCGTCGTTTCTGGCGGCGCTGACGAATCTGTTTTTCGGCCTGCTCGTCGCGTGGGTGTTGGTTCGCTACCAGTTTTGGGGCAAACGGTTCGTGGATGCGCTGGTGGACCTGCCGTTTGCGCTACCGACGGCGGTGGCCGGCATCGCGTTGACGGCGGTCTATGCGCCGCACGGCTGGATCGGCCGATGGCTCGCACCGCTCGGAATCCAGGTTGCCTTCACCCGGCTCGGCGTATTCGTTGCGCTCACGTTCATCGGGCTGCCGTTCATTGTTCGCACCGTGCAGCCGGTACTGGAAGATTTCGATCTCGAAATTGAAGAATCCGCCGCCAGTCTCGGCGCGAACCGCTGGCAGACGTTCTGGCGCGTCACTTTGCCCATGTTACGGCCGGCGTTGTTGACCGGCTTCACGCTTGCGTTTGCCCGCGCGCTCGGCGAATACGGCTCGGTCGTTTTCATTTCCGGCAACATGCCGATGAAAACCGAAATCACGCCGCTGCTCATCATCACCAAGCTCGAGGAATTTGATTATCCCGGCGCCACGGCCATTGCGGTTACGATGCTGGTCGCATCCTTCGTGTTGTTGCTGACCATTAATTTTCTCCAATGGTGGAGCCATCGCCATCACCGGCCCGTTTGATCTATGACTCCTGCTTCAACCCTCACCGCTCCGCGCCGCGCTGCTCCCCGCCGCGTGACGGCCGAGCCGCCGTTCGTGCGCTGGCTGCTCATCGGTACCGCGTTGTTGTTTCTCGGTTTGTTTCTGTTCGTGCCCTTGGCGGCGGTTTTCGCGGAAGCATTTGCCAAAGGTATCGGTTTCTATCTTCACACGTTCGACGATGTGGACACCGTGGCGGCCATCAAACGGACTTTCATCGTCGCCGGCATCGCCGTGCCGCTAAATTGCGTCTTTGGCGTCGCGGCGGCCTGGGCGATCGCCAAATTCGATTTCCGAGGGAAGACCGTGCTGATTACACTGATCGACCTGCCGTTCACGGTTTCACCCGTGGTTGCGGGCATGGTTTACGTGTTGCTGTTCGGCGCGCAGGGGTTGCTCGGGCCGTGGCTGTTGGCGCACGATATCAAAATTATTTTCGCCATGCCGGGTATTGTGCTGGCGACGATGTTTGTGACCTTCCCGTTCGTGGCGCGCGAATTGATACCGCTCATGCAAGCGCAGGGCCGCACCGAGGAAGAGGCCGCGCACGTGCTCGGCGCGAGCGGCTGGCAGACGTTCTGGCGGGTGACGATGCCCAACATCAAATGGGGTCTGATCTACGGTGTCATCCTTTGCAACGCGCGGGCGATGGGCGAGTTTGGCGCAGTGTCGGTGGTCACCGACAAAATCCGCGGACCGGGGGGGACAAATACCATTCCGCTGCACGTCGAAGCTCTATATTATGATTACAATTTCGCCGGGGCCTTTGCCGTGGCGTCGCTGCTGACGTTTCTGGCGCTGGTCACGCTGGTGCTGAAAACCTGGGTGGAACGCAAAAACACCGCGCTGCGCGGAACGGAAAACTGATTAAACGCATGAGTGTTGAAGTCCTCAACGTCACCAAAAAATTCGGCCAGTTCACCGCGCTCGACAACGTGAGCCTGAAGGTCGAATCCGGCGAACTCGTGGCCCTGCTTGGCCCGTCCGGTTCGGGCAAAACCACGCTGCTCCGCATCATCGCCGGGCTGGAATTTCCCGACCCTGGCAATGCGCAGGTTTTGTTTTACGGCGAGGACGTGACCACGATTCCTGCCAGCCAGCGCAAGGCCGGTTTCGCCTTTCAGCATTATGCACTGTTCCGGCACCTGAACGTCTTTGAAAACATCGCTTTCGGCCTGCGCGTCCGTCCGCGTCCGGTCCGCCCCAACGAAGCCGAGATCCACGCGCGGGTGGAAAAACTGCTGAAGCTGATCCAGATGGAGCCGCAGGCCCGGCGCTTTCCCTCGCAGCTTTCCGGCGGCCAGCGCCAGCGCGTTTCGCTGGCCCGCGCACTCGCGGTCGAACCAAAGGTGCTGTTGCTCGACGAGCCGTTTGGCGCGCTCGATGCCAAGGTGCGGAAGGAACTGCGCCGCTGGTTGCGCCGATTGCATGACGAAATCCACATCACGACGCTGTTCGTGACGCACGACCAGGAGGAGGCGCTGGAAGTGGCCGACCGCGTGGCCATTTTGCGCGTGGGTCGCATCGAGCAAATCGGCACGCCGGAGGAAATTTACGACAACCCGGCCTCGCCGTTCGTTTATGATTTTCTCGGCAATGTGAACCTGTTCAGCGGCCGGGTGCGCGACGGCACCGTCGTCATCGGCGACACCAAAATCGCGGTGCCGGAAACCGCCGGCGAGTCCGACTCGGACGCCATCGCCTTCGTGCGGCCGCACGACATTCGCGTCACCCGCGAACCGGGCGGCCCGGCGACGCTGGCGGCGCGCGTCATTCGCAGCAACGCCGCGGGCCCGCTGGCGAATCTTGAACTGGTGCGGCTCGACACGGGCGGACAATTCACCGTGCAGTTGAGCAAGGAACAATTCCAGCAATTGCAGCCGAAAACGGGCGAACCGGTGTTCGTGGAATTGCGGAACGTGAAGGTTTTCGCCGACGATTATTCGATTTGAACCCGGCTGCAAACCCTGAGAGGCTGGTGTCGACGGACGAACTTTTTTGGAAATTATTATTTCCACGCCTGCCGCCCGATTTGCAAAGGCGCAAGATTAGCACCCTCCTGGCGGTTCTGTGGGTTGGCCTGCTCCTGGGCGGCCTGATTGCGTTGATGATGGTCTTACAGGCATAATATTGCCTACTTGCATTTCGTCCAGTTGCCATTCACCTCGTGTCCTTGCCAAATTGTGGCAAGCAATTCATTGAAGGAACAATTCCAGGCAGAGATATGGCCACTTCAATCTGGCCGCGCCCTTGCGGCAGAGGATTCTCGGTCGCTGGTTCGATTCCGACCCTCGCCTCCAGCTTCGATGCTTGGGCATCAACGAGTTGTGAAGAACCAAGTTGCAACTGCCAGCAAAACTGCCAGCAGACGGCGGACTTGGTGAAACTCGGCAACGACTCGCCAAAACTCCGCTGAAACTCCGGCAACACTCGCTGACAGGCAATTTGTCCGCGTCGGATTGTGTAAAGCTTACACAACGCGGAGCCAGAGCAGGCTTATCCGGCCGACCAGCCGTCCTGCCAGAGGTCAATGAGGTTACGGATCCCTGTCATCTTCTAAATTTTGTCAGATCCCGACCGTGAAAAACAACCATCGTCTTGGTTCGAGTTTGCTGCATCAAACAAACCGGAGCGGCCATTGCTGCTAAAGGATTTGATCCGGCAAGTCCGTGCTGAATTGACCGAGGGGGTCAATGAGCGCGAACGGAACAATGAGCCGGGCATGTTCGTCGTCTCGAAAACCTGACGTTGGATGTCAATTTTGTGATTGAAAAGGAGCAGACGCTCGACAGCGGAGCCTAGCTAAAAAAACCATTTGCCGAGAGATGTTCAAATTTTAACAAAAAGTATTTGTGTTTTTGACTGCCAGCAAATCACGCAGACGTTTGAGAACCATGGGCTGACCTGGTATCGGAACGAGGAGTTGAGCGAATTGTTACCGGACTGGAACAGGTCTTTGAACCGCATCCTCAATTAACGCATATACCATGCAAACCAAAGGAAACATCATCACTGGCAAATACATATCGCCTGAAAAACTATTGGACGTCCGCTGGCTTGAAAAGCGCATCGAAGTTTTGAAGCGCGATGGAGAGCGGTGTCAGGGCATGGATGAGTTATTTCAACTCGTTTGCACATGTGCCATGATTTGCTCAAGTTAAATCACAAAACGTGCGAAAGTTACTCTTAATACGTCATTTCAGCGCGGTATAAAACACCAAGGTCATTATGGAATGAGGATGACTGCTGGTTTCGGCCGCCTTGTCTTCTACCCACAGATAAAAAGGCTGTTCGGTTACCGACGTGTTCATAACGATCACGGCAACCCGGCCATCCGGGTTTAAAAAGGCGGTCGTCAGCAGGTCATCGGCGGTCGAAGAACTGATGATCCGGTGGGCGCCCGGACGGATAAATTTGGAAAAATGGCCGAGGTAATAGTACGAACTCATGTACGTCAACTCCCCAGTTTCGGTATTGGCGTGAATCGGGGCGAAGCAGTAATTATGGATATGATTCGGCCCGCCCTCCTGATCCAGCAAAACATTCCAATCTGTCCAACCTTCGGCGCCGTTGTTGAAATCGTCGATCATGGAAATTCCATACCTTTCGCCCCAGTGCCAATCGTGGATACGGACTGCGTCAAACGACTCGTTGCAACCTTCCGTGAACAGCAAATGCTTATTGGGAAAGGCCTCATGGACACGTTCCACGTTCTCGAAGTGATCGCCCACATACCAGTGAAAAGCCACGCCCCAGATGTATTGAGCCGCTTGCGGATCTTCCAATTCCACTTCCGCGCGTTGGTACATGATGTTCCGGTTATGATCCCAAATCATAATTTCTTTATCCTTGAGGCCGTTCGCCGCGAAGGTGGGGCCCAGATAATTTTTCACAAAATCGCGCTCTTCCTCAGGAGAGTAAACACACGATTCCCATTTCTGCACCGCCAATGGTTCATTCTGCACCGTCACGCCCCAGATTGGAACGCCTGCCTTGGCATAGGCTTTGATGAACTTGACATAATATGTGGCCCAAGCTTGGTAAAACTCGGGCTTCAGTTTGCCGCCGTGCAGCATGTCGTCATTGTCCTTCATCCATGCTGGTGGACTCCAGGGGCTGGCGAACAGTGTAAAATTATTTCGACCTGCTGTCGCCAGTACTCCCTTGATGAACGGAATTCGATATTTCAAATCATGGCTGATATCGAAGCTCGCCAAGGTCGTGTCGTCGTTCGTGACGTAAGTGTAACTTTCGCTGGAAAAATCTCAACTATTGATGGAAGTGCGCCCCAACGTATAGCCGATGCCTTTTTGCGGGTCAAAAAACGCCGTCAGGATTTCGCGCTGTTTATCGGCGGGCAGTTTATAAAACGTTTCCGCCGCAGAGTCAGTCAGAGCGCCACCAATGCCAAGCATGGTTTGAAATTCCTTGGAGGGATCCACAAAAATGCATTCCTGCTTTTCGGTATGTTGCGGCATATCGGTGAAACGCAATTCGCCGGTGTCGGCAAGCCGTTGCCCCGTATCCTTGGCCGTTACATAGACGGTGACCGGCCCTGCTGTATAATTGGCGGCTTGACTTACATCGACACCGAATACTGCGGTCAAAACAGTTGCGCCTGTAAACAGGCTCGGCATCATGGTGGGAATCAATCGGCTTATCATAATAATTAACCGGCTATTTCCAGAGCTTTTTTAACAATCTCAATGTCGCTAATTCCCCTGAACCCGCTAAATCCAACCGAAAGTTTCGACCCATCTTTTAAAGCAACCGGTTGGCCGCCTTGCCAGCCAATAAAATCGGGACGGCTTATCCCATAAATGCGCTCATCGATTTCGCCATTGAAAACTTTTTTTTCGTATTCGCCTGTGGCCATTCCGGTTATCCAGACTTGGCTGGCTTTGGTCCACGCAATTTGGTAGGTGCGGCGCGAGCGTGCTTTATCGTCTCCATACAATTTGCCATAAACATTGCCCTGCTCATCGATGATACAAAGCGCCACGTTGCCATCGGTAATTTTGCTGTCAACCGGACCCTCCATGTATTTGGGCAATAAACTGGTAATGGTTTCGATAATTTTCTCTATTTTTAGACTTAACGTGCTGTTTTCCATCCGTTTTTGTTTTTAAAATTGTTGTTAAGACTTATTTAAAGTAAATGCACCGGTCAAGGAATGGGCAATGGAGCACCATATTTCTGCAATGAAAAACGGAAAGGGGGAAACGGCCTAAGATTCACCCACTGTCATCCGGTTGCCGGGGGTGGAGAATTTGTGGCAGATGCTTACCAAGAGCTTTGCTCAAATGCAGCCGCGTGACCAGTGGCTCCACCATGTCCAACACCCGGCTCTCCTTCAGGTCCGACACCGAAATACGATTGGCCTCCCGATTTGTACACCGTTTACCCGAATGGAATCGGAAAAGGTCAATTGAAAGGTGGTTTTGGGCAATTCAGCGGTAGAAGTAGTTCCTGCATGCATGTAGCCTCAGAGAATTGTCTGCCGTTGGCAGACTTAAGTCCTGAAATGCGCACGATTCGCTTTACTTCCGGGTCACACCGAAATGGTTACCTTGGCGAGTTGCCGCGCGAGGCGAGATTTGCCCGGAAAAACCGGCCAAACTGGAAATCATATGAAAAAGTTCATTGTATTAGAGATGCTGCTTGCCTGTTTTTATGCAGTGGCCGGCAATGTGAGCGAAACGACGGGATTAGATAACGCTCGTTTTGTAAACCCATTCATTGGCACCGGATCTGCCGGGGGACCGGCGCTATGTGGGCCTGGGCATACCTATCCAGGCGCCATTGTTCCTTTCGGCCTGGTGCAAGTAAGTCCTGACACCGGAAACATCGGTTGGAACTATTGCTCGGGCTATCGTTATGAAGATTCGAGCATTATAGGGTTTTCTCACACTCATTTGAGCGGAACCGGATGGATGGACTTGGGGGACTTGAGGTTCATGCCATTTACCGGGAACGTACAGCAGGAGGATTATCGCAGCCGATTTTCGCATGCGGATGAAAAAGCCGATCCCGGTTACTATTCGGTGCAGTTGCCGGATTACAACGTCAAGGTAGAACTGACGGCCACCGAGCATTGCGCCTACCACCGCTACACATTTGCCACCAACACCGCGCAGCTGTTGATTGATCTGCGATACGGCATCGTGCCAACGAAGGAGGATTTGGAAACGCACGTGATTAAGAGTGAGATTGAATTTGAAGGATCAAACGCGCTTTCCGGTTACACCATCACCAAGGGCTGGGCCGGAGAAAAGCACGTCTATTTCGTGATTCAGTTCGGACAGCCGATTGCCGCCACCACTTGGTTGAGCCCAACCAACGCCACGCGCAATCAACGGTTGGTATTGACATTCCAGGACCAGACCAACGTGATGCTTGAAGCCAAAGTCGCCGTCTCCACCGTTGACGTGGATGGCGCGAAAAACAATCTGGTCACGGAGATTCCCGGCTGGAATTTTGAAAGCGTCAAGGTAGCGGCTTATCAGGAATGGAATAAATGGCTAGCAGCGATCCAAATTGAGGGGACCCCGGAACAAAAAGAAATATTCTACACCGCGCTATATCACACTTTGGTGGTGCCGAATAATATCGCGGATGTGGATGGGCGGTATCGCGGAGCGGACAACAAGGTGTGCGTTTCGAAGACCAAAACCTATTATTCCACCCTTTCGCTGTGGGACACGTTTCGGGCGAAGAATCCGCTCTATACCATCCTCTGGCCGGGCGTGGACAGGAACATGCTAGAGACGTTTTTGGCGCACTTTGACGTTCAAGGATATTTGCCAGTGTGGACTTTATGGGGACACGAGAATAATTGCATGATCGCCAACCATGCCATTCCAATAATCGCCGACGCCTATTTGAGAGGAATTTGCAAGGATGATGCGGAGCGGGCTTATACTGCCATGAAAACATCCTCGACGGTGAACCATCTTAAATCAGATTGGGACATTTATATGCGTTACGGCTACTATCCTTCCGACCTGATAAAGGAGGAGGCCGTTTCACGGACACTTGAAAGTGCCTTCGATGACTGGTGTGTGGCTCAGATGGCGAAGATGCTAGACAAAAAGGAGGATTACGCGCTTTTCACGCGACGGTCTCAATTTTATCGAAACCTGTTCGATAAGACCACCGGCTTGATGCGCGGAAGAAATTCCGATGGCTTCTGGGTAAGCCCATTCGACCCTTTAACCATCTCGCATGCAGGAGACGTGGGTGGAGATTACACCGAGGCCAATGCGTGGCAATACACCTGGCATGTGCAACAGGATCCTTATGACTTGATTAGGTTGATGGGAGGGGATCAGGCATTTGTTGCGAAGCTCGATAAAATATTCACCATGCCTTCCAAGGTCGAAGGTGGCGTCACTGTAGATATAACCGGGTTGATTGGCCAGTATGTGCATGGAAACGAACCCTGCCATCATGACGCCTATTTGTATGATTACGCAGGAATGCCATGGAAAACCCAGGAGCGGGTGCATCAAATTGTTTCCCTGCTTTATAATAATACGCCGGGCGGGATATGTGGGAACGACGATTGCGGGCAAATGAGTGCCTGGTACATATTTTCGGTGCTGGGTTTTTATCCGGTGAATCCCGCCTCGGGGATTTTTGCATTCGGAAGCCCGTCACTAAAAAAAGCCACCATGATGCTTCCCAATGGCAAAACCTTCACTGTGGAAAGCATGAACAATTCACCAGACAATATTTATATTGAGCGCGTTGAATTCAATGGCAAATCATGGCCGTACAGTTACATCCGCTACAAAGACATTGCTGAAGGCGGCCAGTTGAAAATATTCATGGCCGCCACGCCAAATTATGAATTTGGGAAATCGAGATCCGATCGTCCGCCCTTGGAATAAATTTACACTAATCTCCACTGGAAATAATTCCGACCCATGAAATTCTCCTCTCTATCGCCCCTCCTGCTGACGATCATTTGTACCGCGCTTTGCTCCTCATTTGCGTTCGCCGCCGAAACTGCGCCTCGCGAACATCTTTCGCTCGATGCCAACTGGAAATTTCATCTGGGTGACGACTGGCCGGGCGCGCTGCGTTTGGACAAGGCCGGCGCGAGCACGGGCCCGGCGGCCGCGGAATTCAACGACAGCACCTGGCGCACAATCAACTTGCCGCACGATTGGGCGATTGAATTGCCGTTCGACAAAAATGCCGACACCAGCCACGGCTTCAAGCCGATCGGGCCGGGGTTTCCTCAAAACAGCATCGGCTGGTATGGCCGCACGTTTGATTTGCCCGCGTCGGATTCGGGCAAAAGAATCTGGCTGACGTTCGACGGCGTGTTCCGCGACGCGACGGTATGGGTCAATGGCTGGCTCGTCGGGCATCATGAGAGCGGCTATTATCCGTTTCGTTACGACATCACGGACGTTGTGCGTTTCGGCGACAAAAACACCATCGCCGTGCAAGTGGACGCGAGCAAGTTCGAGGGCTGGTTTTACGAAGGCGCGGGCATTTACCGCCACGTCTGGCTGGACAAGACCGCGCCGGTGGCCGTCGCGCCGGACGGGGTTTTTGTCTCGCCTCGGTTTGAAAAGAACATGCCGCAAGGGCGTTCTGAAATTGCCGTCGAAGTCAGCCTTCTCAATACGACGACAAACAAGGCAAATGTGACGGTGAACTGTGAAATCATCGCCCCGGACGGAAAGCCGGTGAAAAAGTTTTCCGAATCGGAAAAATTGAAACGCGATTCGTTCAGCCTGGTTATATTGGAATCGAATATTTCCTCGCCCGTTCTTTGGTCGCCTGAAAATCCAAAACTTTACAAACTTGTCACCACCGTCGAAGTGGACGGACAGGTTGTGGACCAGGTTGAAACGCCCTTCGGTATCCGCACTGTCGGCTTCGACAAGGACAAAGGACTTTTGCTGAACGGCAAGCATTACGAACTTTACGGCACGTGCAATCATCAGGACATGGCGGGCGTCGGCGCGGCATTGCCGGACGCGTTACAGTATTTCCGGGTGAAAAAGTTGAAGGAGTTTGGTTGCAATGCCATCCGCACGTCGCACAATCCGCCCACGCCGGAACTGCTTGATGCCTGCGACCGGCTCGGCATGTTGGTGATGGACGAAAATCGACTGCTCGGCAGCGATTCGGAAAATCTGAAAAAATGGAGCGACCAAATCCGCCGCGACCGCAATCACCCGAGCGTCGCCATTTGGAGCATCGCCAACGAGGAATTTACCGTGCAGGACACGCCACAGGCCGCAAACGTCGCCCGCACCATGCAGGATTTTGCGCATCGGCTTGATCCAACGCGCCCGGTGACTGATGCCGCGAACGAAGGCGACGTATTTGCGGGCATCAATTCCGTTATTCAGGTGCGGGGCTGGAACTATAATGTCGGGCCGGACATGGACAAATACCACGCCGAGCATCCCAATCAGCCGGAAGTCGGCACCGAACAGGCCAGCACCGTTTGCACCCGCGGCATTTACAAGGACGACCCGCTGCATGGCTATGTCAGTGCCTACGATCTTCAAGGCACGCAGACGGCCGAAGACTGGTGGAGCTATTTCGACGCGCGTCCGTGGTTGTCGGGCGGATTTGTGTGGACGGGATTTGATTATCGCGGCGAGCCGACGCCTTATGGCTGGCCGTGCATCAATTCTCACTTTGGCATTTTGGACACCTGCGGTTTCCCCAAGGACAATTTTTATTACTACCAGGCATGGTGGACAACCAACGTCGTTTTGCATCTACTGCCGCACTGGGATTGGGTGGGCAGGGAAGGCCAGGACATTGACGTGTGGGCCTACAGCAATTCCAAGGAAGTGGAACTGTTCCTCAACGGCAAGTCTCTTGGCCTCCAGACCATGCCGCACGACGGCCACCTGGCCTGGCGGGTCAAATATGAACCGGGCACCTTGAGCGCGAAAGGTTTTGACGCCGACGGCAAGGTCATCGCCGAAACAAAGGAAGAAACCACCGGTGACGCGACGGCAATTCAACTCACGCCCGACCGCTACGCCATCAACGCCGACGGCGAGGACGTGAGTGTGATCAAGGTTTCGGCAGTGGACGCGGACGGCCGCTTCGTGCCGATTGCACAGAATCTGGTTCATTTTGAGCTGACCGGCGCCGGGAGAATTCTCGGTGTAGGCAACGGCGACCCGAGTTGTCACGAAGCCGACACGCTCGTGCTCGAATCGCCGGAAACAGTGATTCCGCTAAAAGACTGGCACTGGAAACTCACCACTGATGTCCAAGACTCCAACCTCGTCGAATACACGGCCACACTTGACGATTCAGCTTGGAACAAGGACACGTTAGAAGAAAATGACTATTCGCAATTGGAGCCAAATCAATCAGCCGTTTTCCGGCAACGTATCACATTATCAGCGGCTGATTTGGCCAGTCCCAAGATTCTAATCCAGATCGGACGCATTGATGATCTCGGTTGGGTTTATGTGAACGGCCAGTTGGCGGGCGAAGCACACGATTGGTCCGCGATGCAGACCTTTGATATCAAAAAGTTTTTGCAGGATGGTGACAATGTTATCGCTGTGGGCGTGCAAAATATCGCCGCTGGCGGCGGGATGGGCTGCGGCGTATATCTGCGGCTCGCGGGTCATCCCATTGCGCCCGCGTGGTCGCGCAGCCTGTTCAACGGCTTGGCCGAAGTCATCGTTCAGTCCGGCACGAACGCCGGCGAAATCAAGTTGACGGCGAGCGCAGACGGCTTGCAATCCAAGACGGCGACGATTCAAACTGTTGCCGAAACGGCGAGGTCAAGTGCCGAACATGTGGTGAGTCATTGAACCGATTTCTCCAAAGATTAACCTGAATACAAACTTCACAACAGCAGTGTCTGGTCCACGAGACGACCATGAAACATTTTCTCATTAAACTTTTGGCGGTTCTCGTTTCTTTCCGGGTTGTCGCGGCTTGCGCACAAGTGGATGAAGTTGATCCCAGCATTGGTGGAGTGCCCTTCCTGCTCCAGCCAACGCCGCCGGCGGTCTTTTTGCCCAACAGCATGGTGCGCGTGTATCCGATGCGCATGAACCAGTTGGACGATCAGATTCATTCGTTTCCTTTGACGACGGTCACTTACCTGGGCGGGCTGTTCCGGCTCATGCCATTCGACGGAACACCCAATGACGATACTTGGAATCGTCCGCAGGCTTACGACAACGAAATTGAGACACCATACTACTATTCCGTTAAGTTTGATGATTCGTTGATTCAAACCGAATTTGCTCCAACCGCGCGTTGCGGTCTCTTTCGTTTCGCCTTCCCGTCCGGCAAACCGGTAGTGTTGCTGGCCAACCATCGAGGCGGCGATTTTTTCAGCGACGGTCAAAATGCCGTTTCCGGTTTTGAAGAAATTGTGAATCATGGCCAGGTAACACCCGGCGTGGTCCGCGCCTATGTTTATGGCCAGTTCAGCGCACCGGTCAACATTGAAACAAACCCGACTGCCAGTGGGAAACGCCTGACCATCACGGCGGGGAACGGTCAGAACGTTTTGGAATTTCGCTACGGCCTTTCCTTCATCAGCGTCGAACAAGCCAGGAAAAATTTACAGGAGGAAATTCCGGCATGGGATTTCGACCCAGTCAAACGAGCCGCCCGTGATCGCTGGAATCAAGTTCTCGGCCAGATTCAAGTGGAAGGCGGCACACCGGCTCAGAGGAGAGTTTTCTACACCGCTTTGTACCGTTGTTATGAGCGCATGATTGACGTGACCGAAGATGGAAGCTATTACAGCGCCTTTGACCACAAAGTTCATCGGGATTCCCGCCCCTTTTACACGGACAATGGACTGTGGGACACTTACCGCGCTTTGGAACCACTGCAAACCATCCTTAACCCGGGAATGGAAGCCGACAAGGTGCAATCGTATGTCCGCATGTATGAACAATCGGGATGGATGCCGGAATTTGGCGTGCTTTGGGGCAATTTCGAATGTATGACGGCAAACCCCGCCGCCGCCTGGATAGCCGACGTTTGGGCCAAAGGAGTTACCAACTTCGACCTTGCAACCGCCTACGCGGGCATAAGGAAAAATTCTCTCGAAGGCACGTGGCTGCCCTGGCGCCGGGGACCCAAATGTTCACTCGATGATTTTCTTGACCAACATGGCTACATGCCCGCGCTTCATCCCGAAGAAAAAGAAACCGTCGAGCGGGTTGATTCGTTCGAGCGGCGTCAGGCCGTGTCCGTCACGGAAGGGCAAAGTTACGATGACTGGTGCACTGCCCAGATTGCTCGCGACTTGGGCAAAGAAGCCGACTGCCAACTTTTTCTGAAGCGCGCCGCCGATTACAGGAATATCTTCCGCGCGGACAAAGGCCATGTATGGCCGAAAGACGCCGAGGGCAATTGGATTGAACCGTTTGATCCGGGATGGTCCGGCGGTCTGGGCGGGCGTGATTATACCACCGAAAATGACGGTTACACTTTCGATTGGAGCGTTCAACACGATTTGCAGGGACTGTTTGAATTGATGGGCGGGCGCGCTCAAGCCGAAGCGAAATTGGATCAACTCTTTCATCAACCGCTCAGCCGGGACCAATACGAATTCCTGGGTCATTTTCCAGATTCCACCGGCCTCGTCGGACAATTTTCCATGGGCAACGAACCCAGCTTGCATATTCCCTATCTCTACGACTATCTGGGCGCGCCCTGGAAAACCCAAAAGCGCGTTCGGATGTTGCTGAACGGCTTTTTCACCGACTCACTATTTGGAATGCCTGGTGACGAAGACGGCGGCGGCATGAGCGCGTGGGTGGTGTTTTCCATGATGGGATTTTATCCGGTTACGCCCGGCGTGCCGATTTACGTCCTCGGCAGTCCGGTTTTTGATCGCGTCACCATTCATTTGCAAAATGGCAAGACCATTCGGATCATTTGCCGGGACAATTCACGGGAGAACAAATACATCCAAAGCATCCAACTCAACGGCAAGCCGCTGCATCAGGTTTGGTTCCGGCACGCCGACATCGTCAACGGAGCCAGGCTGGAGCTGCAAATGGGCAATCTCCCAAACAAGCAATTGGGCGCGGACCCCGCCACTTTTCCGCCGTCGGCCATTTCGCTTGATCCTGATAAATTTCAACGGTTAACAGATTGAGCATGGAGAATTTGGCCCGATTGACATGCTCATTTATCCATATTGATCAGGAACGTTGTCCGCAGAATAACAGTGTGCGAAACTTTACAATCACTTAAAATGAGAAAATTAATAGCTGGTTTAGCAATCGTATTTTTTTGTTTGGGAACGCCAAAGTCATTCGGTCAGGTTTACTACAAAACAGACATCCCAAACAAATATCTTGACGAAAACATATTCCTGAAAGAGAAGCCAGATACGACACGTCCGCCTTCGTTCGACCAGATCAAGCCATTATTGCCAGAGCCACATTGGCCCGCCAATCCCGATGCCATTAAATGCTACTGGTCAATTTGGGAACGTGAATTTGCCCATTTGCATCAGGTCACTCCCGAAAATGGATTTGTATCTCCCTATTTAGAACCGCCATTTAGTGGAGATATCTTTATGTGGGACGACTGCTTCGATATGATGTTTGGCAGTTATGGCCACCATGCGTTTAACTTTATTGGGACATTGAATGACTTTTACTGCAAACAGCATAAGGATGGTTTTATCTGTCGTCAGATCAGCATGTCAAATGGACAGGATATTTTCGAAAAATTTAATCCGGTCAGCACTGGCCCAAACTTAATGCCGTGGGCCGAATGGGAGTATTTTTTAAATTTTAGCGATACGAATCGGCTAAAAAAAGTATTTCCCCCATTGCTTGCCTATTATCAATGGTATATGACGTGGAGGTCCTGGCCGGATGGTTCTTATTTTTCGAGCGGATGGGGATGTGGCATGGATAATCAGCCAAGGCTTCCGAAAGGGGAAGGGTTCGATCCGCGCTTCAGCACGGGGTTTATGTCCTGGATAGATATAACCCTTCAACAAATATTTGTTGGCAAGATATTAATCCAGATGGCCGACGTGCTGGATCGCAAAGAGGATGTAAAGAACATAGAAACCGAAGTGGAAAAATTAACCACATATGTTCAAACAAATATGTGGGACGAAAAATCGGCATTCTTTTATGACCGGTACAGAGATGGCTCATTGAATCATTTAAAAAGTGTAGCTGGATACTGGGCTCTATTGGCAGGTGTTGTTCCTCCTGAAGATGTCGATAGATTTATCGCTCACCTTGATAACCCCGACGAATTCAAAAGAGCGCACCGGGTGCCGACCCTTTCAGCCGATGATCCCGGTTATGTTCCAGGGGGTGGATATTGGTGTGGGGCGGTATGGGCACCGACCACCTACATGGTATTGAGAGGACTTACAAAATATGGAAGAGATTCACTGGCGCATGACATAGCCTTAAATGATCTGGATAACGTGGTGAAAGTATTTACTGAAACAGGGACTTTTTGGGAAAATTACATCCCAGACGGAACGCAAGGAAGTGGCATGAAAGATTTTGTTGATTGGGATGGACTGATTCCTATTAATGAGATGATCGAGTATGTATTTGGAATTAGACCAAACGTCCGGGAAGGAATCATTGTATGGGATGTCCGCCTTTTGGATGAACATGGAATAAGGAACTATCCATTTGGCAAAGACGGATTGGTAAATCTCATTTGCAAAAAAAGAGAAAAGATAACCGACAAACCTCAAATAACTGTTTCTTCAAACGTGCCGTTTAAATTAAAGTTAATATGGGCTGATGGAAGTGAAGTAATTGATGTGACTAAAACACGTGATTGATATTATAATGTCAACTAACTTTAAAAGTCAGCGACTCCTCCTTTCCCACAATTTATTTCCGTCAGACTTTGCAAAACCTCTTGATTGGCTCCCACGTTGAGGACACACCATCCTGATTCGCTATGAAAAAATTTACGATGCTCGTCGGATTGCTGGCCTCCATTGCGGTGATCCACGCGACGGACCGTTCGAACACTGCACCCAAAGAGCCGATGAGCCCGTTCGGCATCGGCTCCGGCGCAACCGCCAGTCGCACAATTGAGACCCTGCAGACCTGGGCGCCGCAAATGCGGGACATCGGGATCACATGGTATCGGACCGGTGGAAATGCTGGTTGGGGTGACCTGCAAAAACCGGATGGCCAATGGCAGTGGGAGGAATTGGATAAGCACATGGCCTATTGGGACCACTTGGGCATCAAGTATGGCTTGCTTCTTTGGGGCCACAATTCCAAGGATGCCGGAGGGCTGCCGGTCAAAGGGATCAATGATTGGAAAACCTATGTCGAGAAGCTCGCTGAGCACGTAAAAGGGCGGGTCCAATGGTTAGAGGTTTGGAACGAGCCGCCGAACTTCACTGCCAAGGGCCAGACAGCGGAGGACTACGCCAAGATTGTTGCCGCCGCCTACGACGCGGCGCACCGGGTGGATCCAGGCTTCAAGGTCGGCCTCACCGCAAAGTCGGCGGACATCAACTATCTCGAGCATGTCATCCGTCGCGGAGCCAAGGACAAATTCGATTGGATTTCCCTGCACCCGTATGAAGTCCTCGGGGGCGTTTCGGACAACAAGGGTACAGAACCCCTTTTCATGCACATCGTGCCGACTCTACGGAAAATGCTGGCGGCGCAAGACCCGGCCAGGGCGAATGTGCCGATCCTTTTCACCGAGCTGGGATGCGATGCCGACCCGCCGGGGAAGGCCTATGGCAAGGGCCCGGACGGCGCCGCGCACGCCCTGATCAAGGCCTACACCTTGGGAATTGCGCAAGGTGTCACGCAAATACAGTGGTTTGAAGGGCGTGACGGCGACAGCGGACCGATGGGCCTGCTCGACGCCAGGAGCAATGCGCGCCCGGCCTATACGGCCTACGGGAACATGATCAAGCACTTTGGCGACCATCCCAAATACCTCGGCTGGGTACTGCTCAACGGGCGAGACTACGGCTTTGTGTTTGAGGGCGCCAACAGCATCGTGCTCTCGACCTGGGCGCCCAAGGGGGACCCCGACAGCGTGTATTTCGGCCAGGCGGTAAAAATCCTAGACCCGCTCACCGGAAACATCATTAACGCTCCCACCTACGACCTGACCGTTTCGCCCATTTTCGTGCTGGGCGTGCCGGAAAACCTGGTCGCACAAGCGAAAGAGAACAAGAACAAGCCCCTTCCTTGGGACGGAGATTACAGCAACGCGAAATCAATCTCCGTCTCTTACAGCGAGGACGGAAAGGCCATCGCCAAAGGATTGCATCCCACCTCAGGCGAAGACATTGGCCGGGCCGTGGTGCTCTATGGCGGCGGGTTCCGCGAGGGCTCTGTACCCGGGGGCGACGCGTTCATCGTGGACCCGAATTTTCTGTCCTATAAAACCGGACCAATCGAAATCAGTACAACTGTGCGTCGCAAAGATCCGGCCAAGTCGGTGTCTGTCACGCTGCGATACGAATATGACAATCCGCTGGATCCGGTGGGAATCGATCCGTTCAAGCAAATGCCGCCGAAGGAAATCACCGCAGGAGGTGGTTGGACGACGCTCACGTGGAAACTTGACGACGCGGAATTTAACAGCTACTGGGGTTACAATTTCAGCTTCAACGCTGGCAACTATTTGGTGAAGGACGTGACGGTGATGAAGCTTGCGGGCATGTAACCTACTTGGCATTCCATTTTCGGCCGCGATGGAGAAAATGGCTTCATTTCTCTGCGGATAGAGGTCAACCATCGGCTGGCCACAACAAGGAAGACTAACTAGTGTCTGGCCGGAAGCGCGAATTTTCGAAATAGTGCCCGCCGTGGATGGCCGGCGGTTTTCCACGCATATTTTCTGACGCCGTTTAACTCAACCTGTCCAAATCGCAGTGAGACTTTTCAACAAATTATTAAGCTTTCTATTGCCTTTCTATTGCTGAAGGGTGATGTTCCATTACCTATTGCTTGTCTTGGAAATGTTTTGCATGTTAGACTGTGACAATGATAATTCTGCGGTATTTACTAGTAATTGTGCTTGTTTTCGGTGTGTGTGTTTTGCGTTGCAACGGTACGCCTTCGACACCGGCTTGGATAACTGCGAGTGGCAGCGCAACGTCGGTGACTGTAAACTGGGGATCAAGCTCCGGTGCCACCAGTTATGAGATCTACCGCGGCACTTCCAGCGGAGGTGAGACGCTTCTGATAAGCGGCGTCACCAGCACCAGCTATACTGACACCAGTGTAACCAACGGCACGACCTATTACTACAAAGTTGTCGCGGTGAATGGTAGTGGTTCGTCCAGTTACTCCAGCGAGGCGAACGACTTCCCCAATTCCACCGGTGGAACCGGTGATATCAACCTCGCCGGTTACACTCTGACATTCGACGATGAGTTCAATAGTCTGAGCCTGTCGTCCAGCAGTCCAAAGGGGTCGGCGAACTGGTATGGATATCCTGCCTATGGCGGCGCCGGCTGGTTCTCCGCATCGGCTTGGAATCCAACCGCATTCAGCGTTTCCGGCGGCGTATTGAACGACCTGTGCTGGTCCAACCGCACGCTAATCAACGGCCAGCATTGGCAATCGGGCATTATGTGCTCGGTGGATACGACGGGAGCCGGTTTCAGCCAGCAGTATGGATATTTTGAAATCCGCTGCGAGATGCCCAATGCGGGTGACGGCGCTTGGCCCGCTTTCTGGCTGGATACGACCTCGGGCCTAACGGGTGGCACCAATGAGGAGATCGACATTCTCGAATGGTACGGCATTTGTAACACGCCCGGCAGTTATCAGGCTTTTATGCAGGAAGCGAGTCACAGCTGGAGTCCGAATGGCTCGGAGAATCCCCCCGGCGTGCCGTACTTGTACTCGCCGCAAACCCCAATGCCGGGAGGAGCTTATCCGTGGCAGGGCTACCACACCTATGGCTTTTTGGTCACCACCTCGACCATGACTTGGTATATTGACGGCGTACAGGAGCACCAGATTGCAACGCCAACTGCTTATCTGAGGACTCCATTCTACATATTGGTGGATTACGCGCTTGGCGGCGGCTGGCCGCTGGACGGAACACCGTTCACCACCGGCGGCAGCTCGTCGCTCCTCGTGGACTGGGTTCGTGTGTACTCCCAACTGACCCAGGCCGCGCCTCCGACCCTAGCCGCAACCCTGAGCGGAAGCAACCTGGTGCTGACATTTCCAACCCAAAGCGGGTTTCAGTACCAGGTGGAATACAAAAACAGTTTAAGCGACGCAGCCTGGAATTCGCTGGGCGGGCCCATTGCAGGAAGCGGCATCGTCCAAACAGCTACGGATACGATCGGTGAAACTAATCGCTTTTACCGTCTCCAGGTCCAGGCCCAATAATGCGGATTGACCATGGGATAATAGTTAAATCGTCCATTGCTAAAGTGTGATGTTACATTGCTCATTTTTGACAGGGAACACCCTACATTCTAATATGAATAGTATGCGCCTTATTCCCGACTGGCCAACCGACACGGGACCACGAACAAAACATCTTTGGAAATTCCTGCGCCGGTACTTGACAAAATCTAATCTTAACCCGTTTAAGAAACTTTCTTTCTGAAATTTATGAAGGCGAATCGTTCAGGGTCTCCGTTGCAAGTTCTTATGATTGCAGCTGGCATGGGGTGCGTTCGAAAATGTGGATTTAACATGCCGAACAAGCAGCCAGGCGTTGATCCATCGACTTTCCCGCCCTCAGCCATGTCCGTTAACCCGGCTATTTTCGGTGGCAGCGAGCAATAAATGAAATCAGATCGCCTCGTTCGGTAACATCCAATTGAATCACATTGAATCGTCGAAGAGTGAAAAATAGTTTGCTGAAAATTTTTGCGCTTATCTTGCTGGCATCGTCATCCGTCACTGCGCAGGAAGATAATGGACGTCTCTTTCCCGCCTACCAGAACGAACTTAACATTCCTTACTGCACGGTGGATGGCAAAACGGAGACGCTGAACGCGTTCCTACCAATAAAGGCCACCAAACGCGTGCCCGCCATCGTAGACATCCATGGCGGCTGGTGGTTTGGCGGTGACGCGGTGACCCAACCCAAAGGTGTGGGTGGTTGGCAGGTGTTCATGCGGCATGGGCTGGCCATTTTTTCCATCAGATATCGCTTGGGAGCGGAAGGAGGTTTTCCGCAAAACATCCGCGATTGCCGCAATGCCATCCGCTTCATCCGAAAAAGCGCGGCGCGCTTCAATATTGATCCCGAAAGAATAGACGTTTGCGGTGAATCGGCGGGCGCTCACCTAAGTTTGATGGTAGCCATGATGGTACCTGGAGATTTTAATGATGGTGGACCAACGCCCGGACTTGAGGGCATCAGTGCCAAGGTGTGCGGCAGCTTCAGCTACGTTCCACCGACGGATTTTGTCCGCTTTTGGAATGAGGGACCGAATGATGCCATCACCAACGGCAACGGAAAGATATCCTTTCGTGGCCCTGATGGTAATATCCCCAATGATTCACGTCCGCATTTCCGGATTCTTTTTCACGGCATCACGCCCGACACGCCAGCGCATAAGGCGTTGTACACGCAAATGTGCCCAATTGGCCAAGTGCGAAAGGATGTCCCCCCGTTACTGATTTGCGACGGTCAGAAAGACCCAATTGTGCCTGGGCTGGAAGGCAAAGAACTCTACGAGAATCTCGTGGCTGTGGGCGCTCCTGCCACCTATTGGATTACCGCCAACGGAGGGCACGGTTATCCTGGAGGTCCGGGTTTTGAAAAAGTTCTGGATCGTTTTATCGTCCGCACCTTGAAGCTTGACGGCAAAAACTAAACCAAGCGGTAATTTAGATAATTCTGAATAATGAAAATTTTCTTCTTGTTGGAAAAATCCTGTTTTAAGACAGTAATAGTGGCGCTGTGCATCCTGGCCTTGGGATTGGGGATGCCGCGGGCCAACGCCCAGGTTCCCGGCGTCATTATTGACCAGGACTTGTCGAGCGACCACGACGACGTGGGGGATCTGACGGTGCTGAATGCCCTATACCTTACTGGCGAATGCAAGATCCTCGCCTGCATCTGCGATTCCGCCAACTCGGCCACGCCGGAATGCATGGATTGTATCAATACCTATTTCGGCCACGGCAGCGTTCCGTGCGGCTCGAACCCTGATGCGATGGGTCCCGGCGGATACCCTGCTACCATCGCCAGCGAGTTTCCCCATACGCAGACCAATTACCCGGATGGGCTGATTGTGTATCGTCAAGTTCTGGCGGCGGCGCCCAGCAACAGCGTGATCATCGTCACGACCGGTTTCTTGAATATGCTGGAGCGTCTGATGCAATCGCCCGGGGACAGCATCAGTCCTTTGACCGGCATGCAACTGATCGAGCAGAAGGTCAAGCTGCTGGCCTGCGCCGGCGGTTCCTATCCAAGCGGCGGCGAGTTCAACTTCACCGTCGTGCCGGATGCTTCCTACTACGTGATCAACCACTGGCCGACGTCGGTGCCGGCAACTTTCAGCAGCGATCAGATGGGTCAGGATGCCTTAACCGGCGGAGCGGCGCAAAACCTTCCGTTGAACGAGCCGACGCGCGCCGGGTGGGAACTGACCTTCTGGGATGCGTATCCGAGTTGGGGCCAGCAGGCGGACTATTTCGGAGTCCGCGCCGCGGAGTCGGCCCAGATCTTCAACTTCTTCAATATCGGCACCAACAGCGCAGCCACCAATGGTGTTAACACGTGGGTGGTCACGGGGACTCCGGGCGAATATAACCAGGCCTACACGCTCCCGCGAGCCCCGTTTCCGCTCCAGGAAGCGCTCAATGCCCTGTACATGATCCAGCCGCCGGGCGTGGCGGCTCCGCCGGCCCAGCCGAGCGACATCCGCGTCACGGTCAGCGGCAGCACGCTGAATCTGCAATGGACCCGGAATTCCTATAACGAAACCGGCTTCGTCATCGAGCGCGGCACCAACGGCGTCTATACGCAAATCGGCACGGTCGGGGCGGGTGTCACCACCTATGCCGACACCACGTCGCCCTCGACCAAGAACATCTCCTACCGTGTGTATGCGACCGGGGCCTACGGCAATTCCCCCGCCACTTACATCTGGGTGTACAGCGGCTGGACGGAGACGGATTTCCAAAATCCCTCGGCGTTGCCGTTGTATGACTACTATCAGACCTGTGATCTGGATGCCAATGTCACGAATGGCCCCAACAATCACGTGACCCTCTGCAACGATTCGATGATCAACGGGCAGAACCTGACGATCAACGTCATGGTGGGCGGCATCGGCGAGGGCACGGAAAATTCGTCGTATATTTATTTCTTCTACCAGAACGCGAACAACTGGTATCGGCTCAACGCCAATCCCTCGGCGAGTTGGTTTGAAAAGGACGTCAACGGCACGATCACCCGGATTGGAGCGGTGGGGGCGGCCGTGCCTGTTGGCCTGAACGTACAACTGCAGCAATGGCGGGTGGTGGTGACCAGGTCGGGGAATCTGCAATTCCTCACCGACTGGGCGACCGGTGAAAATGTGTCTCCGGAGTTTGCCACGATCCTCAATGTAAACGACACGCTGAGCTTCAGCAGCGGGCAGATTGGCCT